>OGOJ01002276.1_pt1 | contig 12368 bp, 12 predicted proteins | sample 1552601 | NCBI WGS metagenome assembly OGOJ01 (sample SAMEA2580184, study PRJEB22360) | human gut metagenome | biome: human gut; feature: human-associated habitat; material: faeces | place: Denmark | collected 2008/2010
ACTAGGAAAAGCAGCTGCATTGTGTTAAAATAATGCTATGTAATGCAAAAGGAGATTGTATAAATGACTAAGAAAAGCACCTTCGTTCCCGCCAAGGATTTAAGCAAGCTGTGGCGGGCTATTATAGAATTCGATATGCTGCAGCCGGGCGACCGCATTCTAGTCGGCCTCAGCGGCGGCAAGGACAGCATGCTTCTGACAGCCATGCTGGCGGAAATCAAAAAATATTCGCCGATACCATTCGACCTTGCCTGCTACACCGTCAACGGCATGTTCGCACCCAACTTTCCCAAGGCGGAGTTGGAAGCCTTCTGCGCGCAGTTCGGCCTTACACACTACAGCGACGATGTTGACGTAATGGCGGCACATAAAAAAAAAGGCGGCAGTCCCTGCTTCACCTGCGCCTACTTCCGCCGCGCCGCTACCAACCGCCGCGCACAGGAACTCGGCTTCAACAAGATGGCGTTGGCGCACCACAATGACGATGCCGTAGAAACCTTCTTCATGAATCTGGTGACCAGCGGTCAGCTGCGCACCTTTCTGCCGGTAACGCCGCTATCGCGCTCCGGCATCACGGTACTGCGCCCGCTGCTCTACTACCGCGAGCAGGAAATCCGCGAGTTGGTGGCAAAACTTGGCCTGAAGCCTATCAAAAACCCCTGTCCTTATGACGGTCACACCATGCGTCAGGACATCAAGGAGCATATCGCAGCGCTCGATGCGCAGTATCCGGAAATTTATGAGCATCTGGCGGCGGCCATGCGTGACAGCGACAGGCAGGAGCTGTGGCCGCCCAAGCCCGGCAAGGAGCTGCTGCAGAAGTTCCACACCTTCTGGGGACGCGGCAGGAAGCAGGCTGAGCAATGAAAACAAAGGCCTATCTTTATATCATCTCCGCTGCTGTCTGCTGGGGTTTAATCGGACTCTTCGTCAGAACGATGGCAGCACAAGGCTTCAGCTCCATGCAAATTGTTGCCCTGCGTTCGCTGGCAGCGGCAATCTGCGTCACACTGCCGCTGCTGCAGTCAGGGAGTGCTGCCCTGCGCATCAGACTGCGTGATCTCTGGCTTTTCGTCGGCACCGGTATCTGCAGCCTGGTGTTCTTCAACTACTGCTACTTCAACGCTATGCAGCAGACAAGTCTGGCGGTAGCAGCGCTGCTGCTCTACACCGCCCCTGTCTTTGTTATGCTCATGTCGCTGCTGTGCTTCGGAGAAGCCTTCACGCGCACAAAAGCACTCGCTCTGCTGCTCACCTTCAGCGGCTGTGCCTGCGTCACCGGCGTTTTCGGCAGCAGTCTGACGCTCACGCTAAGCGGCCTGCTCTATGGCTTAGGCAGCGGCTTCGGCTATGCACTGTACAGCATTTTCGGCAAGTATGCTGTGCGCAAATATTCGTCACTCACCATCACCGCCTACACCTTTTATCTGGCACTCGCAGCTTCATGGCCGTTGGCGGATTTTGATTATCAGCGTCTTGCAGCTATCAACCTGCAGGCAATCGGTAGCACTTTAGGTTTGGGCCTGCTCTGCGCCGTGCTTCCTTATCTGCTCTACACCAAAGGGTTAGAACAGATTGAGGCAGGACAGGCCTCCATCCTTGCGACGATTGAGCCCTTTGTGGCTGCCGCTGTCGGTGTTATTTTCTTTGCGGAAGCACTGACGCCGGTGAAAATCATCGGCATGGGACTGATATTTGCGGCGATTGCCGTGCTGAATATCAGGAAAGCGTAAAAATAATACCAATATAAAAAGCAATTTGCATCTGTCAAATTACAGTTGCAAATTGCTTTTTCGTTTTATACAGCCAACTACTCCTGCAGCACCTCTACCTTACATTGGTGCTGCTTTGTTTTCTTGGAATAGCCTATCCCGACAGCCAAAATCCGTCCTTGATAACGCTTGCTGCCATCTCCCAGAGTTCCGGCAAACTTAAGTGCATACTGCCTGCGTTTAATCTGCTCAATCGCTTCCTCCGGTGTGTGATCCACCTTCAGCTCCAATATAAGACAATCATCGTTTTCCTGATAGGGATAGAAGATAAAGTCAACATAGCCTGTCCCGGCCTTATCCTCCCTTTGGACATTATATCTGTCACGTGCTGCCAGATATATGAGATTAACAATAGCAGCCAGTTCGGTCTCATTGTTATACGCCAACAGCGGTGTTTCCGTATTGTGCGCGCAAATTCCAAAACCCTGCTCATTGTAGCGGTATCGACTTTCAGCGTAGCCTGCAGCATCGCTTCCGATTTTACCGCCAGCTGATGTACGTAGCCCAAGGAATCCTTATTCAGGAGCAGCTCATTAAATTTATCCATCAATTCTTTATTAGGGATAAACACTTTGCCGTTTTCATATGTCAGCAGGCCATAAACAACCATCGCCGAAAAAATCTGTTGCTTTGTATTAAGCTCCAGCAGCATGGCCGCATATTCCTGTATTTTCAAGGGTATGCGTTCACCGGCAGCCATCAGCGCCAAATCATCACGCACCGCCGTCACATTGTTACGGATATAATAAAACAATTCATCATAGGGACCAGAGCTGGTCCAATAATTATAAAGCTGGTTATTCTGCAAAGCCATAACCACAGAACGCGGATTATACAGTAAATTGCCGGCAGCAGTGTGATAGCCGTCATACCATATTTTTAAGCCTTCACGTGTAACCTGCGGTTGAGCCGTCAAAGCTTGATACTTTGCAAACAGCGCATCTACTTCCGTATCATTAAAGCCAAAAACATCACTATATAATGACATCGTAGCCATATTATATTCCGCAAAGGTATTTAATTCCGAGCCGCTGGTATATTTTGATATCGGCAGTACGCCAGTCATATACGCCAGTTGAACATATACTCTGTCCTTAAGCAAATCCTTTAAGAACAGCAGGTATTTTTTTCTGTCATCTTCGGAAATAAAGGCAGCATGAAAGATTGCATCCCATTCGTCAAAAATGAAAATAAACCTTTCGCCCGTCGCTGCAGTAATTCTTTCCAAATCCTCGGCTACGCCGCCTGCCGCACGATAATCAACATCGGGATACGCCTTATGCAGATCGTTCTTCAAGGCCTCAGCAATATTATCTATATAGCTTTGGTAATCATTGCTGCTGATCCTGCTGAAATCAATATAAATAACATTGTATTGATTAATATGCTGCATAGCCTCAGCATCACGGCCTATATTTAACTGTGCAAAAAGCTTTTTCGTAGCAGCGCTCTTAGTCAGAAATGCTCCCAGCATATTAGCCATAACAGTTTTGCCAAAACGGCGCGGACGTGTGATGCACACATACTTGCCATTGGTACCTATACGCTGCAGCATTTGGCCTATAAAGGCAGTTTTATCAACAAAATATGTACTTTCTGCCATCTCCTCGTATAATATTGCCGGAGAGAGAGTATTTAACAATAATCCCATATTATTCTCCCCCTTTCTGTTTGCCAATCTATGTCATGCTTTAAGTTAAGCGTTATTTATTTCTGAAATTCTCCAACCTATACCCCTTTACCTGCCAGCACGCCTGTTCCCGCAGCCAGCAGTCCCAAAAGCAGGCTGCCGCCGCTGTACCCGCCCGCCCCGGGGAGAGTGTGCCGTCCGCTGCCGCCGCGGCGATATTACCCTCCGTCAGCAGCATCAGGCTTTCATAACCGAACGAGGAAAAGGTGGTAAAGCCACCCAACAGGCCTACGCACAAGAACAGACGCCAAGCCGCAGGCAGCATACCGCGCTCCACAATCAGCGTCATCAAAAGGCCCATGCAAAAGCAGCCTATGATATTTATGGCGAAGGTTCCCCATGGAAGAGCGCTGCCGCTCGCTCTGCTGATAAAATTACCCAGCAGATAACGGCACACTGCGCCCAAGGCACCGCCGATAGCTACACTGATTATTTCCATCATGCACTCTCCAACTGTTCAATATATTGCAGCGTGCGCTGCCAGTCATTCTTCACCGCAGCCAGCTTCGCCTGCAGCTGCGGCAAAGTATAGTCCCCGCTGCGCAGCAGGCTTACAATATCGGCAAACTGCGCCTGCAAGCCTGTCAGCCCCAACGTTGCGCACACGCCCTTCAGGTTGTGCGCATAGCGCAGCACCTCCTGCAGGTTGCCTGCCTCCGCAGCCTCCTCCATCAATTTATAATCATCGCTTGTCAGCAGCTTGCGCAAAAAACGCACATACATAGCTTCACTTTCCATAAAGCGCTCCTCCAGCGCCTCCTGAATATCAATCGCCACATACTGCGGCAGTTCCTGTAAATGCACAGTTTCGCACCCCTTTCTGCTCTCAATGCTGCAGATACGCACTCATCATCTGCGCCAGCAGCTTCATCTGCACCGGTTTCACCATAAAATCATTCATGCCGGCAGCCATTGCGCGTTCCACGTCATCACTGCCGCTGTTGCCTGTCAGCGCCAGAATAGGCACCTTACGCGCATCCTCACGCGGCAATGCTCTGATAGCCTCGGCAGCCTCACAGCCATCCATTTCCGGCATCTGCATATCCATCAGCACCATGCTGATGCTGCCTTCCTCCGAAGACTCAAACAGGTTCACGGCATCCTTGCCGTTGCTTGCCGGCAATACCTCCAGACCGTTCATTGTCAGCAGCTCGCTGATAATCTCCATATTGATATTGTTGTCCTCAGCTACCAGAATTCTGCAGCCAGCAAAATCCTTCAGCTTCGGCATGCTATCCTGTGGCTTGCTTTCCACCTTTTTCACAATGTTGAACGGCAGGGAAATAATTACGCAGGTGCCTTCATCAACACGGCTGCTGATATGAATGCTGCCATCCATACGCTCTACCAGGCTTTTGACAATCGTCATGCCCAGACCGGTGCCGGTAACGCGCGGCACACCAAAACGGCTGTCGCGTTCAAACGGCTTATAAATCTTCTCCAGGAATTTGGCCGACATACCGCAGCCGGTATCCTTGATGACAAAGGTATAATGCACACGGTTGCGCTCATTGCTCGGCTCACGACGCGCCAAAAAGCTGATTTTGCCATGTGCTTTGGTATATTTAATAGCATTCGACAAAATATTATTCAAAATCTGCTGCAAGCCCTGTAAATCGCCGCTCACCATTTCATCTTCTTGCAGCATAAGCTGAGAGTCAAAGAACTTCTGCTCCAGCTCGGCCTGCGCCGCAAAAATATCGCTTGTATCCTGCGCTACCTTGGCAATCATAAAGGTTTCCTGCACATGCTCCACCTTACCGTTATCCAGACGCGCCATTTCCAGGATATCATTAATCAAGGTCAGCAGCTGCTGGCCTGCGGTGCGGATTTTGCGGATATATTCCTTCACCTGTCCGCAGTCATCCTTATGCAGGTCTGCCAGCTCCGCCATGCCGATAATGCCGTTGAGAGGCGCACGCATATCGTGCGACAGCGCGGAAAAGAACATGTTTCTGGACTTGGCATTTTCGCGTGCTACCCTCAGCGCCTGCTCCGTCAGCTGCAGATGCTCCAGCTCTTTCAGCTTTTCGGCATCCACCTCACGGAAGAAGAAAACCGCTTCGTCCTTATTCAGCAAATCATCACGCATCAGGCGTACATTAAGCCATCTGTATTCCTTGCCGAAGCGATGGCGGAACTCACCGCCGAAGTCATTGATATGCCGCTCCACCAGCTCTTTGATATGCTCACGTGAAAAGCTGGCTGCAAACTCATCGGCAGCCTCCGGCTCCACATTCTTTATCAGCTCCTGCAGTAGCTCATCATAATCTCCCTCCGGCTCCTGCGGCCCCGGACTGGTGCTTTTCAGCATATAATAGCGTCCGGTAACATAATTCACCCTGAACACAGCCAGGAAGGACTTGCTCATAACGCGGATAACCTCATTGATGCTTTGCAACTGTTTGTTCAGCATATGCTCGCGCAGCGCCAAACCGGCAGCCAGCAGCAGGAAAATGGCCAGCGTCAGGCTGAACCACTGCATCAAATCCTCATAATCACCCAGCAGGAAATCATAGGGAATAGTTACGATAGATATCCAGCCCTTTTCCGAAACCTTGTAGTAAACACCGCGCTTATTGCCCTCGTAATCGGTGATATAAGATACATCACTGCCGGAATTGCGGATTTCCTTAAAAATTTTATCTACATAAGGCTGCTGTTCTTCTATCGACAGATTGCGGTCATTGATGGTAAACATAATATTACCCGACGGATCGCAAAGATAATAATAGCTGTGCTTAGGCATCTGGTTTTCGGCAAGCAAACCGTTCAAGCGCTCCGGATAAAGATTCAGCGCCAGTACATTGCCATCGCCGAAGCGCACTGCCATAGTCAACAGGCGTTCATTATTTTTACCGTAGGTATATAAATTGGTATAAGCCACGCTGCCATTACTATTCAGTGCCGTCTGATACCATTTCAGCGAAGCAACATCCGCCGGCTGTCCCTCCAGACGCTTGCCGATAAGATGTCCGTGAACAACAGCGCACATGTCAAAACGGCCTACATCCGCATTTTTTTCCATGTAGTCGGTAAAATGCGTCAAAGCCTCCTCCAGCTCCGCATCCGACATATCAGGCTTCATCTCCAGCATATGCGCCAGATTCTGCGCGGCACTGCGCAGCAGCATTTCCTGAGCTTTTATGCGTCCTGTTTCCCTGGTGGCAAAGCGAGCCGCCATCTGCTGCCCCATAATATGCGAATTATCTAATATTTTTTCGCGCACAACATACAGGCTCACCAGAGAAACAAGCAGGAAGAAAGCGAAGATGCCTATGCTGTATAGAGATACCTTTATTCTGTTCCTAAAAAATTTAAAGTCCATAAGCCCTCCATTGAGCCACTGTCAACAAACAAGTGCATATTTCATGTATACATATTTTATTATATAACACCGAACACATCTCTACAAGTGCACACGTCAAAAAGCCGCCTGCAAATATAGGAGTTTCCTCTGCAGGCGGCTAATTAGGTATTTATGTATATATATGCTTGTTGCGTTACTATTGTTGACTAAAATATTGCATTAGGTAACGATGAGGACAAAGGGAGAAGGAGGTTAGGCTTCTGATTTTGTTATCAAAGAAAGAGTTAAATAAACAAAGACTCCTGTTCTTTATCTAAGCGTTTTTGCGTAAGCTTCAAATATTCCTCCACATTATCAATCCCTATAAAATTACAGCCGTTGCGTAATGCTTCGACACCGGTAGTTCCCGAACCGCAAAACGGGTCCAGCACTATATAGCCGGCCTGTGTAGAAGCACGTAATATTCTTTCCAATAAATATTCCGGCTTCTGCGTAGGATGCTTGCCAAACTTCTTTTCCGAAGGCTTGGTAAGACTTCCCGTCCAGACATCCTTCATCTGCTTTCCGCCATTGATTTCTTTCATCAAGGCATAGTTAAAAAAGTATTTTGCTTTTTTATCATCCTTGCAAGCCCAGATGATTGTTTCCGTAGAATGCGTAAAGCAACGGCAGGCAAGATTTGGCGGCGGATTAGTTTTTTGCCACGTGATGTTATTGATTATTCTAAAGCCTTCCTCTTCCAAAGCCATGCCAATCGAAAAGATATTATGGAAAGTTCCCGATATCCAGATGGTGCCGTTGGGTTTAAGCACTTTTTTGCAGAGGTTTATCCAGCGTCGGTTAAATTGATGCTTGTTGGCTAACATGTGCTCTTTATCATCAACCATATCCCACGCAGCCTTATTTACAGAAACCATTTTGCCACTACGGCAAGTAATGCCGTTATTACTTAAAAAGTAGGGCGGGTCTGCAAAAATTACGTCAACGGATTCAGGGCGAAGCTTTTGCAGCAGCTCAAATGTGTCACCTAGGAGCAGTTGTGCATTTTCAGTTTGATAGAATACATATATTCCATTTTCGCACAACTGCCTCATAACAACACTCCTGCTTCGCTCGTTTTATTTAATATATTAAACTTTGATTATAAAAAAAATTTGCTTATTGAACACTCTAGCGCTTCAGCAATTCTCACCAAGGTTTTCGTTGTAGTTACGGTGATTTTGCCATTTTCCAATCCTATAATAATACTTTTAGATATTTTACTTCTTCTGGAAAGCTCTTCTTGTGTTAACCCCTTCAGTAATCTTTGCTTTCGTATTTGCAAAAGCACTATAATCACCTCTACGCTTTAGTTTAATATATTAAACTTCTTCTGTCAATAGAATGTCTTTAAAATCTTGAATTAATTATAAATGTATAATATACTAAGCGAAAAGGAGCTTTACATCATGGAACTGAAAACATTCATTAATTCATATCGGACAGAACATAATTTAACTATGGAGCAATTTGCTAAATCAGCTTCACTTTCCAAAGGATATATATCAATGCTAGAAAAAGGCTATAATCCCCAAACAGGGAAAAAAATTATACCCTCTATCAGCGCTTTGAACAATATTGCCATAGCAACAGGAACCGACCTGGACCATTTACTAAAAATCATAGATGATATTGAAGTTTCTCTAGATTCTCCGGCTCAGGATTTAATTATTTCTAATCCTCAAGAAGAACAACTGATTATAGAAATTTAACAACAGCCAATCAAAAAGAGTTGCTGGCATATCTTGATATGAAGCTCAATATGCAAACAAAATAAACATTTAGTGTTTTATTAATACAAGGTGAGCAAATGAACTGCAACTTTAACACTGCCTTAACGCAAAGCTATCACAGCCAATCACAAATCATCCGTATCCTGACAGAAAGCTGGGTAAGCGAATACATGTATTGCCCTCACTGCGGAAATGCTTCGCTTAATCACTTCCCCAACAACAAAGCTGTCGCTGATTTCTACTGTCCTAACTGCAATAATGAATACGAGCTTAAAAGCAAAGCTGGAAGCATCGGTCACAAAATTGCCGATGGCGCTTATCATACATTTATTGACAGAATAACCAGCAACAACAATCCTGATTTCTTCATTTTGAATTACAGCAAGCAGCTTTTAACCGTAAACAATCTTTGGATTATTCCTAAGCATTTCTTTGTGCCTGACATCATCGAACAAAGAAAACCTTTATCCGATAATGCTCAGCGCAAGGGTTGGATTGGCTGTAATATTCTTATCGATAAAATTCCCAGTCAAGCCAAAATCGATATCATTCATAACAGTGTACCTGTCCCCCAAGAGCTTGTTCAGGCGCAAGTACAACAGGCATCCTTATTATATACGGACAACCTAAGCTCCAGAGGCTGGCTGTTAGATACATTAAATTGTGTGAACAGCATCAAAACAGAAATGTTTTCGTTATCTGACATGTACCAGTTCGAAACATTGCTGACAATCAAGCATCCTAATAATCACAATATCAAAGCTAAAATTCGTCAGCAATTACAGCTTCTCAGAGATAAAGGCTTTATTGATTTTCTGGATAGAGGTATCTATAAGAAAATAGTAAAATAGTTTTTAGTTATTTTCTTGTCAGCTCTCTCTGCACCACTTGCACCACTGCTTTTGGTGCAAACGCAAAAACTGCTCCACAACCCCTAATATATATCCCTGCAAGTAAAGTCTTCGTAAGGGTTCTAAAGCTTTATTTTATGCTGTTTACGGCTAAAATAAGGCTTTTTTATTTATATTATATTATATTAAAGTTTTCGAGCCTACGGTTTTTTAGCAAAAAGGCTGAAAAAAGTGCTTCAACTGGTGCAAGTGGTGCAACCGGTGCAAAACGCACCGTTAAAGCAGCACACAAAAAGCTGCCTGCAAAAGGACCTCGTCCGTCCGCAGGCAGCAAAATTCATTTTAAGCTATAATTATGCCTGTTCCGCTCTGGCATCAATAGCAACAGCTTCTTCATCCGTCATATATTCCGGCTTAATGTCACGTCCCATATGGTTCAGCATTTTTCTGTCGCTGCGAATCGTAGCGCAGGCCACAGTAGTCAGCATATTGCCGGTAATAGTTGCGGAGGCACCTGCCTTGAAGGCGGTTTCGCCGTCATTGGTCAGCAAAGCACGACCTGCACCCAGACGGATATTAGCCAAAGGATTGATGTAACGGAAGAAGGCCACAGTACGCAGGATATCATCCTCGCTCAGACGCGGCAGATGCTCCAGCGGCGTACCCGGAATCGGCATCAGCGCATTCAGCGGAATAGAATCAATACCCAGCTCAGCAAGGCTGATAGCCATATCAAGACGGTCCTCCCAGGTTTCGCCCATACCGATAATACCGCCGGAGCAGGCGCACATGCCCTCCTCCTTAACCATTTTCAGCGTGTTGATTTTCATATCATAGGTATGCGTGGTGCAGATGTTGGGGAAGTTGCGCTTAGAGGTTTCGATGTTGTGGTGATAGCTGGTGACACCTGCCTCATGCAGATGATGCAGCTGCTCACGGGAAAGGAACCCCATGGAAGCGCACAAATCAATCTTCAAATCACGGTGCATGGTTTCATACGCATGAATCGCCTTGTCGAACTCTTCGCCGGTCAGCGCCTTGCCTGCGGTTACAATGGAAAAGCGGTGCACGCCCTCCTCCTGGTTCAGACGTGCCAGCTTTACGATATCCTCCTCCGGCAGGAAGCTGTAAACCTCGCAATCGGTATGGTTATGCGCGGACTGCGCACAGAATTTGCAGTTTTCCGGACAGCGGCCGCTGCGTCCGTTGATGATGGAGCACAAATCCACGCGCTCACCGACAAAATGCTTGCGGATTTTATCTGCTCCTTTACATAAGGCCTGCAAATCACAGGTCAGAAATGCCTTTAAATCGTCCTGACGAGTCAGTCTTCTGCCATCAATAATTTCTTTTGCTAATGCTTGCGGGTTCATATTCTCTTCTCCTTTTATAACCTATTTAATCGGTAGGTTTATGCTGTAAAAAAATAAGTGATACGTTAACCTTAACTTTTTTAACGTTCACCATCTGTTAACTAAAATTATAGCACAGGATAACGATGAGTGCAAGCAGATTGGCGCGCAATTTATAATTACAACAATATTTTTTGCCGATACAGATTCCGAAGCAAGCAAAAAGCTGCAGCCGGACGCCTGTCGGCGCCAAGCTGCAGCCTTCAATTTTTAATTATTTTCGTGCGCTCCACTCCAAGATGCGATATTCCAGCCAAGCACAGAAGCCACCGCTGAAATCCAGCAGTACGTCCTTCACCCTGCTGGCACGTCCCGGCGAAAAGGCTTGGATATATTCATCTATTACAGCTACCAAAAGCGCTAAAAAGAGAATATAACCGGTTGCCGTAAGCTTAGGCACGCCCCAGGCACTGAAGCTGCGACACAGCAGCAGTCCCAGCAGCGCAAATTCGCAGAAATGCGCCATTTTGCGGATGTGATGCTCAACATCGCCCGCCAGATGAATATCCAGATGCTGCGCCAAAAGCTGCGTCAGCGCAGCAAACCAGCTGCTAATCTCGGAAGACTGCTTCAAGGGCAGCGACGAATTATAATAGATAATGCCCACAAGACAGGCAGTGAGAAAAACCCATAAATATTTCATAAAGCTCCCCACTTAATTATTGTATCTGCAGCAAAATCAGATATGACGTGTCAGACACTCCATTACCATCATATTGCTGACAACACCGATACCGCCGGGAACAGGCGAAAAGGCGCTCGCCTTTTCGGCAACTGCAGGGTCAACGTCGCCCACCAGCTTACCGTCAACAGCGTTGATGCCTACGTCCACAATCACAACGCCTTCCTTAACCATTTCCGGCTTCACAAAGCAGGCCTTGCCCACTGCAGCGACGATAATATCTGCCTGCTTTAAAATCTCCGACAGATTGCGTGTACGCGAATGGCAGATGGTAACAGTAGCGTTTTGTTGCAGCAGCAGCACACTCACCGGCTTGCCTACAACATTACTGCGACCGATAACGACAACGTTCTTGCCCTCCAGCTCAATGCCATAGTGCGCCAGAGTTGCCATGCAGGCACGCGGAGTGCAGGCAGCAAAACGGCTGCGGCCCATGAACACATCACCGATATTCTGCGGATTCAGGCAGTCTACGTCCTTGTTCGGCGAAACCGCCGCGCCCACGTTATCGCTGTTGATATGCTTCGGCATCGGCATCATCGGCATAATACCGGTAACGTAACGGTTACGGTTCAGCTTTTTGATGATGCTGATAACCTCTTCCTCCGGAGTATCGGCAGGGCAGGTGATAACCTTAGCGGCACCGCCCAGACTTTCAATCAATTTGACCAGCCTGTCCTTATATACGTGAGATGCGGGATCATCACCCACAACCAAAATAGCCAGAGCTACTAACAGGTCGTGCTGCTTAGCAACAGCAATCTTTTTTGCAATAGCCTCACGGTAAACATCAGCAACAGGCTTACCCCTCATTAAAACAGTTTCCATAGTAAATTCACCTCAAAACAAAACAGATAATTTATTATAGATAGCAAAACA
>OGOJ01002277.1_pt1 | contig 12364 bp, 10 predicted proteins | sample 1552601 | NCBI WGS metagenome assembly OGOJ01 (sample SAMEA2580184, study PRJEB22360) | human gut metagenome | biome: human gut; feature: human-associated habitat; material: faeces | place: Denmark | collected 2008/2010
GCACGCTCAGATCCATCTGAATGTTGCAGGTAACGGTGAGTGCCTTGTTCACATCGCTGCCGGTCAGCACCGAGGCGGGCAGGTTCTTGATGGTGAGCACGCCGGTGTCCTTGGTCACATCGCCGGTCACGGTGCCGTTGTAGGTCACATCGCCGATGGTCAGGCCGGTCAGGTAGCCGGTGACGCCCATCTTGGACACCTGCTGGATGGGCAGGGTCAGGGTGTAGGTGCCGTTGGACTGGCGGGTGAGGGAAGCCTCCCGGCTGGTGTCGATGCCGGAATTGGCCATGGACTCCTTGTCGGAGCCGGTTTTCCAGAACTTGACGCCCACCCGGAGCTTGGAGGCAGCCCCGGCGCTCAGCGCCAGAGTGCACAGCAGCAGCACCGAGAGCAGGACCGTACCGGCACGCTTGAGAGAAGTTGTCATAAAATATCAGCCTTTCCTGCCGCAGGAAGCGGCAATGACAGAATCACATGGTTTGTCACCGCAAATATAGCAGACTCCGGCAGAATTGTCAATGCAGGCTGTGAATGCTTCACAAAAATATTGCACATTCACGAAGAAGCGGAGCGCGTCCCACAAAAAAGCCGCCTCCCGGAAACGGGAGACGGCAGAAATGCTCAGACGAGAAGCAGCTTACAGCTCAAAGTCGGGGTCGTCCTTCAGCACATGGATGTTGCTCATGAAGGCGCTCTGCTCAGGGTCGGTGAAGGGAGCTTCCTTGATGTACTTGTTCAGCTGGACGGCAGTACGGGCCGGGTCGGCAATGGTACCGGCACCGCCGATGCAGCCGCCGGGGCAGCCCATGCCTTCCAGCAGATAGCCGTTGTACTTGCCGGCAGCAGCCAGCTGCATCATCTTCTTGCATTCTGCCAGGCCCTGTGCGGAAACGACCTTCACTTCGCGGGTCGGGTCTTCCTTCTTGATGACATTGACGACCGCCTGTGCAACACCGCCGCTGACGGCAAAGCCGCGGCCGTCGGCACTGGCATTGTTGAAGTTATCATTCGGGTCATCCGGCAGGTCATCAAAGTTGATCTGCTTGGCTTCAAACATGCCCATCAGTTCTTCAAATGTCAGGACAAAGTCAACCTCGCTGCGCACACTGTGGCGGCTGGCTTCCAGCTTCTTTGCGGCGCAGGGGCCGACAAAGCAGATGCGGGCTGCGGGGTGATCCTGCTTCAGCAGGCGGGCAGTCAGCACCATGGGGGTCATGGCCATGCTGATGCAGTCAGCAAACTTGGGGAAGTTCTTCTTGGCCATAACGCTCCATGCCGGGCAGCAGGAGGTTCCCATGAACGGGTGCTTGGAGGGAACTTCCTCCAGGAAGTCATGCGCTTCATCAATGGTGCACAGGTCAGCACCGATGGCAACTTCTGCAGTGTTGGCAAAGCCCAGGCGCTTCATGGCCTCGCGCAGTTTGGCGGGGGTCATGTTGGGGAACTGGTTGACAAAGGCAGGTGCCACGATGGCGATGACTTCATCTCCGCGCTTGATGGACTGGATCAGCTGGAAGATCTGGCCCTTATCCACGATAGCGCCGAACGGGCAGTTGACAAGGCACATACCGCAGGATACGCACTTGTTGTAATCAATATCTGCGCGGCCATGCTCGTCAGAACGAATAGCACCAACGCCGCAAGCCTTGGCGCAGGGGCGCTCCACCTTGACGATGGCGTTGTACGGGCAGGTGGTTACGCAGCGGCCGCACTTGATGCAGAGATCCTGATCAATGTGACTGCGGCCATTGCGGAAGCTGATTGCCTTTTTGGGGCAGACCTCCTGGCAGGGGTGAGCCAGGCAGCCCTGGCACATGCTGGTAACCTTTATGATCTTTTCCGGGCACTTGTTACAGGCAAACTTGATAACGTTGATCAGCGGCGGCTCATAGTACTTGTCAGCAATTACGCTGTGCTCCAGGTCTTCGGTAGCGGAAACGCTCTCGGTAACCGGGCGCAGAGAAAGGCCCATAGCCAAACGGATGCGTTCAGAAACAATCGCTCTCTCCAGGAAGATGCTGCTGCGCAGCGAAGAGTCCTCGCCGGGCATGATCTTAAAGGGCAGGTCCCGGATTTCCTTCGCGTAATCTGCCATTTCATTGCTCTCATAGGACATGCGGGCAACTTCGGTAAATACCTTGCGCCGAATGTCGGTTACAGGGGTATAAATGCCTCTCATTGTGCTTATGCTCCTTACACAAAACTTCTAATTGGCCGTATGTGCAAAGCCGCGGTTCGGCCCCGCACACGCACATTTGCTGGATGTGCGCCGCAATGGAAATTGCTGTTCTCCATGCTCTAAGGCAACACCGCACAATTCCCGCCTTGCGGCTTAAGCACCGCTCCGGCAGCTGCGGCACGGCATCTGCGTTGCCAAAATGCTCGATAAGACATCCAGTATTATCTGCGCTTTTGGCTTAGCATCTGCCGCACCTCGCTCGCCGTATCGGCACTTAGAATTATGCGGTATTGCCCTAAGTTAAAATAATAACGATACGGCTCCTGTTAAGATTTTACCAAGAAACCGCCTTTATTACAAGAGGAAAACCCGGAAATTCAAGAAAAAACCGCGCAAATTTTATGTTTTCCCACCTTGTCCATCACTGTGCCTGGGCGCGGCAGCGCTTGCCGTCCCATTCACCCAGTGTTACGGTCACGATTTCACCGCTTTTGTGCCCCGGCGCATTGACCACAACTGGCAGATATTGTTTGGTGTATCCGGTGAACAATGTGGAAGACAGTGGGGTTTCCAGCAGCACCTGTGCCGTGCGCCCCTGTGCTGCATGGGCCAGTTCTGCGCGTACCTTCTCCACAGCGGCGGTCATGCGACGGCTGCGGGATTCCTTTTCATGCTCCGGAACCTGATTCGGAAAATCGAACGCGGGCGTTCCTTCGCGGCGAGAATAGGGGAAAACATGTACTTTCAAAAAGCGTTGTCCTGCCACAAATGCCATGCTGTCCTCAAAATCCTGCTCCGTCTCACCGGGAAAGCCCACAATCACATCGGTCGTAATGCTCACGTTTTCCTCGCCAAAAGCTTCTCGCAGCTTTGCGGCAACGGTGGCATACTGTTCCGTGGTATAAGGGCGGCGCATGGCGCGCAGAGTCTTGCTGCTGCCGCTTTGCAGGCTCAGATGGAACTGCGGGCAAAGCTTCGGCACAGCAGCCAGGCGGCGGATATCGTCATCCGTCAGCATATCCGGGTCAAGGCTGCCCAAGCGGATGCGCTCAATGCCCGCCACAGCCGCCGCATGTTCCACCAGCTCCGCCAGACCCGTTCCGGTATCTTTGCCATAGCTGGGCAGGCTGATTGCCGTCAGCACAACTTCACAGTAACCGGATGCCGCCAGGCGGCGCAGTTCTTCCAGAATGCTTATTTCGCTGCGGCTGCGCACCGGGCCGCGGGCGCGGGGAATCACGCAATAAGCGCAGCGGCGGTTGCAGCCATCTTCTACCTTCACAAATGCGCGGGTGTGATCTGCAAAGCGGTCCATCGGCAGTTCTTCAAAGCTTTCGCCCTTCTGGTGCGGGCGAATGTCCACCACCTTGGTTTCCTCGCCGTTCAACACTTTTTGCACATCCTGCAAAATGGCGTGGCGGTTGCCGGAACCCGTTACCACATCGGCTTCTTCAATTTTAGCGGCCTCTTCCGGGAACGCCTGCGGGTAACAGCCCGTCAGAACTGTCACCGCGCCGGGGTTTTCGCGTTTGGCGCGGCGCAGCCATTTGCGGCTTTTCTGGTCACCAAAGTTCGTCACGGTGCAGCTGTTGACCACATAAACATCCGCACCGTCTTTTTCTTCCACTACGGTAAACCCATTTTGCTCAAACAGCTGGGCCAACGCACCCGTTTCGTTCTGGTTGACTTTACAGCCGAGGGTATAAAAACAAACTCTCATCGTATTCCGTCCTTCTATTGGTTAACGCTCTATTTAGTATTATAATAGAATCTGCCCATTCTGACAAGGCTCCACCGCCCACACAGAAAAAGATGCGTGGTAATACCATGCGGCTGCAATAAACATCCCTTATACCGCATACAATATCACCAAAGCAAAAAACATTCTTGCCGGGCAGCGCCCGGCCAAAGACGATGGCAGGGGAGGCTTTGGTCATGAAAAAGCGGGTTGCAGCCCTGATTTTGGGATTATTTTTTATCTTGAATGCGCTGCCCTGTGCAGCGCTGGATATTAACCCGGCCACCGATCGGGATTTTGATGTTCCCTGCCAGGCGGCTATCCTGATTGATGAAGATTCCGGCACAGTCTTATATGAAAAGAACGCCGACGAGTCCCGCCCTATCGCCTCCATCACCAAGATTATGACGCTGCTGTTGACCTTTGAAGCACTGGAAGCAGGGAAGGTCAGCCTGAGTGATATCGTCCCCGTATCCGAACACGCCTATCATATGGGTGGAAGTCAGATTTGGCTGGAACCCGGCGAACAGCTGACATTAGATGAAATGCTGAAAGCCATCTGTATTTCCTCCGCCAATGATGCCGCAGTAGCCGTTGCCGAATTTATTGGTGGCAGCGAGCCGGTATTTGTGGAGCGCATGAACGCCCGCGCCAAAGAGCTGGGTATGCAGAGCACCACGTTCCGCAACGCCTGCGGGCTGGATGAAGACGGCCACCTTTCCACCGCGCGCGATGTCGCCATCATGAGCCGGGAAATGCTGCTGAACCACCCGGAAATTGAAAATTACTGCACTGTATGGATGGATACCCTGCGCGGCGGTGCAACCCAACTGGTGAACACCAACAAACTGCTGAAAAGTTATAATGGCATCACCGGGCTGAAAACGGGAACAACCGGCAAGGCCGGTGTGTGCATCTCCGCCAGTGCATCGCGGGATGATTTGCGGCTGATTGCTGTTGTGCTGGGTTCTTCCAGCGGCAAGGAGCGCTTTGCCGCTGCCACCAGCCTGCTGGATTATGGCTTCGCTATGTTTGAAAGTGCGCTGGTTCCCATCCCGGCAGACGCCCCCAAAACGCTGCCCGTGCAGAAGGGTGAAGAGCCCGTGCTGGAACTATGTTACACCGCGCCGGAGCGCTGCCTGGCCGTAAAAGGGCAGGGCAGCGCCCTGCAAGCTGAAGTTGAACTTCCGCAAACGCTGGAGGCTCCCATCCGGGAAGGTTCGGTTATCGGCAGCCTAAACATCAAAAACAGCCAGGGCATTTTGCAAAGCTGTCCAATTATTGCGGCAAAACCCGTTGACGCGCGCAGTTTTAGCGGTTGTTTCCGGCGTGTTGTCAGTGCTTTATGGCTTACAGCGTAAGGTTTTGTGCAAAACGGATGAAAAACGCCAGGTTTTGGCTTGACAATCAAGCGTAAAAACTGTATCATGAAATTACTAAATTATAGATGAGGAGGATTTAAGCGATGAGTGTCAAATACAATGGCAAACATCTTGCAAAGTTTATCCGTCCCGAAGAATATGATACGATCTTCCCGCAGGTCGAGCTTGCCCACCAGCAGTTGGAATCCCGTTCCGGTGCTGGCAATGATTTTTTGGGCTGGCTGGACCTGCCTGTTAATTATGACAAGGAAGAGTTTGCCCGTATCAAGGAAGCAGCCAAAAAGATCCGTGAAGATTCCGATGTGCTGCTGGTCGCCGGTATCGGCGGCTCTTACCTGGGCGCACGCGCTGTTGTCGAAGCAGTCAAGGGTCTGTATCACAACGATACCGCGGACGGCCTGAAGATTTATTTCTGCGGTAACACAATTTCTCCCACTTACCTGAACGACATCATTAAGGTGACCAAGGGTAAGCGTTTCTCCATCAATGTTATTTCTAAATCCGGTACCACCACCGAAACCGCTCTGGCGTTCCGCGTTCTGCGCAAGTTGCTGGAAGATTCCGTTGGCCCGGAAGAGGCGAACAAGCGCATTTATGCCACCACTGACCGTGCCAAAGGCACCCTGAAGCAGCTGGCTGATGCACAGGGCTGGCCGACCTTTGTTGTTCCTGATGATGTTGGTGGCCGTTACTCTGTTCTGACTGCCGTTGGTCTGCTGCCCATCGCCTGTGCCGGTATCGACATTGATGCCCTGATGAAAGGTGCTGCTGATGCCCGCGAAGCTTACAGCGTTTGCAGCAAGGATAACGATGCTTATCGTTATGCGATGACCCGCAACATCCTGTACCGCAAGGGCAAGGTTGTGGAAACCCTGGCCGCTTTTGAGCCCGACTTTACCATGATGAACGAATGGTACAAGCAGCTGTTTGGCGAAAGCGAAGGCAAAGACCAGAAAGGTCTGATGCCGACTTCCTGCATCTTCTCGACTGACCTGCACTCCATGGGCCAGTTCCTGCAGGATGGTAGCCGCACGATGTTCGAGACTTATGTCGATATCAAGAATACCCGTGAAGATTTTTACATTGAACCGCTGGAAGGCAACTTTGATGGTCTGAATTTCCTAGCTGACCAGAACATGAGCGTTGTAAACCGCAAGGCCATGGAAGGCACCATTCTGGCCCATAATGATGGCGGCGTGCCGATCGGCGTGATTGAAGTAGATTCTCTGGACGCTTATAATGTTGGCTACCTGATTTACTTCTTCTGGAAAGCATGCGCTGTTTCCGGTTATCTGCTGAGCGTCAATCCGTTTGACCAGCCCGGCGTGGAAAGCTACAAAAAGAACATGTTTGCCCTGCTTGGCAAACCTGGTTATGAGGATCGCAAAGCGGAGCTGGAGGCAAAGCTTGGCTAATGCCTGTTTCCGCTTCAATATAAAGGAGGTCACTTCTTATGATTAAACTGATCGTTGGCGCCAAAGGCTCCGGCAAAACCAAGACCATGATCGATATGATCAACAACGCAACCAAGACCACTTCCGGCAACATCGTTGTTATTGAGAAGTCCATGAAGCTTACCACCGAGATTAACCACGCAGCCCGCCTGCTGGACGCCGATGAATACGACATCAACGGCGCTGATATGCTGTACGGTTTTGTTGCTGGTGTTCTGGCTGGTAACTATGATATCACCGAACTGTTCATTGACGGCATCCTGAAAATCGTTGACCACAACATGGATGCAGCCGCCAAGGTCCTGGCTGAGATTGATAAGATTGCAGGCAATAGTGTTGAGGTTGTTGTGACCGTATCTGCTGATCAGGCTTCTCTGCCGGAAGGCATCAAGAAGTACCTGTAAAAGCATTGTCCTTTAAGTAACTGGGGGCAGGCGCTGCAAGAGCCTGCCCCTTTGGTATGCCGTGCAAAAGCAGTGGCTTTTGCCGCAATACAGCTGCCCATCCGATTGAAAAGAGTGGGAAAATCAAATTCTTTTACTTTTTTCTGTTTTTTTGTTGACAAGATGGGTCGACTTGTGTATACTAGATAAGCAACCTTTTGAGGTGTAACTATGCGCTTTGATATTCGGAACTATTTCAAAACGGGCAAAACGCCCTATACAGCGCAATTTTCTGAAGATTTCTCCACAGAAAATTTTGATGGAAGTGTGATCCGTGAACCGGTCACAGGTTCTTTTCAGGCTGTGCCCACTGCTGATGGTGTGGTCATGCAGCTGACGATTGCCGCTGAAACTGATGCCGAATGTGCACGTTGCCTTACACCCATTCACCAGAGTTATAATTTTAGTGTGGATTATTTTGTCAAAGAGCGTGAGCTTGATGACCCGGACTTTGAGTTACCGCTGGATGAAAAAGGCTGCTTGGATATACGGGAGCTCGTGTACCAGGAATTGATTTTCAAAATTCCGCGGGTACTTTTATGTAGCCCCGATTGTCAAGGCCTATGCCCCATCTGTGGCAAAAGGAAGGCGGCAGAATGTAACTGCCAACCGGCAGACGAAGCTGCCCCTGCAGATGCCCGGCTTAGCATATTAAAACAACTGCTTAGTTGAATTTCACCAAGGAGGTGCTTAAAAATGGCAGTACCCAAGAGAAAACAATCCAAAGCCCGTCGCGATAAACGCCGTTCTAACGTTTGGAAGCTGGAGGCTCCTACGCTGGTGAAATGTCCTCAGTGTGGCGAACTCAAGGTGCCCCATCAGGTTTGTGGCAAGTGTGGCTACTACAAGGGCGTCGAAGTTGTCAAGGTTAGCAAAGAGGCTTAATTGCTTCTTAAAGGGAGGGGCTGTGCCTCTCCCTTTTTCTTGTTTATCCCCATTTTTTATTCTGCCGGAAAGGAGCTGCCACCATGCCGCTACATCTTGTCAGTGTTGATGAACATTCCCCCGCACAGCGTTTGGGCTTGGAACCTGGCTGTACGCTGTTGGCCATTGATGGTAACCCCCTGAACGATGCATTGGACTATCAGTTCTATACCTCTGCGCCGCATTTCACTCTGACGATCTGCCAGAATGGTGCACAGCAGCAAATTTCTGTTGAAAAAGGGGAATATGAGCCTTTCGGCTGCAATTTCAAAACATACCTTGGTGATGAAAAGCACAGTTGTGCTAACCATTGCATGTTCTGTTTTATTGACCAGCTGCCCCCTGGTATGCGGGAACCGCTTTACTTTAAGGATGACGATGAACGTCTTTCCTTTTTGTATGGCAATTATATCACGATGACCAACCTGACGGACCGTGAGGTTGAGCGCATTATCAAGCTGCATATCAGCCCTATTTTCATCTCGGTGCACACCACCAACCCCCAGCTGCGGGTACGCATGATGGCAAACAAGCGCGCAGCCGAAACCCTGCGCTATCTGGACGTGTTTGCCAAAGGCGGCATTGATATGAACTGCCAGCTGGTATTATGCCGCGGCATCAATGATGGAGACGAGCTACGCCGCACGCTGGACGACCTGTTGCGGCTACGACCGCAGGTGGAAAGTATTGCTGTCGTGCCCGCCGGTGTAACAGCCTACCGTAAGGGGCTGTTTAAGCTGACGCCTTACGACCAGCAGTCCGCCGCCGAAACGCTGGACATCATGGAGGAATATTGTGCCCGCTGCCGGAAACAGTACGGCCGCAGTGTTGTTTACCCCAGTGATGAATGGTATCTGCTGGCGGGGAGGGAAGTTCCCCCTGCTGAATTCTATGACAACTATGACCAGCTGGAAGACGGCGTTGGCATGTGGCGGATGTATCATGATTCCTTCTGGGATGAACTGCAGTTCCCACGCAGCAATGTGGAACCGCGCAGCATTGATGTTGTGACCGGAACCCTTGCCGCGCCGCTTATCCGCGAAATGGCAGAAGCCACCCATGCCAAATACCCGCAGATCTCCGTTACCGTACACGCCATCCAGAACGATTATTTTGGCGGCACTGTCAGCGTTGCGGGCCTTGTGACGGGAACGGATATCATCAAGCAATGCAAGGGCAATTTGAGCAGCAATATTCTTTGTGTTCCCGAAGTGATGCTCCGGGACGAAAAAGACCGCTTTTTGGATGATCTCACAGCCAAGCAGCTGGGGGAGGCCCTTGGCTGTGAGATTGAGGTTATCCCAACCGATGGTGCCGGTGGGTGCAAAGCTTACCTTGGGGAACTGAAGCCAAAACCCAAACGCAAAAAGCTGCATTTTTCTTTTGGTGGGCGGTAATCCCGCCCGTATTTGCGGTGCAAACCGCATAAACTTTATTATGTAAGGAGGCATTTGACTATGGCAAAACCGATCGTAGCCATCGTTGGCCGCCCCAATGTGGGCAAGTCAACGCTTTTTAACAAGCTGACCGGCCAGCGCCTTGCCATTGTGGAAGATACGCCCGGCGTTACCCGCGACCGTATTTTCTGTGATTGCGAATGGTGCGGCCATAAGTTCCTGCTGGTTGATACCGGCGGCATTGAGCCCAACATTGACGACGGCCTGCTGGCCCATATGCGGGAACAGGCCCAGATCGCCATTGATTCCGCGGATTGTATTATCATGGTGGGCGAAATTGGCGCTGGCGTTACCGCCCAGGACCAGGATATTGCCGGTATGCTGATGCGCAGCGGCAAGCCTGTGGTTCTGGCAGTCAACAAGTGTGATAAAGTCGGCGAACCGCCGATGGAGCTGTATGACTTCTACAGTCTTGGCATTGGCGATATCGTGCCGATTTCCAGCGTTCATGGCCATGGTACCGGCGACCTGTTAGATACCGTGTGTGAGAACCTGCACTTTGATGACAACGATGAGGAAGAAGAGGACCGCATTCCTGTTGCCGTCATTGGCCGCCCCAACGTGGGCAAATCCAGCCTGATCAACCATATTTTGGGCGAAAACCGCCTGATTGTTGCCAATGAGGCAGGTACCACCCGTGATGCCATTGATACCATGGTGGAAAACCAGTACGGCAAGTTTATCTTTACCGATACCGCCGGTCTGCGCAAGCGCGGCAAGGTGGAAAGCGGTGTGGAGCGCTACAGCGTGCTGCGCAGCCTGGCTGCTGTGGAACGCAGCCGCGTGTGCGTTATCATGATTGATGCAACCGTCGGCTTTACGGAGCAGGATTCCAAGGTTGCCGGTTATGCCCATGACCAGGGCAAGGCCTGCATTATTGCTGTAAACAAGTGGGATGCCGTTGAAAAAGACAGCTACACCATGGACAAGATGCGCAAGCAGCTGGAAGAGGATTTCAGCTTTATGTCTTATGCGCCCATCCTGTTCATCAGCGCAAAAACCGGCCAGCGGCTGGACAAACTGTTTGAAACCATCCAGTATGTGGACGTGCAGAACGGCACCCGCATCCCGACCGGCGCATTGAACGAGATGCTGGCGCGCTCTACCGCGCGTGTGCAGCCGCCCTCTGATAAGGGCAAGCGCCTCAAGATTTTCTATATCACCCAAAGCTCCACCCGCCCGCCAACATTTGTTGCGTTCGTCAACCAGAAAGCGTTGTTCCATTTTTCTTACCAGCGCTATATCGAAAACCAGATTCGGGAAAACTTTGGCCTGACCGGTACACCGATGCGCCTGCTGATTCGTGAGCACGGCGATGGTTCGGCACGCTGAGGACCACGAGGGGGAGAACAGATGGTTCATTTGATGGAAGCCTGCCTGCTTACAGCATTGCAGGCCTATCTGTTGGGAAGCCTGCTGTTTGGCGTTTTGGTTTCCAAACTTTTTTACCACGATGATGTCCGCCTGCATGGCAGCGGCAACGCCGGCATGACCAACGTGCTGCGCACCTATGGCAAGCTGCCCGCAGTGATCACTACCATCGGCGATGTGGGCAAAAGTGTGGTTGCCGTCAAGCTGGGGCAGTTTATCTTTGATTCGTTGCTGTCCGGCACCGGGGCTGATTTCCAGCCGCTTTTGCAGCCGATCTGCGGCGCTTACCTTGCCGCCATCTTCTGCATGCTGGGCCACAGCAAGCCTGTCTTTTTTGGCCTGCGCGGCGGCAAAGGCGTGCTGGTTGGTGCCGGTGCTGCGTTAGCCACCGAACCGATTGCCTGCCTGGTGCTTTTGGTAATCTTTCTGGTTGAAGTTGCTATCACCCACATTGTCAGCCTGGGCAGCATTATTATTGCTGCACTGTATCCTGTGCTCACGCTCTGCTACTGGCTCTGGAAGGGCACCGATGCTGCATCCCTTGTGTTCATCACGGTATGTTGCGTGTTAATGGGCGCTTATGTCATCTGGCTGCACCGTTCCAACATCCAGCGCCTGAAGAACGGCACAGAATATCGCTTTGGCGAGAAAAAGAAAGAAAACCAGTAATTTTGCTGCATTTTCTCTTCTTTTCCATTGCCTCAGCCTTACCAAAACGCACAAAATTGATGTTTTCAAACCCAAGGCCTTACCCAGGCCTTGGGTTTTGTGCTATAATAGTATTGTAAGACGTTAAAAAGTGTGAATGGGAGGTTTGTTTTATGTTTTGTGTTGGTGATATTGTCGTTTACGGCGCACATGGTTTATGCAAAGTGGATGGGATCGGCCCACTGCCCATGAAATTTGCGGACAAAAGCAAACGCTATTACACGCTGCACACCTGCAAACAGCCAAGCATGACAATTTATGCCCCCGTTGACAACCAGACCGTTGTGATGCGTCAGCCGCTGAACAGGGCACAGGCGGAGACTTTGATTTCGGAAATGCCCCAATATGCAGTTGTCCCCATCATGGATGCCAAAGAGCGGGAAAGCCGCTGCCGCGAGGCCCTGCAAACCTGTGACTGCCGCGAGATTGCCAAGATGATAAAAGGTCTGCATGACCGCCACGAAATCCGTGTACAGCACAAAAAGCATGATACTGCCGCTGATGAACGCTATTTCCGCCAGGCGCAGGAACGGCTGTACAGTGAGCTTGCTTATGCCCTTGGCATAGAGGAAGATGCCGTTCCCGATTATATTGCCCAGCGCATCGCCCTTGCTTAACGTCTGGCAATCATATCGGGCAGGAAACATCAACGCTTATGGCAATACCGCATAATTCTAAGTGCCGATACGGCGAGCGAGGTGCGGCAGC
>OGOJ01002280.1_pt1 | contig 12355 bp, 15 predicted proteins | sample 1552601 | NCBI WGS metagenome assembly OGOJ01 (sample SAMEA2580184, study PRJEB22360) | human gut metagenome | biome: human gut; feature: human-associated habitat; material: faeces | place: Denmark | collected 2008/2010
ACTTGAATCACTTTTTTTGTACAGAAATGTTTCACATCAATTGTAACACAACATACTATGAAAAATTTTGTGAAAATTTTTCTTGATTTTTTTTGATATTTGTTGTAAAATATATTTACAAACAAGAAATTATAGTATAATTTTCTTGTATTGATAGTATAATATTATTGTGGTAGTATTATTACTATCTATTGGTCTATTAATTGTAAATTAGTTGGATCAAACCCGTGTTGGCGCCAAGCGCCGCTTAATAAAACAACCTATATTGGTTGTTTTATTAATTATTAAAGTCTTTTTTTATTTAATTCTTTTAGAATTTTTCTTGCTTCTTCTGTAGTGAAGAAAAACTTTTCACCTTTAGTGAATTTAAGCTTATTTTTGTATTTGTAATCGTACTTATCTATATATGTTAGCATATCAGATACTTGAAACAATCTCTTTTCGGTATGATTGAAATTAATTTTGTGTTCAAAGTTATTGAATCTTAAAAAAATTGAATCTAAAATTATTCCTAAATCTTCTTGGCCATTATCGTAATACATTATTATTTTATCGAATTTCTTGAAGTAAGTAGTATGTTTTTTTATCATTTTATTGATTTCTAATGATATTTGTTGTTTTAATATTCTACTATTGTCAGTATATTTTTTATTAATTATTATTGTGTGATATTTAACAGGTATTTTTCTGGAAAATTGATAAATAGAATTAAATATACTTTTTCTTGCTTGTAAGTTGAAATTGCTATAATCACCTCTATGCATTATTAAATCTGCCATGTGTATCATATTTGTGTAACCGATTTTATTTAGTCTATTATTTAAAATTGCTATTTCTTTAGTTATATCATTATTATGTTCATGAAATGTGAAAGAAATTCCATATAGTTCTGAGGCATTTTTTCCAAAACCAAATTCTCCAGTTTCATCAACAAAAATATTTAATCTTCTCATGATAATCACCCCTGTAGATTAATTATACAATATTTTACTTAGTAATTAAATATAAATTTATATATTTGATTATTTTTTAACTACTATTATTGATTTCTATTTATTGATATGATAAAATTATAGTGTGAGGTAGAATATGAGAAGATATAAATATTTACTATTTAGTATTATTAGTTTTATGTTGTTTAATATTAATATTGTTTTAGCTGATACTATGGATGCTTGTACTAATGTGGGTGTACTTAAAGTTATATATTTTATTAAGTTACTTCTTAATATTGCTTTTATAGCGGTTCCTATTGGTTTAATTGTATTTGGTCTTATCGATTTTTCTAAGTCAGTTGCTTCTGGTGATGAAAAAGATGGTAAGAAGAATTTGAATCTATTTATTAAGAGATTAATATATGGAGCATTAGTCTTTTGTGTACCATGGATTGTTAATGTAGTTATGCATTTACTGGGTGATCTTACTAAAGATGTTAATTGGACTGACTGCTACAACAATGCTAATAAAGAATATATTGCTGCACATGAAGAATAGGGGATATTCTTCTTTTTTTTCTAAAAATAATTGACTTAGAAATGGTAAAATGATATACTTGATATAGTAGGAAAGTAGGTTACTATCTATGAAGAAAAAGAATAAAAAGAAGAATACTTATAAGTATGATAATAAAAGATTTATTTTAGTGTTTATAATGATGTTTTGTTTAGTTATATCTATGAGTACTTATTGGATGTATGCATATAAACATAAGTATGGAAAGAATTACTTTGATAATAAGATTATTAGTTATAAAGTAAGTGATTATGTTGATACTGATGGTAATTATGTATATTTAAAAAATATTGATAAGGAAATAATTAATACTTTTATTAATGAACAAAAAGAAGTGTTAAAAAATAATGTTATTGATATAAGTGTTACTAAGGGAATATATAAAGATATATTATCTATTAAGATTAGTTATGTATTATATGGAGAACTTAGTAATTATGAAGATGTTATTACTATTAATATTGATTTAAAGAATAATAAGGTACTTAGTAATGATGATATGATAGATATGGTTAATGGTAGTTATAAGGATATTGCTACTGATATATTTAATGAGTATATTAAAATAAATAATAATAGAGAAGTAGTAGATGCTATTACTGAAGAGAAATTAAGTAGTAGTGTATTTAATAATAATAGTGAAAAGTATATTATTAGAATTAGAGAGAAATTACCTGAGGTTATGAATATATATATAGAAAATAATGAAGTATATTATTTAGTTAGAAAATATGAAATTAATAAAGTATGTTATTATACTAATACTGATATAAATATGGGATATATAAATAAAAAAATAGGTAAGTTATAGAAGGAGGAATTTTTATGGAAAGTATTTTATCGGCAACAGCGATTGCTATAGGAGTTATGGTTGGACTAGCTTTTTTAGGACTAGGATTAGGAATAGGATTACTTGGAGGGAGAGTTGCTGAGGCAGTTGGTAGAAATCCTGAAACTAAGAATGATGTTGTTCATTCAATAATGACTATATTAATAATATTTGCAATATTTTTATTATTCTTATTTGCATTTTGTTTCTTATTATTATTCTTTAATCCATTAGTGGGATAATATGACATACTTTATTATCTCTTTTGTCATTATCATTCTTTTAGTAGTGGTAATGAGTTTAATACTTAAGAATGCTGTTAAACAGGTTGATGAAAAATCTAAGTCATATTTTGTTGATAAATTAAAAGAGTATGATTATTTAATAGATGAAAAAGAAAAGAAACTTTCTGAATTGGAAAGTGAACTTTTAAAAAGAAAGAATGGGTTAAATGATAATAGTTTAAGTGAATCAGGACCTAAGTATGATTTTGATACTAGTATTATTGATTTACTTACTGAGACTAATTATCTTGATAAGAATATATTTGAACTTAATAAGAAAATAGAACAAAAATTTATTATTAATTATGAAGATTTAATTAAAGATTTCTTGTCTAATATTAAGGGAGATAATAGATATGATTTCTGTGTTAAATTAAGAAATAAATTTACTCCGGATGAAATATATAATATTGAATTAATGTTACCGGAAGAAAGAAATGCATATTTAAAGAAGACACTTAGTGAGGAAGAATATAAGGTTTATGAAATATATTTAGCTAGTAATAAATTTAATATGGAAGATTTTATTGATTATTTAAATAGACTTATTGAACTTAATGATCCTACTGTAGTGGTTCTTGTACCTAATGATAAGGTTAATTATGATTATATTGATAAAAATATTAAGACTAAAGTAAGTGATGGTATTTATAAGGGGATTAAGATACTATATAGAAATAAGGTATATGACTTTAGCTTAAATGAAGGGAATGTGTGATATGGAACTTAAAAAGGTAGATAAAAAAGTTGAAGATATTAAAAGTAATAACAATATTTATTCTGTTGGTAAAGTTATAAAAGTTAATCCTTATACTGTTATTGTATCTGGTCTTAATGATATTACTTATTATGAAGAAGTTGATATTGCTGGTAAGGCTAAAGGATTTGTTTTTGCTGTAGGAAAGAATAATATTACGGTATCTTTAGTTGATGTTAATGATAAGATTAATCCTGGTGATGAAGTATATTCGTTGAAGAAACAATTTAAATGTTTATTTAGTATGGATTCTATGGGTAAAGTTATTGATATCTTTGGGAATGATTTAATAGCGGGTAAAAAATTTGGTAATTTGGTTGAAGTTCCTATTGAAAATGAACCTATTCCTATTATGGATAGAGGTCTTGTTACGAGAGAATTTTTAACTGGACTTACTAGTATTGATATGTTATATCCAATTGGTAGAGGACAAAGACAATTAATTATTGGAGATAAAAAGACTGGTAAAACGCAGATTGCTCTTGATGCTATTGTTAACCAAAAAGATAAGAATATGGTATGTATATATGTTGCTTTAGGTAAGACTAAGAAAGAAGTTAAAGATATTTATTATGATCTTACTAAGAGGGGGGCTGCATCATATACTATTATTATTGCATCATTTCATGATGAGCTTCCTAATAGAACATATTTAACTCCTTATGTTGCTTTATCAATAGCAGAGTCTATGATGATGGATTCTTATGATGTTCTTGTTGTTATAGATGATTTAAAGAAACATGCTGATGTATATAGACAAATATCTCTTGCTAGTAAGAAGACTCCTGGTAGAGATGCTTATCCATCGGATATCTTTTATGCACATAGTAAATTACTAGAAAAAGGTTGTCAACATAAAAATGGTGGTTCTATTACAATACTTCCAATAGTAGAGACTAAGAGTTCAGATATTACTGATTATATATCTACTAATATTATTTCTATTTGTGATGGGCAGATAGTTTTATCTAGTAAGAACTTTGCTAAAGGAGAGAAACCGGCATTAGATTATGGATTATCTGTATCTAGATTAGGTGGAGCAGTACAGTCTCCAGAGGTTAAGAGACTTGGTAGTTTAGTTAGAAGTAAATTACTTGAATATTTGGAAGTTAGAGATATATATGAACTTGCTAATATTGATGAAATGAGTGAGGAATTACAACATAGGATGAAAGAAGGAAAAGTTATTCTTGATAAACTTAAACAGAATAAATTTTCTCCTAAAAGTAAAGAAGAAATGCTTGATTTATATAAGTTCTTAGAGGAAGGTGATAATAATGAAAATAGGTAAAATTATTACTATTAATGATATTTCTGTAGAAATTATATTATCAAGTAATGATATTAAAATAGGGGATATTTTGGAAGTAGAAGGTAATAATAAGTATGTATTTGAAGTAGTTGAAATTAATAATATATCCGCTACTTGTATAAGTTTATATAGTACTAGAGGTTTACAAAAGGGTAGTATTGTTATTAAGAAGAATGATGGATTAGAAGTTGAATATTCTGATAAGATTTTAGGTAGAGTATTTGATTCTTATGGTGATGTTATTGATGGTCTTCCTTTTGAAAGTGAAAAGAAAGTTAAAGTAAGTCATAATACGGTATCATTAAAAGAAGTTAAAGTTGAAAATGATCCATTATGGACTGGTATTAAAGTAATTGACTTTTTTGCTCCTTTACAAAAAGGATTTAAAATGGGATTACTTGGTGGTGCTGGTGTTGGTAAGACAGTACTTATTAAAGAGTTAATTCATAATATTTATGCTAGTTCTAATTCTAATGCTGTTTTTGTAGGGGCAGGTGAAAGAAGTCGTGAAGGTAGAGAGTTATATGACGATATGAAGAGTTCTAACTTACTTGATAAAATGACTATGGTATATGGTCAAATGGGAGATAATCCGGTATCAAGAAGTAAGTCTGTTGCTACTGGACTTAGAATGGCTGAATATTTAAGAGATGAAAAGGGACAAGATGTACTTATATTCATTGATAATATATATAGATTTATTCAGGCTAAGGCAGAGATTTCTACTGATTTAAAAGAGTTATTGATTGAAAATGGATATCCTGCTAATATGGCTGGGGAAGTAAGTGATATTGAAGAGAGAATTAATTCTACTGATAAGGGTTCTATTACTTCATTTCAAGCTATTTATATACCTGCTGATGATTTAACTGATGATGCTGTTCAAACTGTTATGAGTTATATGGATGGTCAAATTGTTCTTGATAGAAAAATTGCTGAATTAGGTTTATATCCTGCTATTAATGTATTTAAATCTACTTCTAAGTTAATAGACAAAGATAAGATTGGGGAAAGACATTTTAGTTTAGTAGAAAGAGTACTTGCTAATTTAACTAGATATGAAGAGTTAGAGGAAATAATAGCAGTACTTGGTATTGAAGAGTTATCAGAAGAAGATAAACTTGTCTTCTATAGATCAAGAAAACTTAGAAATTATTTTTCACAACCAATGTTTGTTGCTGAAGCTTTTACTAATATTAAAGGTGTATTTGTTGATATAGAAGATGTTCTTAATGATGTAGAAAATATATTAAATGGTAAATATGATAATATTGATGAGAGTAAGTTTAGATATATAGGTAAATGTGATGGACAAGAGTGGAATAAAGGTTAGAATCTTTGATATTGAAAATGGTTTAAGAGAATATAAAGATATTAAGATAATTAGAATTATTAGTAAAGATTATAACTTACTTATTATGAAAGATTATTTACCAATAATAGGAGAAATAGAAGGTAGTGTAGATATAAAGAATGATGAAGTAAATTTATCATTTAAAGATATTAAGGCTTTCTATATGAATAGTAATAATGAATTTAATTTGATGATAAAAGAGGGATAGTATGAATAATATATTTTATTTTGCATTTGTTGGTATAATTGTTGTTGTTTCTTTATATATTATTCTTAAAATATTAATTAAAAAATTTAATCCTGAAGAATCTAAAGTAAAATTATATGGTATACTTCAGGGTATGAGTAATAGAGAAATAATTAGTATATCGTGTTCAATAATTAGTTATGTATTTATGATATATTTGATGGCTTCTTTTATTGATTTAGATATTTATATTGCTATTATTGTATTGTTTTTAACGCTTGTTAGTGGTATTCTTATTAAGAATAAAAAAGTTATTATTGATTTAATACTTAGTGCTATATCTTTAGTAGGAATAAAAGTAGTATATTTAATTCATGATTATATTATTAATGAATATATGGATATGTGGATGTTACTATTATTAGTATTTGTAATGTTATTCTTATTTTTATATTTATCTTATACTTTACTTAAGAATATTAAAAATGTAGTACTAGCAAATAAATATATAAGAAAGGGTGGTAATCATGAGGATAAAGAACGTAGTTAAGGTCATGAACTTCCACTCTTTACTTAGAGTAGATGCTTCTAAAAGGGAGGCAGAAAGTTATCGTAATGTAGGTGATGAAATTACTAAGATTATTAAGACTATTGTATATAATAAGAATTTAGTGTTAGATAAAAAAGTAATAATGCCTAATCCTAATAATAATAAATTAAATATATATATAGCTAATGATTATGGTTTTTGTGGTAATTTTAATTCGCAGATAGCTAGACAAATAAGACAAGATAAAGATGATTATAAAATTATAATAGGTAAAAAAATAGTATATAATGATGATAAAGTAATACTTAAAATAAATAAAGATGATTTTAGTAAAGAACTTAAAAAAATAGAAAAAACTATAGATGAAGCTATTAGAAATTCTTCTTATAGTGAAATTAATTTATATTATAATCATTATAATTCTAGTACTTCGTTTGAATTTAAAAAACTTACTTTATTTCCTATTAATTTTGATGGAGAATATGATACTAAGAATGATTTTGTTATAGAAACTGATATTACTAGTATGTTATATAGTTTGCTTACTTTTTATATCATGTATGAACTTAAGATGTGTGAATGTATTAGTAGGGCTGCTGAAAATGTAATTAGAAATCAGATTACTAGGGAAGCATTAGATAAAATAGATGAGATAGAGATTGAACAAGCTAATGAACTTAGAAAAAATAAAAAAGAAAAATTGGTTAAGAAGACAGTAGAAAATTTTAAGAAAATATCTACAAGGGAGGAAGAAGATGAATAAGTATGATTATATTACTGCGACCACTCTTGAAGAGAAGGTAAGATTAGAGAAATTAATTAAATATATGGAAGATAATAATATTGAAGATAATTTACTTGAGTATAAAGAGAGATATAATAATATTTGTAAATATTTAGTTGCTAAAGATAAATATCTTAATATAGAGAAAGATATTGATGATATTAAAATTAAATTAGATGAACTATATAAAAAGAAAGATGAATGTGAAGTTGATAATTTATTACTTGAAGAAACTTTAATTTCTAAATTTAATACTGATACTAATGGTAAATATAGAAATATATTATATGAAGATATTAAGTTAATTGATGATAAAGAAATAAGAGATATATTGTATATATTATTTGAAAAAGAAAGTGAATATTCTAAGTTACTTAGTAAGAGAAATAAGTTAAAAAATATTATAGATAAGGATAAATATCCTAATACTTATGATACTTTACTTAATCAGGATATATTAATTGAAAAACAAGATGAATTATTAGATAATATATTTTTATTAGAAAATAATATTAAAATAGAGAGGGAAAAGCAAAGAAAAATAGAAGATTCTGTTATGACTATACCTATATTAAAGATATTATATGAATTTTGGATAGTAGATAGTTATGATCCTAGTAAGGTAAATAGAAATAAATTATTTAAAGAGAATAAGAATTTAATTAATTATAAAAATAATATATTTGATACAGAAGAGAAGAGCTCTATTAGTGAGAAGAAAAAAGAAGAAATTAAGAAAGATAAAGATATTATTGATTTAAATTTACCTGGTATTAATGATGATATATTTATTGATATAGATGGAAAAAAATATATTAAATAATGTAAAGACTATTGAATTTTGATTTTATTTTTGTTATACTTTTATTGTGTATGATAGGAGGAAGAAAAGCAATGAATGAAGAAGTAAAAAAATATAATGCACCTTTAATATATGCTATAGTTGGAGTTGTTCTTTTAGTTATAGCTGTATCTGGTAGTGCTTATGCCTACTATGTTGCTAGTGCTGCTGATAGTACAACAATTAAAGGTACTGCTGCTGGTGGTGGTGCAGTACTTACGGTATCTAAAATTAGTAATGCAAGTGGGGCATTAATACCAATAGATATGACTAATGCTATGCTTACTAATGCTGCTAAAGGATGGTCTGGTACTGCTATTGGTACTAGTTGGAATGCTAATAATGCTTGTAAAGATAAAAATGGTTATACTGTATGTCAAATATATAGTGTTACATTGAGAAATACAAGTAGTAACGTAGTTAATTATAATATTGGTGTAACATCACTTACTGGACCTACTAATATAGATGTTGTTAAAATGGCTAGTCAAATTAGTGTTACTGCTGCTACTTCTATAAAAGGAAGTACTACTGGTATTGCTGCTAATGTATCTGTACCTGCTAATAATAGTAGTACAATATTCTATATTATGGTATTACTAAAGAATACAAATAGTCCACAAACTGACTCTGGTTCGTTTGCTGGTACTGTTACTGCTACTAGTACCGCAGGTAATGAACTTAAAGCTACATTCTCATAATAAAAAATAAAATAGAAAGAAGGAAGAAAAATGGAAGAAAAAAGAAATGATAAATCATTCTTGTTTGCAATAATTGGAGTTGCTGTTTTAGTAGTAGCAATAATTGGATCAACTTATGCTTACTATGTTGCTAGTGCTTCTAATAGTAACGTAATTAAAGGTACTGCTGCTGGTGCAGGATTATCTTTATCAGTTACAAAAGAGAGTACTCATGCTAGTGGTAATTTAATACCACTTACTAATACACCTGCTATGCTTACTACTGCTGCTAAAGGATATGGTGGTGGAAACTCTTTTGATGCTACTAAATCTTGTATAGATAAAAATGGATATTCTGTATGTCAAATCTATAAAATAATAGTTAAAAATGATAGTACTGCTTCTGTTACATTAAATGGTGGTATTACTAAACTAGAAGGAGCAGGTACACCAAATATTACTTGTGCAGTAATGGCTAGTAATGTAAGTGTAACTGATGCTTCTACTTGTAGAACTGCTACTTCACTTGAAGCAAATACAACATTTACGGCTGGTCAATCAAAAACTTATTATATAATTGTTTATATTAATAATACAAATAATGAACAAACTGATAATGGTGTTTTCAATGGTACTGTAACATTTACTACTAATACTGGTAGACTTGAAGCTACATTTAGTTAATAACAAAAAATAATTGAGTCAAAATTTCTCAATTATTTTTTTTTAAAACTTATCTTAAAACTATTGCATTTTAAATTATTATTTGATACAATTATTATTGTAAAGGAGGATTGAAATAAAATGGAAGAAAACAGAAAGGGACCTGGCATATTTTATGCTGTAGTAGGTGTTGCTACTTTAGTAGTTGCTATTATCGGAGCTACATTTGCATATTTTAGTGCAAGTGCAAGTGATGCCACTAAAATTACTGGTAATACTGCAGAAGCAGGTGGTGTTAATCTAGAAATCACTCCAGTAACTGAAACTGGTACAGATATGCTACCTCTTAATTTATTAGGTGACGATATGAAAACTGCTCCTACTACAGGAGATCAATTTGCTGATGCTATCGGTACTACTAAAGGTGCTTCTTGTGTTGATTCAAATGGAAATAAAGTTTGTCAAGTATATTCAATCAAAGTTAGTAATCAATCAACTAAATCTACAATCCAGGTAAGAGGAACTTTAAATTTAGCTAGTGAAGCCACTAACATGAAATGGCAATTACTTACTAATGCTACATCTACTGAGAGAGCTGCATTTGCTACAGTTGTAGGTACAGGTACTCCTGGAGATATTACCGTTGGTGGAAACACAGGTGGTACAGGTGCTGCTGCTGCCAGCCAAACTCTTGCTGCTAGAGGTGACGCTACATACTATGTATTAATATGGCTTGAAGAAACTGGTTCTGCTCAAGAAACTGCTGATGCAAATAAAACTTTTAAAGGAACTGTAAACTTTGAGGCTGTTGATGCTCAAGGTACAAAGTCTGGTTTAACTGCATCATTTACTGCATAGTATTAAAATATAAAGGAAGAATAATTACTTCCTTTTTTTGTAACTATTCAGACTTAAAATAATTTGGTTATCCACAATTAGTATATTTTTATGTTCAAAATAATGGTTGCTTAGACCATTATTTTTTGAGTTTTCCACAGAATGAAAAAAATTTTAAAACACTTGATTTTATTTATAAAACTTGCAATAATTGTAATATAAGGGATGATGATTTATAATGGCTTATAACTATATTGGAAAAGATATTTACAAACAATTAGAGCAAGTAATGAATAAACTTGATGAATCACTATCTGTAAATAAGGAATTAAATGAAACGATTAAGAATTTGAATAAAACTATTTCTGAACTTAGAAAAGAAAATGAAAAATTACTTAATGAAATCGACAGACTAAAAAATCAAAATAATAAAAATAGTAATAACTCAAGTAAACCATCATCTACAGATATTGTTACCCCTAAAAAGAAAACTGGTGCTAATTTATACAATTATCGTATTAAGACAGGTAATAAGTTGGGAGGTCAGTACAATCATCAAGGAAATAATTTAAGTAAAAAAGATGTTAAAAAATTAATTTAAGAAAATAAATTAGAAGTAAAAGAAATTATCCATACAATAAATGGTAATTCAAAAAAAGAACCATTAATAAAATATAGGTATGAATTAGAAATTAAACTTTATGTAGAAAAACACATATTTAAGTATGACGAAGAATCTAAAGAAAAATTACCAAAAGAGTTTTATACTGATGTAACATATGGAAATAATATCAAATCTTTATCAATTCATCTTGGTGGCTCTAATGTAATTTCTTATGATAGATTAAGTGATTTTTTAAGTGCGATAACAAATAACATATTAAATATTTCTAACGGAACACTTGTAAATTTTGTGAAAGAGTTCAGTTTAAAAAGTGAAAATACAATAACAAATTTAGAAAATGATTTTATAAATGGAATAACTGGATATACAGATGAAACATGAACAAAATTTAATAAGAAAAAACTATATGTAAGAAACTATAGCAATGAGAGAAGTGTTGTTTATAAAATACATAAAAATAAAGGACATAATCCAATTAAAGAAGATGATATATTACCGAAATTTTGTGGTGGAATAATGGGAGACCATGATACCACTTTATATAGTTATGGTGGTAAAAACTTTGAATGTAATGTTCATCTTGGAAGATATTTAATGGAACTTATGGAAAATGAGTCGGAAATTACATAGCCATTTAAAATGTATGATTTAATATTTAGGATGAACAATACAAGAAAAATTGCTATAATGTATGGGTTAAAATAGTTTTCTAAGGATAAGATTGAATAGAATGAAAAAGAATATGATGATATTTTATAATTAACAAAGGAAGAGAACAAGAAAATAAAATCTTCGTATTATAGAATAAAAAAAGCAAAACCATTACATAATAGATTAGTAAAATATAAAGAAAATCATTTATATTTTATAAAAGATTTTAATGTTCCTTTTGATGATAATTTAAGTGAAAGAGATTTAAGGATATTTAAAACTAAAACTAAAATATCTGGTGGATTTAGAAGTATAGATGCAGTACAAGATTATGCTAATGTTCTATCAGTAGTGAAAACATCTGTTAAAAGGAAAATAAATTCATATGATTCAATAAAGGTAAATTTTAACAATGAAGTATTATTTGCAAAAATAAAGAGCAATCTTACATAATTACTCTTTATTTTTGCGTGCCATAGTCTGAATAGT
>OGOJ01002283.1_pt1 | contig 12347 bp, 6 predicted proteins | sample 1552601 | NCBI WGS metagenome assembly OGOJ01 (sample SAMEA2580184, study PRJEB22360) | human gut metagenome | biome: human gut; feature: human-associated habitat; material: faeces | place: Denmark | collected 2008/2010
TTCGGGCGAAGCCTCCGCCCACTCCATGATCCGCCGCTCCTCGTCGGGGGTCGTGTCGCCGTCGAAATAACGATATAACAGGTCGCGTTCCATACACATCTTCACTATGGCGCCGCACCGGAGGCGGGCGCTTCTATCTGTAATAACACGCACGGCGGGAAATACCCTAACGGGAAATCCGCCTCAACGCAAAATAAATACGAAAAAGAAAAGCAGATAGTCTTTCAGTCGCACGCGCAGTACTTTGAGTACCTTGCCGATATGGAATTCGACGGTCTTGATCGAAAGGTTCAGTTCGGCGGCGATTTCGGCATTGCGGCGGTTCTCGAAGCGGCTCATCTCGAAGATGCGGCGCGTTTGGGCCGGCATCTCGGCAAGCGTCTGCCGGACGATTTCATGAATCTCGGACGAAAAGAGCGACTGCGTGGTGAAATCTTCGAGCGAGGAGATACGGAAGTCCAGTTCGCTGCGGGCGCGGCGCATCAGCTCGTCGGACGACCGTTCGCGGATACGCTGATGGCGCAGGTGATTGAGCGCCTTGTTGCGCACCGACGTGAGCAGGTAGGCCGGGACGTTCGTATCTTCGGGCAGCGAACCGCGCCGCTGCCAGTAATCGACCAGCGCGTCCACGAAGAGGTTCTCCGAAACGGCGCGATCCCTGACGAACGAGTTGGCGAAGCGCGTAAAGGGCTCCCTGTACTGTTCGAAAAGAACAGTAAAAAGACCGCAATCCCTATTTTCCGAACCGTCCATACTACAAAGATAACTTTTTTTTCATTCGATGTTACCTTTTTCTCCGGATTGCAGCCCTCTCCGGACAAAAGCTCGGGACAGAATCCGAACCTCCTTTGCGGCAACTCCGCCGAAGCACGCGTCCGACCCGATGGAACGCCCCCGCGACAGAGACAAATATATTTGTCTCTGAACCCGCTTCGTATTATCTTTGTGAACGTTTTCGTTAAGCCGAGCGCAGAGCCGAACTTGTTCAGGCTGTGCCGAAGCGAGAAAACGAAGAGAGAAAACCGACGACAACCCGCCATCGGCGACAAATTTCCGACCATGAAAAATACGCTCCTGTTCCTTTTCGCCGCGCTCGCATGGAGTGCGACGGCCCTGTGCCAAACCCCCGCCGACTCCGCGGCACGCCCCCGCAAACGGGTGTTCATCGCCCACCGCGGCGTGAACATGCGCAGCACCGTAGCGGGCGAAAACTCGCTGGAAGCCATCCGGTTGGCAAAGGCGGCTGGATTCGGCGCCATCGAGACCGACGTGCGGCTTTCGGCCGACGGGGCGCTGGTGGTCATGCACGACAGCACGCTCAACCGCACCTGCCTGCATGCCGACGGCACACCGCTGTCGGAACCGGTCGCAGTCGCCGGCAAGACGCTCCGAGAGCTGCGGTCGGACTACATCCTCAAAGCCGCCGACACCGCCCGCCGGACGCGCATCCCCACGCTCGAAGAGTATCTGGCCGAGTGCGCCCGCAACGGACTCTACACCTTCATCGAGCCGAAACTCTACGACCCGACGGGACGGCATTACCGCGACATCGTCGCCGCGGCCGACGCCGCACTGGGACGCGACCGCTACGTCGTCACCTCCAACAACCGCGCGAACGACGTCATCCGCCGCACCGGCATCGACGACGTGCGGCTGATGGGCATTCTCTACCAGACTACGTTCGAACGGATCGAGGCGCTGGGCGACGTCATCGTGGCCGTCAGCGCCACCCGCTTCGACGAAGCGGACTACTCCCGTCAGGTCGCACGGGTCAAGGCAGCGGGGCTGATGTGCGAATCGCACGCCGACAAGTTCGTGCATTTCGACCGGATCAACCGCCACGACATCGATTTCGTCTCGACCGATTTCCTGGCGCCCGACTACCACGGGCAGGGCCGGCTGCTCGCCGAGTACGCACGGGCCGACGGGTTCGTGCTCCCCGCATCGGCCGACGAGGGCGCGATCCGCCTCGGCGAGGGGCAGAGCATCGTCCCGAAACGGCAGCTACTCGCCGTACCCTTCGGCGCCCTCTACCTGGAACTGGAAGCCGAAGGTAGCGCCCGCATCGAGCTGGGCGGCCAAACCTTCACGCTCGACGTCCCCGACAAGCGCACCGTCACGCACCAGGTGCTGCTCCACGACGCCGCACCCGCCCTGCGCATCACGGCGCTCGCCGGAGGGACCACCCTCACGGCGATACGGGCGAAGGTCGTAGCGTTCGAACAATAACGCCCCATCCGGCGAGGAAACAGGAGGAGCGCAGTATCCCGCCCAATTACGCCAGAGGCCCGGCGGATCGCCGGGCCTCCTTCGCTGGAACTAAATACTACCGACCGTAGCGAGCGGTCAATAGGCGTCGGGATAGTCCGCTTCGAGCGGCGTCGTGATCTCGGTCTGCTCGAAGACGTTGCCGTAACCGTCGCGCGCCACGACGCGCAGCGCGGCACCGGGACTCTTGACCGTATAATAAAAGATATGGTCGTTCTTGCTGGCGTAGCTCTCCTTCAAACCGCAGAAGCCGCAGAAATAGGCCGACGACCACGGATCGATCATCGATTTCTTCGCCATGTCGCCCGTCTTCACGCCGTTCTCGTAGACCTCGATCGTCCACGTATCGTCGGCGTTCCAGACGTTGGCCATCAGCCGGTTCTTCGGCTGTTGCAGATCGAACTTCCACGACTTGGCCGTACCGCCCGTAAAGACGTCTTCGCCGTTGTAGAGACGGATCTGGAAGGTCTCGTCGTAACGTGTCGGCTTGTAGATCATGTTCGTGAGCGACGGGCCGTCGTACTCGAAGACGCCGTAGCCGTTGGGCGCTCCGTCGGTGCAGACCGTACCGTGCCACCACGCGCCGCACGACGTCCCGAGGATATACTCGCGGATCTTTTTCGAACCGACCGCGTGCGTGTAGTTCGTCTTGTTGTTGTGCGTATGCGCCGAGAAGATCCACGCCCGGTCGAACTGCGCCAGCAGCTCCAGCACCTCGTCGAAATAGGTCTCGCCCGCGCCGTTGAATCCGCCGCGGAACGGAATGTGGACGCACAGCACCACGGCGCACGTCCTGGGCACGTAGCTCAGATCTTGTTTCAGCCACTCGAACTGCCAGTCGAGAAAACCGCTCGTGTAGGCATCGCTGCCTGTCGCCTTGTGGATAATGTCGTCCATCGAGACGAAGTGGACGTCGCCCCGCGTGAAGGAGTAGTTGACCGGCCCGAACGAGGCTTCGTATCTACGCTGCGCCGAGAGGTCGGTCACCTGCGGAAACTCGTGGTCGTGGTTGCCGATCGTCTGGAAGACGGGAACCGACGTCTTGCTCCGCGCCATCGCCTTGACCATATCGGGATAGAGTTCCCATTTGTTGCCCACGATGTCGCCCAGCGTGATCGCATAGGTGGGCAGTCCGTCCGTCTGGGCCGCCACGTAGGAGTTGATGTCGGCGACGGTCTCCGTCTCGAAACGGTAGACCTGCGCCGTGGTGGTCACCTGCGGGTCGCCGATGGCCAGCATGCGGAATTTCGTCTCCTCGGCCTGACGGGTAAGGGTGAAATCGTACTGCGCCTGCGATTTCCTGATCTTCTGGTAGAACAGCGGCAGTCCCGTCGACGGGTCGACCTCGACCTTGCAGTCGGCCGGTGTCGAATAGTAGACGTAATAGGCGTTCGGATGCCGCTGCATCGCATAGCGTCCGTCGGCGCCGGTGACCGTACAGGTGTAGCCGTCGGAGACGACGACCCCCTCGATCGCACTCCCCGAAGCGTCCCGAACGTAGCCGTAGAGATCGCCCGAACCGCCGCCGGGCGCGTCGCCTTCGCCGGAATCCGACGAACATCCCGCGAAGAGCGCCAGAAGCAGAATGCCCGCAATGAAATATCTGGTTCTCATATACATGTTTATTGAAATTTATACTGTTCATCGGTAAAAACCGGTGCGGGAGAGCGCCCGAAAGCGGACTCCGCACCGGTGGAACGCCGTCAATAACCGGGATTCTGGTTTTCGACGCCGATCGCCGGATTCGTCACCAGCTCGGTGTAGGGGATCGGCCAGAGGTAATCCTTTTCGGGATTGAAGACCATCGTCTGGAACACGCGCAGGTTGCCCGTCTTGCCGTCCCACGTATCGGAAAGATCGTAAGTCACCACCCAGTCGTCGTCGAACGAAGGCCTGACGTTGGAGATGTAGTTGCCCGGATTCTGCACCGTCGAATACCCCGGAGCGTACATCGGGCCGTTGACCGCCTTGGAAGCGATCTTCCAGCGGCGGATGTCGAACCAGCGGAACCCTTCGTTGCACAGTTCGGCCTTGCGCTCGTAGCGCAGCGCCTTGCGCAAGCCCTCGCGCGAACGGTCGGTCACGGGAGGCATGTTCACACGGGCGCGCACCCGGTTGATGTTCGCCTCGGCGATCGCCAGATCGCCGCCGTCCCACTCGATGTTGGCCTCGGCCTCGATGAGCAGCAGTTCGGCGAAACGGATGATTCCCGCATTGATGTCGTCCTCCGTCTTCGTACCGTTGACCAGTCCCATCATCCCCTTGTCGGAGTACTTGCGCCACAGATAACCGCCGGGCCCCTTGCTGCCGTTGGCCGCATACTCGCTCTTGTTGCCCACGGCGTCGGCGTTGCTGATGAGCACCTCTTTGCCCGCCGTCGACTGATTGTAGTCCTTCACCTTTTCGACACGCACGTCGGTGTCGTACTGGACTCCCCACAGGCGGGTGTCGGGACGCAGACAGAACAGATCGAGACGCGGATCGCGGTTCGCCCACGGATTCTGCCAGTCGTAGAGCGGCGATTCGGTGATCGGCTTGCCGTCGGTGCACTGGAAGGTGTCGACCATCGCCTGCGACGGGCCGAGCCAGCTGCAACCGCCGTGGATACGAGGCGCTTCATAGTAGGTGGCAGACGTGTAGTTGATCAGACGGTTATACTGAATCGCCCACAACCATTCGCGGCTGGTCTGGCCGGCGAATCCGAATAGGTTCGCCGCCGAAGGTTCGCCGTCGGCGTGGGTAGCGTAGTAGGTGCAGTCGAGCGGTTCGAGATCGTAGACGCCCTCGGCGAGCGTCGTGGCGATCTTCGAACAGCGTGCGGCCTCCTCCCACAACCCCCAGTTCAGCGCGATGCGCGCTTTGAGGGCGTAGGCGGCCACACGGCCGATGCGCGTCGTACCGTAGGTGCCCGGATTCCACTGCACGGGCAGGTAATCGAGCAGGTCGTCGTCGAGATCCTGCAACAGCCGCGCGGTCACCTGCTCGCGCGGGATACGCGGATAGTCGGAGTAATCGTCCAGATCGAGCTGGTGGTCGATGAAGGGGATGTCGCCGTAGAACTGGCACCCCAAGTCGTAGTAATAGGCGCGGATACAGAGCAGTTCGGCTTTGATCTGGTTGAACCTATCTTCGGGGATGACGCCCCGCAGTCTGTCCAGATTGTCCAGCACCAGATGCACGCGGCCGGCGATTTTGTAGACCGTCTTGTATACCTTCTCGCACATCGTGTTGTCGGCCGTCAGCGTCGAGCTCATCGCCTTGATCTGATTGCCCGCACCCGTACGGTAGGTGCCGATGTCGCTGATGCAGTCGTTGATCCGCATGGGGAAGGGGGTCTCCTTGACCGTCATGTTCGCCAACCCCTTGTAGGCGGCGTAGAGCCCTGCCATCGCCTCCTCCTCGCTCGCGGGGAACGATCCCGACGAGGGGCCGTTGAGCGGTTCGTAATCCAGCGAGCAGCCCGACAGCAGCAGGCCGCCCGATACGATCAGATAGATTATTTTCTTTAACATGATTCTGCTTTTTTAGAATTTCAGTTCGACACCCATCGTAACTACTTTCACCTGCGGATAGTTGTAGGCCACGGCGCCCAGTTCCACGCCGTCGCCCGATCCCGAATAGGCCACCTCGGGATCGAAGCCCTGATAGAAATCGGTGATCGTGAAGAGGTTCTGCGCATTGACGAAGACCATCGCCGACTTCATGCGCAGCTTTTTCAGCCATGTTCTGGGAAGCGTATAGCTCAGCTGGATATTTTTCAGACGGCAATAGGCCGCGCTGCGCATCCAGAACGACGACTGCTTCCAGTTGTTGGCGTCGGTCATCGTCAGACGGGGATACTTGCCGTTGGGATTCGTCTCGTTCCAGCGGTCGAGATGCTCCTTGCGGAAGGTTCCGCCCTGCTGGCAGGGCTGCACGTAATAGGAGCTCAGATAGCCGTCGACCTTGCCGACACCCTGGAAGAAGGCACTCAGATTCAATCCTTTCCATCCGAAGTTGAGATTCACGCCGTAGGTATAGCGCGGCACAGTGCTGCCGATGATCGTCATGTCCTTATCGTCGATCGTACCGCTGTCATCCATATCGGCATAGATCAGATCGCCGGGCTTGGTCGTCACGCCGTACTGCGGACAGTTCTCGTTCACCCAGTCGGCCTCCTCCTGCGTGCGGGCCATTCCCACGCATTTGAGCCCGTAGATCGAGTTGATGGCCGATCCCTCCTGATTGCGGATCGCGCCGCTGCCGCCCGTGGTGCCCTTCATGTCGATGATCTTGTTGACCACGTCCGACAGGTTGGCCTCGACGCCGAACGAGAAATCGCGCCACTTGTTATGATACCCGACGGCGACCTCCCAACCCACGTTGCGCACCATTCCGGCATTCTGATAGGGGGCGCCGAGACCGATGATCGACGGGATATCGAGCGTAAGCAGAATATCGTGGGTCTTCTTGTAATACCAGTCGGCCGTGACGCTCAGCTTGTCGAAAAGCGTGGCGTCGATACCCACGTCGTACATTTCGGTCGATTCCCAGGTAATGTCGGGATTGGCCAGCGTCGTCTGCGTGACGATCGGGGTGATGACGTCGTTGACCGAAATCGAGCTGACGTCCAGCTGTTGGATCGTGGGATAGTTCGAGCCGATGTTCTGGTTGCCCAACTGGCCGTAGGAGGCGCGGATCTTAAATTCGCTCAGCGTCCGGCGTACATCCTGCATGAAAGGCTCCTCGGTCAGACGCCACGCTCCGGAGAACGAGGGGAAGATACCCCAGCGATTCCCCTTGGCGAAACGCGACGAGCCGTCGAAACGGACGTTCGCCTCGAAAAGGTAACGCTCCTTGAAATTGTAGTTCAGACGGCCGAAGAAGGACTGCAACGCCCACTGCGCATGACCGCCGCCGTTGTCCTTCGTCTCGTTGTCGGCGCCGGCGCCGATCACCTCGTAATCGGGATAGGCGAAGTCCTCGCGGTGCGCCGAAAGGGTCTTGTTGTCGTAGGTCTCGCGCGAAGCGCCCAGCAACAGTTTGAAATTGTGGTTCTGCGCGAAGGTATGCTGCAAGGCGGCCGTGAACTGGTAGTTGCCGTAGAACGAGCGGTTGGCCGACTCGTCGAGGTAGTTGAACGCGACGTTGGAGCTGTTCGACACCGTGCCGAAGGCGTCGGAGTAGAATTTCATCTTCTTGACGAAGGTATGGTTGTTGGTCGTCACGTAGCGCGGGGCGACCATGCCTTCGAGCGTCAGCCACTTGACGGGCTTGAAGGTGAGCGTCACAGCTCCGTTCAGGCGGATCGTGTTGTTCTTCACGTTGCCTCCCTCGCCTTCGAGCGTCGGCAGGACGTTGGTGCTGCCGCCCGACAGACCGGCCCAGTAGCCCGTCGACCAGCGCGACAGGATCAGCGGGTCGCGCGTGTTCATGTAGTTGAACAGCGTATTCTGCTGCGGGATGCGGCGGCGGTCGCCGTTGACGAACGAAACGTCGAAGCGCATCGAGAGCTTGTCCGAGAAGTCGATGTTCATGTTGTTGCGCACGTTGTACCGCTGGTAGTCGGTGCGCTTGATGATGCCCTTCTGGTCGAGGTAGCCGAACGAGGTCATGACGCGCACGCGTTCGGTGCTGGCCGTCAGCGAGAGATTGTGGTTGTGGGTGAATCCCGATCCGGTGAGAATCTGGTCCTGCCAGTCGGTGAGCGGATAGTTGTCGGGATCGATACGGTTGTTCTCGCGGTAGCGGGCGATGTAGTCGTCGGTATAGATCGACTCCTTGCCGTCGTTGAACGACGTTTCGCGACTGAGGATCATGTACTCCTCGGCGCTGACCGTTTCGGGCGTGTCGGTGGGCGACTGCCAGCCGACGTAACCGCGGTAGGTGACCGACGTCTGCCCCTTCTTGCCGCGCTTGGTCGTCACGAGGATGACGCCGTTGGCCGCACGCGAACCGTAGATGGCCGACGAGGCGGCGTCCTTCAACACCGAAATCTGGTCGATCTGCGTGGCGTCGACGGCATCGAGGCTGCCCTCCACCCCGTCGATGAGCACCAGCGGCGCGGCGCTCGAACCGCCGAAGGTTCCGATACCGCGCACGCGGATCATGCCGCCGTCGCCGCCCGGAGCTCCGCTCTGCGTGGTAACGGTCACGCCGGGGGCGATGCCTTGGAGAGCGGTCGACGAGGATACGATGGGACGGTTGGCGAGGTCTTCGGCCGAGACCGACGCGACGGAACCGGTCAGATTGACCTTTTTCTGCGTGTCGTAGCCGACGACCACGACTTCGTTGATGAGTGAATTGTCGCTTTCGAGTATGATGTCCAGCGAGGTCCTGCTGCCGACGGTTACGGTTTTGGACTTGTAACCCAGATAGGAGACGGTGAGTCGCTGCCCCGGAGCGGCAGGAAGGCGGAAGGCTCCGTCGGCGTCGGTCGTAGTACCGACATGCGTTCCCTCGACGATGATCGAGGCGCCTACGAGCGGGGTATTCTCCGCATCGCTTACAGTACCGCTAAGCTGCGATTTCTGCGCGTACAAATTTTTCCCCCCCCCTACTGCTACGAGCAGGACGACGAGTACGCTACGGACGATTATATGCTTGATTTTATTCATGACAGGTCTTGTTAAGTAGACGGATTACTTCGTGATTTTGATGTTATCCAACAGACAGCGATCCGACGCGGAGTCCTTGCCTCTCGAACCGTCGAACTTGATCTGCGTCTCGGCCGTCGCACCGGCGATCGACAACTCGACATGCGACCACGGCTTGTTTATTACGGTATTGGCCTGCTTCGAGCACAAGTCGTTCGTCACTACGAAATCCGTTCCCGAAGCGGCGACGGTCGTCGCGGCGGCAGCGCCGTCGATATTGACCGCAGCGGCGGTATACGTTCCGGCGCCTTCGACGGTGATGTAAATATCGCCGTCGCCCGCGAAACGGCAAATATCGAATTCGAGCGTGATATTCGTCGGGGCGGTCAGGGCAGCCAGTTTCGGCGTTTTGAGATAACCGCTGTACTTATGAGAGCCCGATGCAGACTTGTTCAGACGCACCGTCCCGGGATGCTCGGCGATGCGGCGGACTTCCCACCCCGTCATATTCCGGTTTTTCAGATAGAGATCGCCGGCGATCACATCGCCGTCGGCGGCACCGTCCGCCGTGCTCCAAATATCGGGTTTGGGAGTCGTGTAGGTCGCACCGCCCTTGGTACCCTCTTCCGTACCGTCGAGGTCGGCCGCCGATTCGCTGTCGGCAATGGGCGCGGTTCCCTTGCCGCCGGAGGCCAACGTATAGTCGCCGCCCCAGACGAAGAGATCGAAATTTTGTTCGAGCAGCAGATTCGGGTCATAGGCCTCGACCAGTTCCAACCAATAGCGCGGCGTGCCGTCGGCATAAGTCAGATCGACGCGGACGAGAATCTGTGCATCCTCCGAAAGATTCGTCCAGAAATCATTGCCGCCGTCGGCCGTCGCGGCCATCCGCCCTACGGCCATCTTGCAGTCGTAACCGCGCGAATCGGCGATCGTACTGCTGCTGTAATAGGGTGCGGCCGACATCATGTTCTCGACCTTGCCCACGCCGCCGTTGCCGCTGTAAGGTGCGAATCCGTAGGCGACCTTGTTGATTTCGACCGTAAACCCGGACTTGGCCGGCACGGCGACCTTTCCTTCGAAGATGTCGACGCCCTCGGTCGGACGGGCCAGCTGCGTCTCCTTGCCGTCGACGATCACCGACGCCATGTCCTCGGTCGAAACGAACGTGCTGGTGAATTCGCCCGGACGGTTCGCATCGTCATAAGAGAGAACGGCCAGCGTGACGCCCGCCTTGTCCGACTTGACGAGTTCCAGCTCCTTGACGCCCTTGTCGGTCTTCACGCCGCTGCCGCCGGCTTCGAGCAGCGCCCTGAGCTCGGCCTCGGTGGCTTCGTTGTGGTCGCTGTCGAAAATGTAGCGGTAGGAGACCGTGTAAGCGTTCGGCGTGATCTTGCCCGTGAAGGTGAAGGTCTCGTCGGGATTCGTCTCGAAGCGGGCTTCGACCAGCGACGAAGCGTAAGCGGTCGTGAAACGTGCGAACGTGGGAGCCGTAATCCGCTGGCCGGAGGCGTCGAGTCCCACCACGGCGAAGGAGTACTCCACCTTGGGCATCAGGCCGGCCAACGTCTGCTCGAAAGGAGCCCCGGCCGCTTCGCCGCGCTCCTCGATGAAGGCCAGACGGTCGATGGCGTCGTGGGCCGCATACTCGAATTCGGAGATCGGCGTCGGCTTGACGATCTTGTAGGAGGCCACGTTCTCCTGTTCGGTCGTCAGCCTGATCTTCGCGGAGCTCGGCGTAACCTCCTCCACGCCGATCTCGATAGCCGCCGAAATGGGTCCGTAGTCGACGTCGTCGCTCTCGCACGACGACACGGCGAATGCCGCCAGAAGGCACCCCGCCGTCCATGGTAGTAAGTTTCGGATCATACGATAAGTGTTTGGTTAGTAATGTGAATTGGTTAGTCGGTTCATAAAGGTATGAAAAAAAGCGAAAAATTGAAACGTTTCAATAAGGAATATAATTTATTAAAATCATATTATTCTAATCGTAACAGAATTCGTTTTAGTTGTAACGTTTCAACAAATCGGGTATAAATATCGCTAATCGGATATAAAACAACCGATTAGCAATATTCAAAAAAGAATGGAGAGATTACCGCGCCTCCTTGTCGAATTTTTTGGGACGTTCGAGCGTCTCCCTGTGCAGGAGAACGCCGTCGGCATCCGTAATCCGGATTTCGACGGGAGCCGTCGCCGTCCGCGCCCTGGCGGCGAACATGTGGTGGCTGACGACCCTGGCATCGCCCTTCTTGAAGACGGGTTTCCGTGCCAGTTCGGGCAGGTAGTGGCTGATGTTGTAGAGCGGGTCTTCGTCTTCGACCTGCACGACTTCGAGCGGGTACCCCTCCTCGAACAGTTCGACCCGATGCCCCGGCAGATACCCCCAATAGTTGACGTAGACGCAGTTCGCATACTCCTCGCGACCGTAGTCGGCACGGTCGGGATAGAGCCGTCGCTGCATGCGGACGAGACTGTCGTTACGGTAGTATTCGCCCACGGCATTCATATCGTAGGCGCGCAACACCTTGCGGCCGTAGAGATGCGTGCGGTAGTCGCAGCGCAACTTTCCGCCGTCGACGCTCGCCACGACGAACCCCGCATCGCTGCCGTCGGGGCACAACGCCTGAAAATCGTTGTTCGCCACCCACATGTCGCCCGACGTGGCGGGCAGAACGTACTGGTCGAAACGCGGGTAGTCGGCGTCCTGCGTATAGAGCGTCCGGTGAGCGTGTCCCGAAAAGATATGCACCCGCTCGAAGCGCGAGAAGAGCGCATCGAGCGAATCCACCTGACTGCGGTCGGTCAGCAGCGTCCGGCGGTCGCGGTCGAAGAAGACCGGACAGTGCGTGCAGAGGCAGACTGTTTTCGAGGCGTCGACCGTCGCCAGATCGCGCCGAAGCCACGCCAGCTGTTCGGGCGTGAACCCCTTGTCGTAGTCTCGGGCGCCGACTACACCGACGTTTTTCTTCCCCTTGCCGGGCGTATTCTTATAGATGATGTTATCCATCATGATCCAATGCACGTCGCCGATGTTCATCGCATAGTAGGTCGGGCCGAACGTACGGCGATAAAGATGTTCGGCACGACGGTCGACACCGACTCCGGCGGGCGTCGCCCCGTCGTTGTCGTGGTTGCCCGGAATACTGTACAGCAACGTCGGAAAACCGTTTTGTTCGAGGAAACGTTTGGCCGAGGAAACGTCGAAATCGTACTGATACCAATAGAGATCGTGCGACAGATCGCCCAAATTGAGCGAGTAGACCGGTCCGCGCGCCGACGCCTGCGCCGCCTCGTCGGAGATCGACGCCAGCGCGATGCTGCGGTAGTGATCGAGATCGCGCTTTTCGGAGGAGTTAGTCAGATGTAGATCCGTGAAGAACATCACCGTGTAGCGCGACTGATCGACGCTTGCAAAATGGAAGTCGTGCTGTTCGTCACGGGCATCCGCCTCGTCGAGCTCGGTCAGGTCTGCCTCGAACTGAGCGTTGAGGAACACGGCCG
>OGOJ01002295.1_pt1 | contig 12276 bp, 8 predicted proteins | sample 1552601 | NCBI WGS metagenome assembly OGOJ01 (sample SAMEA2580184, study PRJEB22360) | human gut metagenome | biome: human gut; feature: human-associated habitat; material: faeces | place: Denmark | collected 2008/2010
ATCCCCGAGATTATAATCCGGCGCAGAAATACCCAGTAATCCTGTTCCTGCACGGAGCGGGCGAACGAGGGTCGGATAATGAGGCCCAATTAGTACATGGTGGCGATATGTTCGCTTCTTTCGAGAATCAAACCAAATATCCGGCTATCATCATAGCGCCTCAATGCCCGGCAGAGAAGACTTGGTCTGAATATAAGGGATTGAACGCCGGAAAAGAAGGGAAGCGTTTTTATCCGTTGAATGCCCCGGCCACGCAATCAATGGCCGCAGTCAAGGAATTATTGGATAGTTATATAGCGGAAGGTAAGGTCGATACGAAACGCATTTACGTAACCGGCCTATCGATGGGAGGTATGGGCACGTTCGATATCGTGATGCGTTACCCGAACCTGTTTGCCGCTGCCACCCCGATCTGTGGTGGAGCGAATTTGCAACGTTTGGCAAACTTTAAGGGCAAGACGGCTTTCAGTATTTATCATGGCGGCTCCGATAGCGTAGTCGATGTACAATTCTCCCGTGACGCTAATGAGGCATTGAAGAAAGCAGGAGCTGATGTCCGTTATAAGGAATTTCCCGGTGTAGACCATAACAGTTGGGATAACGCTTTCGCCGAACCGGATTATCTGGCTTGGATGTTCCAGCATAGCTTATAGTTAGTAAGTCTTGTATCTTTTATAGGCCTTATCATATATAAGTGCTTCCCTCTTATTAAGAAGAAGCTAAATATTTGATAAGGCTTTTTGTTTATAAGTTTTTTATTACTTTTGCCACAAAAGGAGAGAGATGAGTCCATCTGTTATGAAAGACAATGGATTTGACTAATCGTAATGAAAAACGAATTCATATTAAAAACTCTACTGTCTCGTGTCGCGAAAGGAGATTATGCCTCTTTTCGTGAGTTGTTTGACATACAATATGCCACGGTCAATCGTTTTGTGGGATATTTTCTGCCAAATAAGGAAGATCGTGAGGAAGTCGTATCCGAGGTATTCTGTATCCTATGGAAAAGAAGGGAAGAATTGATTGATATAGAAGACCTGAACGCTTGGTTATTTATCATCAGTAGAAACGAATCTTTCCATTACTTGAAACAGAAAGAGCATCAACGCCAAAACATATCCATTGATGAGCTACCGATAGATTTGTATATAGATACGAATGAGGTAGATAGTGATCTGCTTGACGCCGAGATGACAGAGGTATATAATAAAGCCCTTTCCGAACTCCCCGAACGCTGCAAATTAATCTTCTTATTGGCTCGTGAAGAGCGAATGAAGCATAAAGAGATCGCTCAAGCCTTGTCAATAACGGAAGGAACCGTGGAGCAACAAATGAATATCGCAATCCGGAAAATGTTGGATGCGGTGAGCCGATATTACAATGTCGTTAAAAGGAGAATTCATCTGTTGTTTTAATGAATGTTAAACTCGTGATACCCTTTATAGGTAAAAAAGACTTCCATACTCTTTATTTATAGAATCATTAATCAAATGTAGGTGGCTCCTACAAGTAAAAAGTGTATGATTGTGGATAATCAAAAGAATCAAGAAAAAGAGATAAAGCTGATTTTACAGCTTTTAAATGCGATAAAAGCGAAACACACTTTATCCGTTCAAGAAGCGGAGGAGGGAAAAGAGGCTGTTTTCAAACGGGTGGAAGAGAAGTTGGGACGTCGTTATAATCTGATGGCAACTAGAAGAACCCGTCTATTCCGTTATTGGCCGGTGGCCGCTTCTATCGCAATCTTGATTCTTTCTTCTGTAATCGTTTCTATCGGAATCATCAATAGTCGGCAGCTCTTAACGGCTCAAGCGCCTATTGTCGTGGAAGTTCCGGAGGGTGCTATCACGCATCTCACCCTTTCTGATGGTACTCAAGTTACGTTGAATGGAGGATCTAGCTTGACATATCCGGCCGAATTTTCCGATAACCGTGAAGTGTGCTTACAGGGTGAAGGATTCTTTGATGTCAGGAAGAAGATGGAGAGCCCGTTCATCGTACATACGAAGCAATTCTCGGCGAAAGTATTGGGTACCCGTTTTAGTTTCAAGGCTTATGATACTGATCGCCAAGCCGTGTTGACCTTGGAAAGAGGTTCCGTGCAAGTATTGACGGATCATGGCAAGGAGAATATGATATTATCTCCTAATCAGCAGGTAATTAAAGATAGCCATACAGGTAAACTCTATTGCCATGAGGTGGATGCGGAAGATTATACGTGCTGGAAGGACGGTATTCTGGTGTTTAAGGATCAGACGTTGGCAGAAATCTCTACCATATTGGAAAGGCGGTTCAACGTGAGGATCGAGATAGACTCCGAGTCGATAAAGTATGATAAATATGTCGCAAGTTTCCGGAAACACGTGAGTTTGGATGATATTCTTAAAAAGTTATCTTACCAACGCTCATGGACATATATTCAGAAGGATGGAAAAATCAAGCTAGTCAAGAACGTTTAATACTTAAATTCATTTGCCTATGAAGTGAAATCTGGAAAAGAGTGTAGGAGCCAAGCTATTTGAAATGACCTCTAGTTATTGTTAATATTTAAATTTATCTATCATGAAGAAAGACACAGGAATTCGTGTAAAGTATGGTGTTCCATACTTTATAGTTCGTGTTATGGCAATCGGCATGTTATTTTTAATACTAAATACGAGTAATATATTAGCTGCCACAGAGTCTCCGGTTGTTCTTGATTTATCTCTGAATCAGACTACTTTAGAACAAGTGTTCCGTGAGTTGGAAAAACAATCTGGTTATTCTATTATCTATAAAAGTAGTGAAGTCAATTTGAAAGAGGTTTTGTCTGTTGATGTCAGCAAAGAGCCACTCGAGAATGTCTTGAATAAGGTTCTGAGAAAACAGGGATTGACGTATGAGATAAAAGATGAGCATATTATAATCTACAAAGCGAAGGCGAACAAAGAGATCCATGCGGTAATAAAGCAACAAAATAAGAAAATTAGCGGGGTTGTAAAAGATGCCCAAGGAGAACCGATGATCGGTGTCAGCGTGCTGGAGGAAGGTACCCAAAACGGGACGATAACCGACTTTAACGGGAATTATGTGCTGGAAGTACAAAATGGAAAAGCGGCATTAGTCTTCTCTTATATTGGCTATGTAAGTAAGAAGGTGAGTATAGGGAATCTTTCGGTGGTTAATGTTGCATTGGATGAAGACGTTCAAAGGCTGGATGATGTTGTTGTTGTGGGTTACGCCATAGGAAACAAGCGTTCCGTATCTGGTGCTGTGGAGAAAGTAAAGAAAGAGGATATGAACTCGGGTGTCGTTACGGAGCCTTTGGATGCGGTAAAGGGTAAGGTCGCTGGTGTTGTTATCAGTAATGTAGGTGGAGACCCTACGAGTGATATGAATATCCGTATCCGGGGTACTACCTCTCTATCCGGAGGCAATGATCCGTTGGTTATCATCGATGGGGTATTTGGAGATTTAAGTATGTTGAACGCCATCTCTCCTTCCGATATAGAGTCTTTGACTATCTTGAAAGATGCTTCGGAGACGGCTCAGTATGGTTCACGGGGTGCGTCCGGGGTAATTGTCGTTACGACTGCCAAGGGTAGAGCCGGTTTCGCTCAAATTGAATATAATGGTTTATTCGGTGTTAATAAGGTTTATAAGAACTTGGGAATGTTAACGGCCGATGAATGGCGTGCCGGTGCGGTGGCTATGGGATTGAGTACGAATGATATGGGAGCGAGTACGAATTGGTTTGAGGAGGTGGAACGTTCTGCCAGTCTTACCCAGACCCATAATCTCTCATTTACGAGCGGTAATGATAATTCCAATCTAAGGGCCTCTCTCGGTGTGATCCGCCGTCCGGGTTTGTTGAAGAATTCTTCTTCCAATAGTTATACGGCCAAAGTGGACGCAAGCCAGTATGCTTTCCAGAAACGGGTGAAGTTTGATTTAGGCATGTTTGGATCACGTAGGGAAGGCGATCATCAATTTGATATGTACCGTACGATTTATTCGGCGGCAGCTTACAATCCTACGTATCCGAACTATAAGAATCCGGAAACGGGTATCTGGGATGAGGATAAGACCGCGATCGAGGTATATAACCCCTTAGGTATGTTGGAGATCACAAATAAGAAAATAGCCTCTCATGTGAACGTGAACGGACGTGTAAACGTGGAGATCATCAAGGGATTGAACTTGACGGGATTCGGTTCGTATACTTACTATAGCTTGAATGACCGGCGTTATATCCCGAATGATATCCAACAGGGTTCGATGAACGGGAATGGACAGGCCTATTTGAAATATGCGGAACGAAATGACTTGATGGGAAATCTCCAATTGAATTACGCAAGGGAATTCGGACGGCATAGCATTAACGCTTTGGCTTTATTGGAGGCGCAGACACAGTCTTTGTTCGAGTCTTCCACGAAAACCAGCGGTTACGAGACGAATTATTTTACCTATAATAACTTGAAAGCCGGTGCTAACATAAGTTGGGGTGACGCTACCTCTAATGCTACCCGTTTCGCTTTATTATCTTATATGGCACGCTTTAATTATATGTATGATAGCCGTTACGTAGTTACGGCGAATGTCCGTCGCGACGGTTCTTCTAAATTAGGTTATGGTAATAAATGGGGATTCTTCCCGTCGGCTTCTGTCGCTTGGATCGCCTCGAACGAGGCTTTTATGAAGTCCTTGACTTTTATCGATAACTTGAAAGTGAGAGCCGGATATGGCGTGACCGGTAATCAAGATGCGATCGATCCGTATCAATCCCTCTCCTTGATGGCTCCGAATGGAACGACCTTGGTGGATGGATCGGCTACGACTACTTTCTATATCGATTCAAATCCAAATCCGGATTTGCGTTGGGAAAAGAAGTATACGTTTGATGTGGGCGTGGATTTAGCGATGTTCCAATCCCGTCTTCGCTTGACAATGGATTATTATGCGTCTACTACGAAAGATATGTTGTACACTTATACCGTTCCGGTTCCTCCGTTCGTATATACGTCTATGCTTGCGAACTTAGGAGAAATGACCAATAACGGCTTTGAGGTAGCGATCAGCGGCGATATCATCAAGAAAAAAGATTTCTCATTAACCGTGGGTACGAATCTGTCTTTCCAGAAGAATAAGCTTAAATCATTAAGTGGTACATATATGGGGTCAGAGTTTACGACTAGTAAATATATCCAAGTATCGGCGGTGAACGCTCCTAGCTTAACCCAGTATGCGGGTGTTACTTACTTGACGGAGGGACAACCCTTAGGCGTATTCTATATTCCTCATTGCAACGGATTGGTAGAGAAGGAAGATGGTAAGTTTGTTTATGATATCGCGGATCTGGATGGCGATGGCAAAGTGGACTTATCGGATAGCGGTGACCGTTATATAGCGGGTCAAGCGTTACCAAAGGTATATATGGGTGGCTTTGTTAATATGCGATATAAAGATTTTGATCTGGCGGTTCAATTAAATGGGGCGTTCGGGCATAAAATCTATAATGGTACAAGTTTGACGTTTAATAATTTATCATTGTATCCAACCTATAATATATTGGATGGGGCGTTGGATAAGCGGATATACGACATCAAGATTTCTGATTATTATCTGGAAAATGGTAACTATGTTAATATCGAGTATATTACGTTAGGTTATAATATTCCCGTCAAGAAACTGAAGATTGAGAAGTATTTAAAATCCTTGCGTTTGGCGTTCTCTGTTAACAATGTCGCGACCATCACAGGTTATTCTGGTATGACGCCGCTTATCAACTCGGCGAATGTGGCGTCTAAATCTTCTGTTTCGGGTACGTTGGGTGTGGATGATAAATTGATTTATCCGTTGAGCCGTACTTATTCACTCTCACTGGGTGTTAAATTCTAATTGTTAATCTTTTAATACGTATTGTCATGAAAAAAGTATTGGTGAGCTCCATGCTGATTTTAGGTGGTTTATTCTCCGCTTGTTCCGGATTTTTGGATGAGGATCCCAAGAGTAAGATACCGGAAGAAGAAGCTTATAAAAGTGAGAAATTGGTGTATGTAAATACGATCGCTACGATTTATACCTCATTTGGGAATCGGTTATATGGAAGTACGGATAATGTGCATACTTTACAAGAGTTTTCTTCCGATGCTTGGATATTGCCGGGAAGACAAGGCGACTGGGTAGATGGAGGTAAATGGCAATCCTTGTTTTTGCATAATTATGGTCCGGGTAACGCTACGATAAAGAGTACTTGGAATGCGCTATATACGATTATCGGTAACTGTAATACCTCGATCGATAATCTGGAGACCTTCATTCAAGCGGGTGGGGAGAGCTATCTGCAAGATTATCAATATGAGGCTCGTGCCGTGCGTGCGATTCTGTATTATCATTTGGTCGATTTATTCGGTCGTGTACCTCTGGTTACTTCTTCGAAGACTGTGATGGCGGATGTGAATCAATCTTCGAGAAGCGAGGTCTATCAGTTTATTGTGGATGAGTTGACGGATTGCATTCCCCATTTGCCCAGTGGAAAATGCCAGAATATGGGCAAGTATTATGGCCGGGTGACCAAGGCTGTGGGGTATATGGCGATGGCGAAAGTCGCTATTAATAGTCCTATCTTGTCAAAAGATGATTGGAATGATGGTTCTTTGGTGGGTGGTATCGCTAAAGTTGCGCCGTATGTAAACCAAGCGGGCAAAAATATTAAGATCGCGTTGGATGGTACGACTCGTGACGCTTGGGAGACGGTTCTTTATTGTCAGAAACAGATAGAGAAGGAGGGATATAGTCTACAACCCAACTTCTCCCAGAATTTTTCCAAGACAAACGATAGTTCGGTAGAAAATATCTGGACTCAACCGAGTGATGGTACTACCTATAAAGTGAGCGATTATAATCCGACTCGTACATTATATGCGGCCCACGCATCCGCTTATGGCTTGCAAGGTTGGAATGGTGCCTGCGCTACCGTAGAACAGATGAAAGTTTTCAAGTACGGTACGGATGAACAAGATCCCCGTATGGCGTTCTTTTATGGACCGGTGTTCGTGGATGGCAAGCCGATAGATGCGGGTTTAGGCGATGGAGCTCAGTTATGCTATAACCCAATGGATGTGGTTGTTGATTTTAAGGAGGATGTACCGAACCAGATATTAAAATTTGCGGGAGCCCGTATGTCTAAATATGAGGTGGATAATACGACTTCTTCTTATTTGAATCATAATAATGATAAGGTGTTCTGGAGGTATGCAGATGCCTTGTTATTGGCGGGTGGGGGGGAAGACCGTATGGGGACAAAAGTTGTAAAACAAGTGAATGAGATTCGTGACCGTGTACAAGCCGGACAGAAAAGTAACGTGACTTTGCAAGATATCTTGGATGAACGCATGTTGGAATTCTCTTATGAGGGGATGCGCCGTCAGGATCAAATACGTTTCGGGACTTATACGGAACCTACGACTGATCGTTATGCGGGAGTGCATCATAATGTCGCCACTGGCGATTACGTAGTGGATAATACCGGTTTTACAACCGTTTTCCCGATCCCTACTTCTGTGCTTGAGTTAAATACGAAATTAACACAAAATCCGGGTTATTAATTCTTTAAATTTAGAGGATATGAGATGTAAGTATTTATTGTTATATGGGCTATTGGCTGTCTTACCATTCTCGGCGCAGGCCGGATATAAAAAGATAGCGAATGGTATATTGGTCAGCTTGCCGGAAGGCGAGCTGAACCAATCGAAAACGGTTCGTTTGTTGGTTGTGAATGATGAGGTTCTTCAAGTGACGGCAAGCCCGGAGGCTAAGATTCAGGATAAGCAGAGCTTAGTCCGTGTCGCTCCGGTAAAGGCCCCGGTAAAATGGAATGTCGAATCGACTTCGGATTCCGTATTTCTGAATACCGGCAAATTACGTGCGGCCGTCAGTCTTGTTACGGGAGAAGTGACATTCTATGATATGTCGGGTAAGCTAATATTGCGAGAAAGTAACGGTGGACGGCAGTTTACGCCGATAGAGGTAGAAGGTCGCAAAGGCTATACGACTCGCCAGCAATTTAATTCACCGGAAGACGAGGCTTTCTATGGATTGGGGCAGCACCAGTCGGATGAATTTAATTATAAATCGAAAAATGAGGAGTTGTATCAGTATAATACCAAGATATCGGTGCCTTTCGTGGTTTCTTCCAAGAATTATGGTGTCTTATTCGATAACTATTCTTATTCCCGGTACGGTGATCCACGCCCTTATTCGAACTTGGATATCTTTAAGTTGTACGATAAGAATGGGAAAGAGGGAGGTTTGACCGCTACTTATTATAAAAATAATGGATTGGAGGTCTTTGCGGAACGTCAAGAGTCCAGAATTGATTACGAGACCCTGTTTACGCACCAACCTCTTCCGAAGACGTTTGATTTTAAGGGAGAGACGTTTGATAAATTCCCGGAAGGATTCCGTTTCAGGAACAGCTTGGTCGTTTGGGAAGGTGAGATCGAACCGAAAGAAAGTGGTGTTTATCATTTTAAGTTATTCTATGGAGCGTATACGAAAGTCTTCTTGGATAATAAACTGGTGGTAGAAGAACGTTGGCGGCCCTCTTGGAATCCTAATAGCGTGAAATTCACGGCCGATTTGCAAGCGGGAAAGAAAGTCCCGGTGCGTATCGAATGGCGTGAGGGAGCCGGCTCTTATATTGGGTTGAAAGTATTGTCTCCTCGTCCGGAAGAAGAAGTAGGGCGATTGTCTATGTGGTCGGAGATGGGAAATGATATAGATTATTATTTTATTCATGGTGATTCGATGGACGAGGTAATCTCAGGTTATCGGTATGTCACCGGTAAATCGCCGATCATGCCTGCTTGGGCGATGGGCTTTTGGCAAAGCCGTGAACGGTATAAAACGCAAGATGAGATATTGACGGCCTTGCGTGAGCTCCGAAAACGTAAAATGGGTGTGGATAATATTGTCATGGACTGGCAGTACTGGAAAACTGATTCATGGGGAAGCCATGAGTTTGATCCGGCACGTTTCTCTGATCCGAAAGGTATGGTTGATGCGATTCATGATTTGAATGCCCGTTTCATGATCTCTGTTTGGCCGAAATTTTATCCTACCACAAAGAATTATAAAGAATTGGCAGCTAACGGATGGGTTTACCTGCAAGCGGTTAAGGATAGCATCCTTGATTTTGTTCCACCTGGATTCGTGGCTACATTTTATGATGCTTATGCCCCCGGTGCCCGTAAGTTATTCTGGAAACAAATGAATGATAACCTATATCGTTTGGGAGTGGACGCTTGGTGGATGGACGCTTCCGAACCGAATATTAAGGATTGTACACCGATGTCTTACCAAAAGGCGTTGACCGGCCCGACAGCTTTAGGCCCTTCAGCTCAATATTATAATACGTATGCGTTGGTGAATGCGCAGGCTATTTATGAGGGGCAATTGAAGGAAAATCCGGATGATCGCGTATTTTTGTTGACTCGTTCCGGATTCGCTGGCCTACAAAGGTATTCCACCGCTTCTTGGAGCGGAGATATCGGTACTCGTTGGGAGGAATTGAAAGCTCAGATTTCTGCGGGGTTGAACTTCTCAATCTCCGGTATACCTTATTGGACAATGGATATCGGTGGCTTCTGCGTGGAGAACCGTTATCGTACAGGACAGCTTATTTATGACAAGACCGGTGTTGAGAATGACGACTTGAAGGAATGGCGGGAACTGAATGCCCGTTGGTATCAGTTTGGCACATTTACCCCTTTGTACCGTGCGCATGGACAGTTTCCATTGCGTGAGATTTATAATATCGCCCCAGAAGATCATCCGGCCTATCAGACGATCTTGTATTATAATCAATTGCGTTACCGCTTGATGCCTTATATTTATTCGTTGGCAGGTAAGACGTATTTTGATGATTATACGATTATGCGTCCATTGGTGATGGATTATGCCTCCGACTTGGCTGTCCGGGATAATTCTACCCAATATATGTTCGGCCCCTCTATGATGATCGCCCCGGTATATACCTATAAAGCGACTTCCCGTGAGGTGTATTTCCCGAAAGGAACGGATTGGTATGATCTATATACGGGTAAACGTTATAAAGGTGGCCAAAAGCAGGAGGTTGAGGCTCCATTCGAACGTATGCCGATATTTGCTCCGTCAGGTGGTATCTTATTATATGGTCCGGAGATCACTTATGTAAATGAGAAAAAACCGGAAGTGATAGATGTCTATATTTATGCCGGAAAGGATGGCTCCTTCTATCTATATGAAGATGAAGGTACGAACAATAATTACCAGAAAGGAACTTATTCGAAGATCGATTTTAATTATAGCGATGCGACGAATACTTTGACAATCGGTAGTCGTGAAGGCTCTTATCCCGGGATGTTATCAGAGAGAACTTTCAATATTATTTACGTAAGCCCGAATGCTCCTGCGGGATGGGATAATAAGGGTAAGCCTGCAAAGGTAATTGAGTACAAAGGTGAACAAATTTCTGTCAAGTTATAAGATTCTTTAGACTGAAACGGCCTCCTCCGCAATTTCCATGATAGTATAGCGTGAGGGGGCTCTATTTATAGTCTCAACGCATACTTAATCCTTCTTATGCATAATTGGTGATTTCCCCGTGTATCGAAATAATCGTGTTTTTAAGGAGAAATGTGCGGATAGAATGGGAAAATAATTATCTTTGCTACAATAACTTGAAAAAATATATATGGCAACAATCACTTTAAATATAGATGACTCTTTGTTACATAGATATAGTAACAAGATGAGATTGGAAGGAAAGGCTTTGAGTAAGTGGTTAGAAACAATGTTGACCCGGGAGCTTATACGGGCAAAAGATGGGGAAAACGATGTGTTTTCGACTGACTTAATTATAGACAGCTTCCATTTGAAGGGGCCACATAAAGAAGTGCCTGCTGATGATATGGGAAAAGGAGCAATAGCATCCGCAAAATTCATTTAAAGGGAACAAATCGGATGAGAGTGTTTGTAGATACCAATGTGTTGCTAGACATGATATGTCAGCGGGAAGGCTTCAAAGAGGATGCTGATACTATCTTTAGATATTGTATAGAGGATAAACTAAAGATTGTCATGAGTGCTCTCACCTTAATCAATGCGAATTATACGGCTCATAAATACGGTTATTCTTGGGATGAACTTCTTGAGGTCTTGAAGCGTATATGCGGTTATGTTGAGATATCAACGATAGACGATGGAATATTTATGAATGCTTTGTATTCCAATAGCTCGGATTTGGAGGATGCCGTTCAATACTACTCCGCAAAAATGTCGGGGGCGGATTATATTATTACGCGGGATGTGAAAGGGTTTGTAAATTCAACTATAACAGTATTGACCCCTAAAGACTTTCTATCTGTTCTTTAATCGTAGATTTAGCGTTGAATTCCCGTATAGTACAGATCTTATTTTTCATGCTTGCCTAGCCCCATCAAGAATTTAAATAGACGAGAGAAACTTTTCTCTTCTAGGGTATAGGTATCAGCTCCGGATTTTTTACTTACTAGACATTATTTATCCTCTATAGGTTGGATATCCGGAAAAAGAAGTATATTTGCAATGCTAAACATTTTAAAACCAGAAAGCAGAGTAGAATACCTGCTTCTATTCGGTTGCAGGCATTTTTTTGCCTGTAACCGATCCGATATGACGGTTCCGTACCCCCGTGGAGTGCATTAATGTGCCTCCAGCTTTCTGGTAAAGTGTTTAGCAACGGGTCAGGCGGGACCGTTCTTTTTTCCGCCTGCTTAATGCTAATATATTATGGAAGTGGAAAACATTTATCCCGTAACTGAACCTGTCGGTTCAGAGCAAGACGCTCCGGTTTCGAACATGGAAATGTTGAGTGATGTATTTTTTAAGGAAGAGGCACGACGCTTGAAAGAAGCTTTCTGTTTTGAGAGAGATGCGGATGATTTCGATTATCTGAACCATCAGTTACAAAGCGTGAAAAATCTGTTGGTAGGCCTAAAACTGCCGTGGATACAAATAGCACCAATTTTGTACAGATGTATGGCCGTTTATCTGCAGCGTCCCGATCAACATGTAAGTAATATGAAAGTTCGCTACCTGTCAACGCAATTGATGGATGGGGTTTTGCTTTTATCCCAGAACGGACGGCTCATCAATGACTTGCTCATGTTTTTCGACCGCCAGCTTAAGGATATTCAACGCTTGCGGGAAGAGAAGTGTGAGGAAATGGAGAATGTGAGATTGTAAGTCTATATTTGCAGCTCATACATACTTGGT
>OGOJ01002296.1_pt1 | contig 12273 bp, 9 predicted proteins | sample 1552601 | NCBI WGS metagenome assembly OGOJ01 (sample SAMEA2580184, study PRJEB22360) | human gut metagenome | biome: human gut; feature: human-associated habitat; material: faeces | place: Denmark | collected 2008/2010
CGCCCGGGATGTGCATGCACGCATCCCCCCGGGTCGCTTGAAGCATGGCCCCCGACAGCTACAGATAAGAGATCCCGCAAGGCGGCCTTCGGGCCGCCTTTTTGAAATTTGACCGCTTCAGTCCAGAATTTCCTGCGCACCGGTCTTGATGCTGATGCGCACGGCGTGCGTTACAAGCGGGTCGTCTGACTTCTCGTGGTTGATGTCGTAAACGGCGGTGGTGTAGACATAGCCGTCGCGGATCTCAAGCGAGGAGTTGACGGAGGTGACATAGGTGCCGTCCTCTGTGAGAGCGCTGCCGTAGAACCAGTCCTTGTCACCGAATTCCGTGAACGTTTTGCCGCAGTCATAGGAAATGGACAGGTTGTTCGGCGTGGGCATGAAATAATCCGTCATCACAATAATGTCGCCGCTGATAGCGATGGCGTTGTAGCCGTTGATCGAACTGAGCTTTTTGCCGTCCGTGTCGTAGAGGTCAGTGATGAACGAGCCCATTGTCGCGCCGCCGATGTGATAGTTCATCAGGATGCGATTGTCCTGCGTCGAAAGGCTCGCGCTGACGGGCGTATCATAGTCCAGCGGCAGATCACAAACCGTCTCCACGCTGCCGCCCTCGCGCCAGCGGCAGAACTTGCCGCCCGCAGTGTACCAGAGGTAACCGCCCAGATCAACATAGCTGTCGGCAGCCTTGATGAGCGAATCGCGGCTGACGGCGTTCGTCGTGGTGGTCGAAGATGCGTCGGACGGCTTGGTGCCAGACTGGGCGCTGTGGTACCATGCGAGCATCGCGTTGTAAAGTGTCGCATAGTCGCCAAAATTGCTGACCTTGTAGTAACGCGCGTCGTCACGCTGATAGAGCATGACATTCGTGCCCTCGTAGAAGGCTAAATGCGAGGAATCGTTGTTGCTGAGCCAGAGCGTGAGCGTCTGTTTCCCGTCGTCCGGGGTAAATTCCTCGTTCAGCAGCGCGTAGCTACACTCGTCGAGCTTGACGGTGGGTGTGACGTTCCGCATATTGCAGTCGCTGACCGCGGCGCTGTTCTTACTGAGGTACATCCAGGACGCGCCGCCATTCGACGCGAGCTGAAGATCGGCCTGAAAATCGGAATCGTCCAGCGCGGGATCAGCCGCCGCGTCGGCGTCCCAGTTCACCGTGAAGCTTCTGACCATCGCCCGGAGTACCTCGGCCTCGCCCTCAACGGCGCGGTCGCGGTTCCAGCCCCACTGATTCTCTTCCGTGCTGCCGTCGAACGTCCAGTGCGTTGTGACCTCGTAGCAGGTGCCGTCCGGCGCATCAAAGAGCGTGACAATTGTGTTGCTCATGCCCTCGTGTGTCACAAAGCGCCAGCCCGCGTCGGTCTTCTCGGCCTTTGCGCCGGTGCTTTCCCATTCCGCCTTCGCTTCGTCAAGGCTCTGCTCGAGCTTCTTTGCGTTGAAGTAGGAGCCGGTGTCGTAGCGGGAGTACCAGAACTCCGTCCCCGGATTGCACGCCCAGGCGGTGATCGGCGCATAGAAGTAGTAGCTGCCGTCGCCCGAAATGAGCCGCGCCTCGCACTGGTTGGCGCGGCCGTAGCCGTCCGTTGCCGCGTTCAGCAGGTTGGGAATGTACATCTTCGGCTCGTTGAGCCCCGCGTAGTCGATATAGAAGTCGTGCAGGTAATACTTTTCCTCTCCGCTGTAGTTGCATCCGTTGTACCACAGGCCGTCGTTGCTCATCGAGGTGCCGATGATCTGATAGCCGGTCTTCTCGCCGTAGGTGTAGTGCAGGACGGTGAGATAGTGCGTCCAGTGTTCATTGAGATATCCGTCGTCCGTCAACTCCTGCCCGCCGATGACGTCGATCTGCACGCCCGCCTCGTTCGTGGGCTTCATCTCGTACTGGAAGTACCACAGCTCCAGCACCGTGCCGTCGGGGGAGAGGTTGCCGAGCGAATCGCCCTGCTCCAGCCGCGTCACGCGCACATCGGCGACCGTGTCTTCAATCGAACGGGACGCATAGTCGTTGTTTTCCGACACGGAGTAGGTCATCGTGCCTTTTTTGAGGTCTTCCACGCACGCGGCGGCATAGTCGTCCATCGAGGGGTAGATCGTGTCGTCCTCCTTTTCCAGCCGGTAGACCATGCAGAAGCATTCACTGCCGTCTTCCGCATAGTCGGCGGAAAGGCCGAGATAGATTGTGCCGTCTTCCTGCTCAAGAAGATAGGCCTGATACGGCTGAGAGTCCTTTGCCTCTTCGCAGTAGCCGGTCCATGCGGATTTGTTGTGCTGCATAAGGTCGTCGACCGGAGAAGCGTCTCTGGTGTTGCCGAAGAGTGCGTAGAAGGACTGCTTTTCCAGCTTGTATTCCTCCATCGGGCCGTAGATAAGGGCATAGCCCAGATCGTTGAACATTGTGACGTATTTCTCCCCTGCGGGATTCGTCGCGGTGCGGAAGGTGGGGTATGCGCCATCCGTAAAGCCATCCGTAAAGCCGGGCGCTTCATATAAGAGCGTGTCGACCGTATAGCTCTTGTCGGCAAACGGGTCGTCATTTTTCTGCGCGCGCTCGCCCCAGCTGACGGCGCAGCCCGCCGTCAGCGTCAGCGCCAGCACGAGGGCTACAATGCCGAGGCCGCGCTTTTTCTGCGCGCCCAGCACGTTCGTGATGCGGCGCTTGAGACGCTCGACCGTGCCGCCGAAGCACGTCGTCGCGGGCAGCGCCCGCACGCTGGACTGCACGGCGGCGAGCAGCGTCCGGCTGTAAGCCGCGCGCTCGGGGAGTTCGAGCCCGTCGGTCGCCGCGCTGTCGCAGGCAAGCTCGATGTCCTCGTCCGCCTGACGCAGCATCAGATACACCACGGGGTTGAACCAGTGCATCGCGTTGGCCGCGAGCAGCACGAGCTTTAAGAGCATGTCGCGCCGCTTGAGGTGGCACAGCTCATGGCGCAGGATGTAGCGCAGCTCCTGCACGTCGTAGCGCTCGTGGGGAAGGAGCAGCCGCGGGCGCAGCAGGCCCGTCACTGCGGGGGTGGAGATGGCCTCGCAGACGATCATCTCCGGTGCGCTCACGCCTAAGTCGCGCGCCGTATTAGAGAGCATCGCGGCGTAGTCCGCGCGGGAAACGTCTCTCTTCCAGCGGCGCACCGTGCGGCGGAAGTGGGCGTAGGAGATACCCTGATACAGCAGGAACGCCGCCGCGCCCGCGAGATAGCCGTAAAACAAGATCGTCGTCACGGGGATGTAGCGCGTCGTCTTCTGCTCGGGATTCGTCACAGGGCGCTGGATGATCGTGTCGCGCACCTGTGCGGGGGACTGGCCGCTTTTTTCGGCCATGTCGCCAAACAGGTTGTCGGTCGATTGGATGGCTGTCTTATCCGTGCCGACAAAGAGTGTGTAGTCTTTCGGCGGCGCGGCCTGCACCGGCGCGTTTTTCACCGAAAAATCGACCGGCAGCAGCAAAAATGCCGCCATCGCCAGCCACAGCCAGCAGCGCGTCTTCGCGCGGTAGCGCTCGCGCCAGAGGGGTTTGAGTACCAGCATCGCCAGAATGGCGAGGGAACCTAACAGGGAAGTTTTCAACAGATTCAGCAGAAATGTTTCCATGGTGCGTCCTCCTTATATTTCCGTTTAACGGCTCATATCGTCCAAAAACTGCCGCAGCTCGTCGATCTCGCTCTGCTCGAGCGGCTTTTCGGCGTTCAGCGCCGCGACAAAGCTGCCGAGCGACCCGCCGTAGAGCCGCTTCAGGACGCTGCGGCTCTCAAATTCGAGGTATCTGTCCTTTGAGACGAGCGGCGTGTACAAATTGTTCCGCCCCTCGCGGCGGCTCGAGAGGAATCCTTTTTCGCACAGGCGAGTAAGGTAGGTGTTGACGGTGTTGGCGCTCCAGCCGTGGCTCGCGAGCGCGCCGTCGAGATCGCCGCGGCTGACCTCGCCGCCGACGGCCCAGATGGCCTGCATCACGGCAAGCTCCGCATCGGGCAGTCTCTTTTTATCGTCCATGGGTTGACCTCCTTAGATGATCTACTACATTTGTCGTTGATAACTATATACTACATATGTAGTAGTTTGTCAAGCTCCTTTTATGTCCTTTTTTGTTTTGCAGCGAAAATTGCAGAAAACAGGGGAAAGACATGACGGCAAATCGTCAAAATGAAAGATGCTGTTCAATTATTTGAATGAGTTCTTGCAAATCTTTCTGAAAATCGCTTGCTTTTGTGCAAAGCGCAAGGTATAATGAAGAAACCGTATGAAATCATTTAGCGATTCAATAAATAAACAAATAAGAAGAAGGAGATCTGTATCATGGCAAAGTTCAAAGTTTACTACACCATCGAGCTCAACGAGGTGGCCACGCACATCTTCGAGTCCAACGACTTTGAAGTGAAGCTGTGCAGCCATAACGACGAGGAGACCTACGTCAAGGAGCTCGCCGAGTTCCAGCCCGACGCCATCATGTGCCGCACCGAGCCCATCACCGCCAAGATGATGGATACCTGCACCAACCTCAAGGTCATCGGCAAGCAGGGCGCCGGCCTCGACAACATCGACATGGATCATGCCCACGCCAAGGACATCACCGTCGTCTACGCGCCCGCCGGCAACGCCAACGCCGTCGCCGAGCACGCCGTCATGCTGATGCTCATGTGCGCCAAGCGCTTCACCTATGTTGACCGTCAGTTCCGCGGCGGCAACTTCCTCGTCCGTATGGGCATGGAGCACACCTATGAGCTCGGCGGCAAGACCCTCGGTATGATCGGTTGCGGCCGTATCTCCCAGCTCGCCATGCAGAAGTGCAAGTACGGCTTCGGCATGAACGTCATCGGCTACGATCCGTACCTCACGCAGGACAAGATCGGCGATCTGTGCGAGCTGAAGGCCACCGCCAAGGAGGTCTGGGAGCAGGCCGACTTCGTGTCCGTGCATCTGCCCGTCGTTCCCTCCACCGAGCACTCCATCGGCCGTGAGCAGTTCAGCTGGATGAAGCCCACCGCTTCCTTCATCAACTGCGCGCGCGGCGCCCTCATCAAGGAGAACGAGCTGGTCGAGTGCCTGCAGGACGGCACCCTGTTCCAGGCCGGTCTGGACGTCTTTGAGCATGAGCCCATTCAGGAATCCAGCCGTGCGCTGTTCGATCTCGACAACGTGATCATGACCCCGCACATGGCCGCCACCACCGAGCAGAGCGTGCTCAACTGCTGCACTTCCGTCGCCAACGACATCGTTGCCGTCTGCAACGGTCAGGAGCCGCAGGTCAAGGCCCAGAAGCCCAAGTTCTAAGCCCATCCCGTTTGTACATAAGGAAGCAGGTGGCCCAATCGGGCTGCCTGCTTCCTTTGCTGTGCCGCCTGTTCCCGATTGGGCAAAAGGGCAAGAAAACAGACGTTTTTCTGCCGTTTTGCTGAATTTGCGGAAAAAGTGCCGTAGGGACTGGAATGTACCAAATGTTTGTGATACAATCGGCACCAATAGGACAAAACGGGATGACCCGATTTGTGTCCGGGGAGGCAGAAATGGAAGAAAATCCGATTTTGAAGGCTTCGCTCTCGATGGCGAGCGATATTCCGCTGTACGCGCAGCTGACCGGCATCATCAAGAACACCATCACGTCCGGTACGCTGCGGGTGGGCGATCTGCTGCCGAGCGAGGCGGAGCTTTGCGATAAATTCGAGATCAGCCGCAACACCGTGCGGCAGGCCATCGGCTCGCTGGAGGAGGCCGGCTTCGTCGTGCGCAAGCGCGGCAAGGGCACCTTCGTCGCCGATCCGAGCACGCGGCGCAAGGGCGTGCAGTATTCGTTCACGACGGAGATCTCGTCGATGGGCAAGCACCCCTCGTCCACACTGGTGAGCTTTGATATCATCGACCCCGCGCCGAAGATCAAGCGTCTGATGGCGCTGGAGGACGGCGTGAAGGTCTACTGCTTCACGCGCGTGCGCAACGTGGACAACGAGCCGCTGATTTTGGAGACCTCGTACTATCCGCAGCACATCTATCCGAATCTGACGCGCGAGATGCTGGAAACGCACAGCTTTTACAGCCTGCTCTACCACGTCGGCGTGGTGCCGTTCGCGGCGGAGGACAGCTATGAGGCGGTGACGCTCGGCGAGTACGAGGCGAAGCTGCTCGGCTGCGTGCCGGGGGCGGCGGCCTTCCACCACCAGCGGCGCACGACGATGGAGAACGGTCTGGTGTACGAGTGTACGTCGAGCTATATGCGCGGCGACCGCGTGCGGCTGGACGTGTGCTTCCAGAAGAGCGGCACGAGCTTCACGAGAGTGGTGGACTGAGAAGTGAAAAAAAGACTCCCTTTTAAGTTAATGGTTGCTAGGCAGATTGCCTGTCCAAACTACCATGATATATTTCGAAAGGAGTTGTCCGTATGAGAAAGAAAGTAGCTATCACTATGGCGGTTGCGATCATCGTTCTGACGGCAGGCGTGATTATTTTGAGAGGGAAAATGCCTTATAAAGATTTGAAAGCCTCCGATATTGTTTCCGCAACAGTCTATTTCTTTCCGCCCGATAAGACAGTCCAAATTACAGATGTAGAAGAACTTGTTTCATATCTCGGCGAGGTTACCATCTATAATGAAGATCATTCATATAACGACTATTGCGGTCAAACGGTCTTGTTCACGCTAACAATGGCTGATGGGGCTCAGGAAAAAATTACAGCATTCAATCCGTTTGTCATAATCAACGGCGTAGGATATAAGGCAAAATACGAACCGTGTGAGAGGCTTAGCCGCTATGCAAATCAATTACTGAGCGCTGGATAAAAACTATGATATCGTGGTCAAAGAACAGACTAGCAACTTTTGAACTGGCAAATTGAAAACTATACGCCGCATAACAAGAGCAAGGTGCAACTGAGGCTTGCTCTTGTTTATTTTCCGGCGGATGAACTAAGTCTACATGGACGCCGGCTGCCTAAGCAGCAGCAACCATTATCTTAAAAGGGAGAAAAAAGAAAGCGGCGGGGGACTGCCGCTTTCTTTTCTGCCGGTCGGGCGGTAGCAAACGTATGGAATATTTCAAATTCCTTGTACTATCCATTCGTGAAAAGGCTGTGAAAACCGGCAAAAATGCAACTTTTTTTCGTCATGCGATTTGTGCAAAAGGGGGTACACAAAGCTTCCGGCCTGTGTTACGATAGGCTTACGAGCGAGGCGGCGCGCCGCCGGAATACCCGAACGGGGATATTAGGAGGAAACTCAGCTATGGCGATCAAAGTCGGCATCAACGGCTTCGGCCGAATCGGACGTGTCGTCCTGCGCATCATGATGGAGCGTCCGGAGACGTTTGACATCTGCGGCATCAATCTCCGCAAGGCGGACGTGGATTACATGGTCTATATGATCAAGTACGATTCCGTGTTCCGTCAGTTCATCGGCACGGTGGAGCGTGAGGATCAGAACCTCATCGTCAACGGCCACAGGATCCGCGTGTTCAGCGAGGCGGACGCCGCCATGATTCCCTGGGAGAGCTGCGGCGCGGAGTACGTCATCGAATCCACCGGCGCGTACAACAACACCGAGAAGGCGTCCCGCCACTTCAAGGGCGGCGCGAAGAAGGTCATCATCACCGCGCCCGCCAAGGACGAGGCGACCCCGACCTTCGTCATGGGTGTGAACCATATGCTCTACCGCAGCGATATGCGCGTGGTGTCCAACGCGAGCTGCACCACCAACTGCCTCGCGCCGCTGGCCAAGGTCGTGCATGAGGAGTTCGGCATCGAGCAGAGCCTGATGTCCACCATCCATGCCGCGACGAGCAAGCAGAAGCCCGTCGATTCCCGCGGCGGCAGCGACTGGCGCACGGGCCGCAGCGTGTTCAACAACATCATTCCCTCCTCCACCGGCGCGGCGAAGGCCGTCGGCCGCGTGATCCCCGCGCTCAAGGGCAAGATGACCGGTATGAGCTTCCGCGTGCCGACCTCCGACGTGTCCGTGGTCGACCTGACCGCGCACCTCAAGACCAGCACGACCTATGCCGATATCTGCTACGCCATCCGACACGCGAGCGAGACCAACATGAAGGGCATCATCGGCTACACCGCCGACCAGGTGGTCTCCGCCGACCTGATCGCCAATCCCTGCCCCTGCATCTTCGACGAGACCGCCGGCATCATGCTCGACAACGACTTTGTCAAGCTGATCGCGTGGTACGACAACGAATGGGGCTACTCCAACATGGTCGTCCGCCTGCTCGAGCATATGGTCGCGGTGGACGAGGGCCGCGTGACGCCCGAAAAGCGCGTCGTCCCCAAGGATAAGCCGAAGGAAGAGCCCGCCGCCAAGGAAGCGTAACAACGAAATAAAAAAGGAAGGACGCTGCGCGTCCTTCCTTTTTTATTCGTCCTTTTTTTCTGCTGCTTTTGCTTCGAGCTCGGCGACGGTCGTGTTGTCTTCCATGCCGCGGGCGTGGAGGACATCGTCGCGCGTGAGGGTCATCAAATCATCCTTTGTAAAGCTCTCCATCTTCGCGAGGCGGTTGGCCTGCGCGGTCAAGATCTGCTCGAAGAGGTTGCGCACGCCGCGCGCGTTGCCGAACGTCACACCGTCGGCGTTCTCATCGTAGATGAAGTCCTTGACATCCTGCTCGGCGTCGGGAGAGAGGGTGTACTGCGACTTGCGGCACTGCATTTTGAAAATCTCGAGCATCTCGTCGAGCGTGTAGTCGTCAAAGTGCAGGTAGCGGTTGAAGCGGGACTCAAGGCCGGGGTTCGATTGGATGAATTTCTCCATCAGCCCGTCGTAGCCCGCGACGATCACGACGAGGTCGTCGCGGTGATCCTCCATCGCCTTGAGCAGCGTGTCGATGGCCTCCTGACCGAAGTCGTTGTCGCCCTTGCCGTTGAGCGCGTAGGCCTCGTCGATGAACAGCACGCCGCCGAGTGCCTTTTCGATGACCTTGCTCGTCTTGATGGCCGTCTGACCGACGTAGCCCGCGACGAGCCCGCTGCGGTCGACCTCGACAAGCTGACCCTTGGAAAGGATCCCGAGTGAGCGGTAGACGCGCGCCATCAAACGCGCGATCATCGTCTTACCTGTACCGGGGTTGCCGGTGAAGACCATGTGGAGCGAGAAATCCGCATTCGGCAGTCCCGCCTCCTCGCGCCGCTTGAAGACAGTCGCCATGTTGATGAGGTTATTCACCTCGCGCTTGACCTCGCCAAGGCCGATGTAGGTGTCAAGCTCTTTTTTGAGGTCCTCGATCTTTTCGGGCGGGGGAAGCGGCGCTTCTTTCTCTTTTTTCTCGCCCGCGCCGGTGGAGGCGGCGGGCTTGTTCGGCTTTGCGCCGTCCGCGCTCTTCGGCGCGTTTGCTTTGGGCGCAACTTCCTTCGGGCCGGCGGATTTCGGCGTGTCCGGCGTCAGCGGCGCGCCCCAGAAGTCGCTGCCCATGCGGTTTAAGTTGTTCTGCGTCATCGTGCGGATGACGTCGAGCTGCTGGAGAATGATCTCGTCCTTTTTATCCATGTTGATTCTCTCCCTTCGTTCCGTAGGGCGTGTGCGCCATCGCGCGGAACAAGAATGCAGTGATCAGGCCGCTGAGCGCGCCCGTGAAGAGCGACACCAGCAGCAAAAACGGCAGATAGTAGAGCGGCGCGGTCGAGCCGAGCGTGATGAGCGCGGCGCAGACCTGCCCGCAGTTGTGCGCCGCCGCGCCCGCGATCGAGACGCCAAAGATGCTGAGCTTTTTCGACTTGCTGAGCAGCGCCATCACGAAAAGCGCCGACAGCCCGCCGAGCAGCGAGAACAGCAGCGCCGAGGCATTCCCCGCAAACAGCGCGCCGAGCGTGCAGCGCACAAACAATATGGCGAGCGCGCTCGGAAAGCCGAGGGCATAGAGCGCGTAGAGCGTGACGATATTGGCAAGGCCGAGCTTGACGCCCGGCAGCGGCACAATGAGCGCGAGCGGAAAAAACGACTCCATGTAGGACAACGCAAGCGCGAGCGCCGCGAGCACCGCGCAGAGCGTCAGCTCTCTTGTTTTGATCTTCATGCGCTCACCCCGCGATCAGGTCATAGTCGGACGCCGCGCCCCCCAGCGTGACCGCCATGCGGGCGGGAAGGCAGACAATGCTCTGCCCCGCGCGCGAGATCGCGCCGGAGTGCACACAGTCCTGATTCGGACAGTCGCTCGAGGCGACGTATACCGCGCCGTCTGCCACCTCCACAGTGAGCGTATAGCCGCGGCTTTTGTAAGTGCCGCCTTCGTAGGTGCTGAGCGCGCAGCGCTCAACGGTCTCGCCGTCAACACTAATGCTGACCGTCAGCTCGCCCGCCGATCTGGCCGCAAAATACGGCCTTGCGGCGAGCCCGAGCGTGAGCAGCAGCACCGCGAGCACAACGAGCGCGTCCCACTTCGTCGGCTTCAGCTTAGGCGAGCGCTTCATACGTGTACCCGCTTTCGTCGTTCGGCGTGAAGGCATCGGCAAGGCCGTCGGTGTAAAGCACGCGGCCATCGTCGGTGACTAAAATGAGCTCAAAATCCGTCCCCTGGTCGGCAAGATCGTCGCGCAGCGCAAGCGCGCCGTCGGGGCCAAGGACGAAGCACGCCGTCGAGAGCGCGTCCGCCCACGCGCCGTTCTCGCACAGCACGGTCACGCTGACGAGCCCGCTTTCCGCGGGGCAGCCGGTCTTGGGGTCGAGGATATGGTGATAGCGCACGCCGTTTTCTTCAAAATAGCGCTCGTACACACCGGAGGTCACGATGAACGCATCCGCCGCCGATACGATGCCAAGGTAGCTCTCCGTGTCCGCAGGGTCCTTGACGGCGATGCGCCAATCGCTGCCGTCGGTCTTTCGCCCCATGACGAACACATCACCGCCGAGGTCGAGTGTCGCGGACGTGACGCCCTCCTTTTCAAGCTGCGCGCGCAGAAGATCCGCCGCGTAGCCCTTGGCGATGCCGCCGAGGTCGAGCTGTGCGCCGTCCAAAAGCGTGACCGTCCAGCCGTCCGCCGTTTTTTCGAGCGCGACCTTGCCGCAGCCCGTATGACTCAGCAATTCTTTGAGCTCGTCTGCGGACGGCACACGGCGCTCGTCCTTCGTAAATCCCCACGCGTCGAGCATAGGGGCGAGCGTCGGGTCGAACGCGCCGTCCGTCGCGTCTGAGATCGTCAGCGCCGTTTCGATCAGCGCGGGTAAGATATCATCCGCGCCGCATTCGACCGTTTCACCGTTCGATGCGTTGAGTGCATAGAGCTCACTGCCCTCCGCCGTGCGCGAGAGGACGGCTTCGTCCAACGTGTGCAGTTCCTTTTCCGCGCTCTCCAGCGCGGCAGCGGCGTTCTCGCCGTAAACCGTCAGGTTCATCACCGTGTCCATCGCGTACACCGTGCGCGTCTCGCTCTCGGCAGCCGTTTCGCCGCAGGCAGTGAGGGACAGGGCAAAAATCGTCAGCAGCAGCGCTGCAAGTTGTCTTTTCATAGGTTCTCCTGCGAAAACAATTTATCAAGCGTAGCTTATCAAATGTATTTTACCCGCGTCTGAGCGGTCTGTCAAAAGAAAAAATTTGAACCGCCGTGCGGAACGTTTATAAAAGGGGAGAGCCTCTTTTATAATAAGAGACTCTCCCCGATCTGCGTCTGCGCGCAGGCAAAATTATTTTCTCTCGAGCGAGGCGCGGTACGTGAGCCGCAGGAACGTGGCGTTCAGGATGACGCTCACGACTTCCGCGATCGGGAAGGCGAGCCACACAAGCTCGAGCCGCCCCGTGAGCGAGAGCAGATACGCCGCCGGCAGCAGCACGACGATCTGGCGGCAGACGGAATTGATGAGCGCGTAGATGGGCTTGCCGAGCGCCTGACACGCGCTGCCCGCGATGATGCTGAAGCCCGCGAGCGGGAAATGTACGCCGATGATGCGCAGAGCGACCCTGCCGATGGAGAGCATTTCGTCCGTCGGCGAGAACATCCCCAGCAGCGTTTCGGGGATGAGCTCGAAGAGCGCGCAGCCGACGCACATGATGCCGATGGCCGTGAAGACTGTCAGGCGGACGGTCTTGCGCACGCGGTCGAATTTCTGCGCACCGAAGTTGTACGACACGATGGGCACCATCGCGTTGTTGAGGCCGAAGCACGGCATGAAAATGAAGCTCTGGAGCTTGAAGTAAGCACCGAACACCGCGGTCGCCGCCTCGGTGAACGAGATGAGAATTTTGTTCATGCCGAACATCATCACCGAGCCGATGGACTGCATGATGATCGACGGAATGCCGATGGCGTAGATGTCCGCCACCGTCGCGCGGTGGGGACGGATGTCCTTGAGGTGGATCTGCACCTCGG
>OGOJ01002298.1_pt1 | contig 12271 bp, 10 predicted proteins | sample 1552601 | NCBI WGS metagenome assembly OGOJ01 (sample SAMEA2580184, study PRJEB22360) | human gut metagenome | biome: human gut; feature: human-associated habitat; material: faeces | place: Denmark | collected 2008/2010
GGAGACAACGGTGTAGCCGTTTTCCTCAAACAGCTGGGCCAGCGCGCCCGTTTCATTCTGGTTTACCTTGCAGCCCAAGGTGTAAAAAGTTACCCGCATGGTGTACGATTCCTTTGCTTTTATAAATAGTAAACATATATGATTTATTATAATAGAATCCGGCCAAAAGCGCAATACTAATTCCGCACAGAGCAGCATATCGTAGTACCAAAGCGATTTCCGCCGGAGGTGTGCTGCCATGAAAAAACGTGCCGTGACCCTGCTGCTCTGCCTGGTGCTGGTGGTGCTTTCGCTGCTGCGCGGGTTTGCCGCGTCCGCTGCGGGCATCATCCCGGCGACCAACGCCGACTTTGACGTGCCCTGCGCGGCGGCCATCCTGATTGACGAGGACTCCGGCACGGTGCTCTATGAGAAAAACGCCGATGCCCGGCGCCCGATCGCCTCCATCACCAAGGTCATGACACTGCTGCTGGCGTTTGAGGCCCTCGAGGCGGGCAAGATACACCTTGACGATTTTGTCCCGGTCAGTGAGCACGCCTACCACATGGGCGGCAGTCAGATCTGGCTGGAGCCGGGGGAGCAGTTCACGCTGGACGAGATGATCAAAGCCATTTGTGTGTCCTCTGCCAACGACGCCGCTGTGGCTGTGGCAGAGCTGGTGGGCGGCAGCGAGCCGGGCTTTGTGCAGATGATGAACGCCCGTGCAGCAGAGCTGGGCATGGTGAACACCACCTTCCACAATGCCTGCGGGCTGGACACCGAAGGGCATCTTTCCACCGCCCACGATGTTGCCATCATGAGCCGCGAGATTTTGAACACCTGCCCGGAGGTGCTGCACTATACCGGCATCTGGACGGACACCCTGCGCGGCGGTGCCACCCAGCTGGTGAACACCAACAAGCTGCTCAAGCGCTACAACGGCATCACCGGCCTGAAAACCGGCACCACCAGCGGCGCGGGCGTGTGCATCAGCGCCAGCGCCACCCGCGACGGGCTGGATCTGATCGCCGTGGTGCTGGGGTCGCTCTCCAGCTCGGAGCGGTTCACAGCGGCCACCACCCTGCTGGACTACGGCTTTGCGGCCTACGCCGCCGTGCCGCTGCCCGCCATGGAGGACCGGCCTCTTCTTATAAAAGTAAAGGGCAGTGCAGAGGAAAGCGTACCGCTGGACTACACCGCTCTGCCCGAAACGCTGCTGATGCCCAAGGAAAACGCCGCCGCCCTCACCGCGCAGCTGGATCTGCCGCAGGAGCTGGAAGCACCGGTGCAGCTGGGCCAGACCGTTGGCACGGTGCGCATCCTGAGCAGGGAGACCCAACTGGGCGAGTACGAGGTGCGCGCCGCTGCCGATGCTGAAAAAATGGACTTTGGCACCGCTTTCGGCCTGTTGTGGGACGCTTTGACCGGCTGCGAAAGCTGAATGCACGCTTCAGCGTACAAAAGCGCACTGCGGTAAGCTGCGTGGAACTGTCTGTGTGAACAATTCTGGATGAAGAAACAAAAAAACACTATTAAAATTGTATGAAATCCAAGGATTTTGACCTTGACTTTGCCCGGAGGGAACGGTACACTTATACCAAGATATTTCCTCGCAGGGCAAAGGCCCGGCAAATCGTTTGGAGGTTATAATAAAATGAGTGTCGCACTGAACACAAAACACCTCTCCAGCTTTATCAGCGAAGAGGAATATGCAGCCATCTATCCGCAGGTGGAAGCTGCCCATAACCAGCTGGAAGCAAAGTCCGGCCCGGGCGATGATTTCCTCGGCTGGATGTATCTGCCCCGTGATTATGATAAGGAAGAGTTCGCCCGCATCAAGGAAGCCGCCGCAAAGATCCGCGAGGATTCCGATGTGCTGGTGGTGGCCGGCATCGGCGGCAGCTATCTGGGCGCACGCGCTGTCATCGAGGCCGTCAAGGGCCAGTTCCACAACGAGCTGGAAAATGGCCCCAAGATCTACTTCTGCGGCAACAGCATCAGCCCCACCTACCTGAACAACATCATCAGCCTGTGCAAGGGCAAGCGCTTCTCCATCAACGTCATTTCCAAGTCCGGCACTACCACCGAGACTTCTCTGGCATTCCGCGTGCTGCGTGAGCTGCTGGAAAAGGAGATGGGCGTGGAAGAAGCCAACAAGCGCATCTACGCCACCACCGACCGTGCCAAGGGCACCCTGAAGCAGCTGGCCGACGCACAGGGCTGGCCCACCTTCGTGGTCCCCGACGACGTGGGCGGCCGCTACTCCGTGCTGAGCGCTGTGGGCCTGCTGCCCATTGCTGCTGCCGGTATCAGCATCGACGACCTGATGAAGGGCGCTGCCGATTCCATGGAGCGCTTCTCCGTTCTGAGCAAGGACAACGACGCTTACAAGTATGCTGCCATCCGCAACATCCTGTACCGCAAGGGCAAGAGCGTCGAGATCCTGGAGTGCTACGAGCCGGACTTCACCCTGATGAACGAGTGGTACAAGCAGCTGTTCGGCGAGAGCGAGGGCAAGGACAACAAGGGCCTGTTCCCCGCAAGCTGCATCTTCTCCACCGATCTGCACTCCATGGGTCAGTTCATTCAGGAAGGCTCCCGCACCATGTTCGAGACCATCGTGGATGTGAAGAAGCCTGCACAGGATCTGTTCATCGACCCGCTGGAGGGCAACTTTGACGGCCTGAACTTCCTGGCAAACCAGAACATGAGCATTGTCAACCGCAAGGCCATGGAGGGTACCATCCTCGCCCACACCGACGGCGGCGTGCCCGAAGTGCTGATCGAGGTGGACGACCTGACCGCTTACAATGTGGGCTACCTGATCTACTTCTTCTGGCGTGCATGTGCCTGCAGCGGTTATCTGCTCAGTGTCAATCCCTTCAACCAGCCGGGCGTTGAGAGCTATAAAAAGAATATGTTTGCTCTGCTGGGCAAGCCGGGCTACGAAGGCCTGACCGCCGAGCTGGAAGCAAAGCTGAAGTAAATAAAAATGATCTCCCGCCGCAAGGCGTGGAAAATACAGGAGGACTGAACTATGATTAAACTGATTGTTGGTACCAAGGGCTCCGGCAAGACCAAGGCTATGATCGACCAGATCAATGATGCGGTCAAGACCTCCAAGGGCAACGTGGTCGTCGTTGAAAAGGGCATGAAGCTCACCTACGACATCGCTCCTGCTGCACGTCTGATCGACCTGGACGAGTACAAGATCTCCGGCGGCGAAATGCTGTACGGCTTTGTTGCCGGCCTGATGGCAAGCAACTACGATATCACCGACCTGTACATCGACGGCATCCTGAAGGTGCTGGATCATGACATCAACCGTCTGGGCGTTGTGCTGGACGAGATGGCAGCCATTGCAGGCGACAGCGTGAAGGTGACTGTTACCGTCAGCGCTGACGAGGCTGCACTGCCCCACGATGTGAAGAAGTACCTGTAATTCCGGAAAATCGGGATCTGAACCACTTTGAACAGGCAGAGAACCGGGAAATTTAAATTTTTTCGGTTTTCTGCCTGTTTTGGTGTTGACAAAGGGCTGCGTTGGCGCTATACTAACAAAGCAGCCTTTTAGAGGTGTACTATGCAATTTGACCTGAGAAAGTTTATCGCCACCGGCAGACAACCCTATCATGCAGAGTTTCAGTGTGATTTATCTGCACATGATTATGCCGGGGCAAGGATCCCGCAGCCGGTCACCGCTGTTTTTGAAGCGGAGACGGACGGCGACGAGGTCCGGATGACACTGCGGGCAAACGCATCGGTGCACGGAGAGTGCGCCCGCTGTCTGGACCCGGTCATTCGGGAGGAGACGGTCGATACGGAGTGGACGGTAAAGGAACGAGATCTGGATGACCCGGATTTTGACCTTCCGCTGGACGAAAAAGGACATCTGGATGTAGATGAATGGCTCAATCAGGAGTTTATGTTCCAGATCCCCACGGTGCTGCTTTGCAGTGCCGACTGCGCCGGGCTTTGCCCCGTGTGCGGCAAAAAGAAGGCGGAATGCACCTGCCAGCCGGCAGAGCATGCCGAAGCTCCCGTAGACACAAGGCTCGCAATCCTTAAATCACTGCTGAACTGATAAACCCATCAAGGAGGTGCAAAAATATGGCAGTACCTAAGAGACATCTTTCCAAGGCCCGCCGCGACAAGCGTCGCAGCAATGTTTGGAAGCTGGAGGCCCCCGCACTGGTCAAGTGCAGCAACTGCGGCTCTCTGAAGCTCCCCCACCAGGCATGTGGCAACTGCGGTTACTACAAGGGCGAGGAAGTCATCAAGAAGGCCTAATTTGCGCGTAATTGGTGGCATAATGGTGTTATGTACAGAAGGGGAGGGCGCATGCCTTCCCCTTCTTGTTCTGTCTGAAAGGAGGTGGATGCGGTGGCAATGAAGATCGCACGGGTGGAACCCGGCAGCGAAGCGGAAGTGCTGGGCCTTGGCCCGGGTGACGAGCTTCTGAGCGTGGATGAGAACGAGCTGAACGACAGTCTGGACTACGATTTCTACACTGACAGCAAAAGCTTCCACCTGAAAGCAAGGGTGGCAGACGGCATCCGCGAGTGGGATGTGCAGCGCACGGAGCGCGGCCCCTTTGGCTGCGATTTCCAGACCTATCTGGGCGATCAGAAGCACTCCTGCTCCAACCACTGCATGTTCTGCTTCATCGACCAGCTGCCCCCCGGTATGCGCGAGAGTCTTTACTTCAAGGACGATGACGAGCGGCTTTCCTTTTTGTTCGGCAATTATATCACCATGACGAACATGCAGGACCACGAGATCGACCGCATCATCAAGATGCACATTTCACCCATCAACATTTCAGTGCACACCACGAACCCGCAGCTCCGTGTGCGGATGCTGGCCAACAAGCGCGGCGGCGAGGTGCTCAAGTACCTGCCCCGTCTGGTGGAGGGCGGCATCGCCGTCAACTGTCAGCTGGTGCTCTGCCGGGGCATCAATGATGGCGAAGAGCTTCGCCGTACCCTGGGCGACCTGCTGGAGCTGATGGGCAAGAAAAACATCCGCCTCATCGTCAACCGGGTGGACAAGAGTATGCTGGGCACGGTGTGCCTGACCATCGACGACGTGATGGACGCCGCCGGACTGCCCCTCGCCGGGATCGTCCCGGAGGATCCCCATGTGACCCTTGCGGCATCCTTCGGTCAGAGTCTTCTTCGCTATTCCCCCAACTGCAAGGCGGCAAAAGCCAGCCGCAGAATTGCCAGACGCATTCAGGGCTTCCACGAACCGATCGCCCTCCGCTGATAACGGATACATATACAATTAAGGAGTGACTGTTGTGAATATCGCATTTTTGGCGCATGACAAGAAAAAAGAACTGATGGTTCAATTCTGCACCGCCTACAAGAGCGTCCTCATGAAGCACAATCTGTTTGCCACGGCCACCACCGGCCGTCGGATTGCGGACAATACCGGTCTGCCCATTACCCTGCTGCTTTCCCACAAGCAGGGCGGTCATCAGCAGATCAACGCCCGCATTGCCTACAACGAAATTGATCTGGTGCTGCTGTTCACCGACCCCAACACCACCGACCCTTGGGACGACGCTCAGATGATCGAAACCATCCGGCACTGCGACCGGCACAATGTTCCCATCGCCACCAACCTTGCCTCGGCGGAAATGCTCATCATGGGCCTGCAGCGGGGCGATCTGGATTGGCGGGAAATGCTGCACAACAAGACCCGTTACTGATTTTAATTGAACGAAACACGTGGGTGAGCATAGGGTACTCTGAAATGGCGGGGTACCCTTCTGCCCTGTAGCCTGCGGCTTACTATTGGAGAGGATTACTATGGAGATCATCAAGCCCCGGACACTGTCCGGCTTTATGGAGCTGCTGCCGGAAAAGCAGCTGAAATTTGACCGCATGGCGGAGGTTCTGCGCAAGACCTACGCCTCCTACGGCTTTGCCCCCCTGGACACCCCGGTGATCGAGGATGCCCAGATCCTGCTTGCCAAGGGCGGCGGAGAAACGGAAAAGCAGATCTACCGCTTCACCAAGGGCGACAGCGACCTTGCTCTGCGCTTCGACCTGACGGTGCCCCTGGCAAAATACGTCGCTCTGCACTATAACGAGCTGGCTTTCCCCTTCCGCCGCTACCAGATCAGCAAGGTCTACCGGGGCGAGCGGGCGCAGCGCGGCCGGTTCCGGGAATTCTATCAGGCGGACATCGATATCATCGGTGACGGCAAGCTGGACATTCTCAACGAGGCGGAAATCCCCGCCATCATCTATAAGGTATTCAAGGGCTTCGGCCTGACCCGGTTCCAGATTCATGTCAACAACCGGAAGGTTCTCAACGGCTTCTACGCCATGATGGGTCTGACGGAAAAGTCCGGCGACATCATGCGCACCGTGGACAAGCTGGACAAGATCGGCGTTGACAAGGTAAAGATCATTCTGCTGGAGGACTGTGGCCTGACGGAGCAGCAGGCGGACGACATTCTCGCCTTCATCTCCATCAAGGGGACGAACGCGGAGGTTCTTGCCGCGCTGGAAAGTTACGCGGGACGGAACGAGACCTTTGATACCGGTCTCGGCGAATTGAAGGTGGTCGCTTCCAACCTGGCGGCCTTCGGAATGCCGGAGGAAAACTTCGTCGTTGACCTGACCATCGCCCGGGGGCTGGACTATTATACCGGCACCGTCTACGAGACCCTTCTGCTGGATCACCCGGAGCTGGGTTCCGTCTGCTCCGGCGGCCGGTACGACAATCTGGCGGGCTACTATATCGAAAAGCAGCTGCCCGGCGTGGGCATTTCCATCGGCCTGACCCGGCTGTTCTACGTTCTGGACGAGCAGGGGCTTCTGAACCCCGAGCTGCCCTGCGCCCCTGCGGACGCGCTGGTGCTGCCCATGGGAGACATTGCCCCGGCCATCGCGCTGGCGGAGACGCTGCGTTCTTCGGGACTGCGGGTACAGCTGTACTGTGAGCAGAAGAAGTTCAAGCAGAAAATGGCCTACGCCGACAAGCTGAAGGTTCCCTTTGCCGTCCTGCTGGGCGAGGACGAGATCGCCGAAGGCAAGTGCAGCGTCAAGAACATGAAGACCGGCGAGCAGTTGAAGCTCACTCCCGCCGAGGCCGCCGAACACATCAAGGCATCGCTGGACGCGGAGACCGGCACGCTGATTCTGGAAAAATAACACAGCAGCGGGCGGCTCCTGACGGGGCCGCCCGCATTTTGGGTCTTATTGAATCTCGTCCGCAATGGCGCCCAGCAGTTCCCGGGTTGGGTCGTTCCCATGTTCCCAGTACATGATGCCGAGAAGCTTCTTCTCCTTGACATACTTGCACTTCAGGCGCACCGCCTTGGGAGACTCGTAGCTGACGAGAGTCCTGCCGTTCCACAGATAGTTTGCCTCCGCATCAGCATCCCAATAAATCTGGAAATTGTTCTCCCGGAGATATTCCGGGGTGATCTCCCCATAAGAGGGGCCGGGCAGTCCGCCGCCGGAGGGCTGCAGAAGACCGTGATTTTCAAAGGACGTGACCGCAAAGTGCCGCCCGTAGAAGGCCGCGCCGATGATGATCTTTTCGTAGGGAACGCCCGCCCGGTGGTAGGCTTCCACAGTGTCCCGGGTGTTCAGGCCGGACTTGTCGCCCTTTGTCGCGCCGAGAGCCGCATGATGTCCGGCGCGGGTGCCGTCCACCATGTCGTAGGTCATCAGCTGCACGTAGTCCACGATCTCGGCGACCTTGTCCATCTGCGTATCCGCAATGCACCGCCGGCTCGCCCCTACGGCGACGGACACGATACGGCCTTTTCCAAGATACTCCCGCAGGGTTGCCAGCAAAGCGGTGAAATTCTCCTTGTCCCGTGGGTCAGCGCCGATGCCCGCGGCGTCGTTGCAGGGGTATTCCCAGTCAATGTCGATGCCGTCCAGGCTGTATTTTTCCACCGCGTCCAGACAGGACTTGGCAAAATTCCGGCGACCTTCCTCCGTCATAGCCATGTCGGAGAAGCCGTCCGCGCCCCATCCGCCCACGGACAGGACGATCTTCATTTCCGGATTCCATTCCCGCAGCTTCGGCAGCAGGTGGAGATATTTCAGCAGATGCAGATCCAGCAGCCCGTCCTTAATGAGTCCGAAGGCCAGATTCACGTGGGTCAGGCGCTGGGCGTCCTCCCGGGTGAAGCCCGCCAGGGCATCGTTCCAGCAGTAGGCGATGACATCATATTTCATGGTATGCACGCTCCTTTATTTCGTTCTCTTGCCATTATAAAGCCGCGCCGCGCTTATGTCAAAGTCTGGAATTGCCCACTTTGGAAAATAAAGTGCAACGACAGGCAAGAAGGTGCATTTCCAGACCTTTTCAAGCCGTCGTTTTTCTGATATACTCATTGTGAAAAATCCCAAATCAGGCGGAGGTAACCTTATGCGTTATGGGTACTTTGACAATGAGCATCGGGAATATGTCATCGATCGGGTAGATGTCCCCGTTTCCTGGACCAACTATATCGGCCTCAAGGATATGTATGGCGTATTCAACCACACGGCGGGCGGATACCTGCTGTACAAATCTCCTGAATACCATCGCATCACCCGGTTCCGTCCCAACGGCGTTCCCATGGACGGCCCCGGACATTACGTGTACCTGCGGGATCAGGACACCGGCGACTACTGGAGCATCTCCTGGCAGCCTGTGGGCAAACCCAAGGAGCATTTCTCCTGCCGTCACGGCCTGAGCTACATCAAGTATCACTCCGATTACGCAGGCATTGACGCCGAGCAGAAGCTCTTTGTCGCCATGGACGACCCCGTGGAGATCTGGGACGTGAAGCTGCGCAACGACTCCGATAAGGTGCGGCACCTTTCCGTATTCTCCTATCTGGAGTTCAGCTTCCATCAGGTGGACATGGACAACAAGAACTTCCAGATGAGTCTGTACGCCACCGGCAGCCGGTACGAAGACGGCGTCATCGAGAACGACCTCTACTATGAAGAGGACGGGTATCAGTTCTTTACTTCCGATTTTACCCCGAACGGCTTTGACAGCCTGCGCGACAGCTTTATCGGCAGCTACCGCACCGAACGCGATCCATTGGTGGTGGAGACCGGTGTGTGCGGCGGCTCTTTTGAAAAGGGCGGCAATCATTGCGGTGTCCTGCAGAAGGTGCTCACCCTTCAGCCCGGCGAGGAAACCCGCCTCCTGTTCCTCCTGGGCGAGGGCGGCATCGAAGCCGGTAAGAAAATGCGTCAGAAGTACACCCAGGCCAGAGCCGACGAGGATTTTGCCCGTCTGCTGAAATTCTGGGACAACAAGCTCAGCTGCCTGCAGGTGTCCACCCCCAACGAGGGCATGAACACCGAGCTGAACATCTGGAACCTGTATCAGAGCGAGATCAACGTCATGTTCTCCCGGTTCACCTCCTTCATTGAGGTGGGCGGCAGAACCGGCCTTGGCTACCGGGACACCGCGCAGGACGCCATGACGATCCCCCATTCCAACCCCGACAAGTGCCGTGGCCGCATCATCGAGCTGTTGCGTGCGTTGACGAAGGAGGGCTACGGCCTGCACCTGTTCGAGCCCCGCTGGTTCGAGCCGGAGGAAAAGCCCCAGTCCTTCAAGTCCCCCACAGTGGTTCCTACCCCCGATAAGAACCAGATCGTCCACGGTCTGAAGGACGCCTGCGCCGACGACGCCCTGTGGCTGGTGACTGCCATCGTGCAGTACATCCGGGAGACCGGCGACATGGCCTTTGCCCATCAGGTGGTGACCTACGCCGACGGCGGCGAGGGCACAGTCTACGAGCATATGAAGCGCATTCTGGACTTCTCTGCCCGGCAGGTGGGCATCAACGGCATCTGCAAGGGTCTGCGCGCCGACTGGAACGACTGCCTGAACCTTGGCGGCGGCGAAAGCGCCATGGTCAGCTTCCTGCACCACTGGGCGCTCCGGAACTTTATCGCCCTGGCCGAGCAGCTGGGGGAAACGAAGGACGCGGCCGAATACACAAAGATCGCCGAGCATGTCAAGGAAGTCAGCGAGTCCGTGCTCTGGGACGGCAAGTGGTACATCCGCGGCATCACCGCCGGAAACCGCAAGATCGGCACGCAGGTGGACACCGAGGGCCGGGTACACATGGAGAGCAACACTTGGGCCGTACTTTCCGGCGTCGCCGATCACGAGCATGGCATCTCCGCCATGGACAGCGTGGACGAGTACCTGTACACCCCCTACGGTCTGATGCTCAACGCCCCCTGCTTCACCACCCCCGACGACAGCATCGGCTTCGTCACCCGGGTGTATCCGGGCTTGAAAGAAAACGGCGCCGTGTTCAGCCATCCCAACCCCTGGGCGTGGTGCGCCGAGGCCATTCTGGGCCGCGGCAGCCGGGCAATGAAGTTCTACAACGCCCTGTGTCCGGCACTGCAGAATGATATCATCGAGGTTCGCCAGTCCGAGCCTTACTCCTACTGCCAGTTCGTGGTGGGCAAGGACCACACCGCCTACGGCCGTGCGCGCCATCCCTTCATGACCGGTTCCTCCGGCTGGGCCTACTTTGCGGCCACCCAGTACATGCTGGGCATCCGTCCGGACTTTGACGGCATCACCGTCGATCCCTGCATCCCCGCCGACTGGAAGGAATTCTCCGTCAGCCGGAAGTGGCGCGGCGCGGAATACCGCATCCATGTAACCAACCCCGACGCCGTGGAAAAGGGCGTCAAGAGCATCACGATGAACGGCAGGCAGGTTCGCAAGCTGCCTGTGCTGCCTGTGGGCACTGTCTGCGACGTGGAAGTCGTGATGGGCTGAGGCCATTGCCCCGGCGGGGGCGCATAGCTTGGTCAATCGAAATTTATCCGGTGAAAAGCCGGGAGAGGAGAAAATCAAGATGATTAAATTTGGTACCGGTGGATGGCGGGCGATTATCGCAGACGAATTCACCAAGGAAAATATCCGTCTGGTGGTAGCCGGCCTTTGCAAGCTGATGCTGCTGGAAGGACACGCGGGCAAGGAGATTTGTGTCGGCTATGACCGGCGTTTCCTGTCCAAGGAATCCGCCCACTGGGCGGCGGAAGTTCTGGCGGGCTACGGATTCCACGTCTTTGTGGTCGCCCGTTCCTCCCCCACGCCGCTGATCATGTTCACCGTCAAGCAGATGCAGACCCCCTACGGTCTGGCCGTCACCGCCAGCCACAACCCCGCGATCTACAACGGCATCAAGGTCTTCACCGCCGGCGGCCGGGACGCCGATCAGGTCGTCACCGGAAAGATCGAGGAGCAGATTGCCCTTCTCAAGCCGGAGGACGTGAAGTCCATCGACTACGATCAGGCCATGGAAATGGGTCTGATCCGGGAAGGCTATCCCTTCAACGAGTACATCGACAGCATTCTGCAGGTCGTTGACACCAAGAAGATCAAGCGCGCCCACCTGCGCATCGCCATCGACCCCATGTATGGCGTCAGCCAGAGTAGCCTCAGGACCATTCTGCTGACCTGCCGGTGTGACGTGGATGTCATTCATGAGCAGCACGACACCCTCTTTGGCGGCAAAATGCCCGCCCCCAGCGCTGACACCCTGAAGCTGCTGAGCAACTACGTGGTGGACAACGGCTGCAATCTGGGCGTTGCCACCGACGGCGACGCCGACCGTCTGGGCGTCATCGACGAGAAGGGCGCGTTCCTCCATCCCAACACCCTGCTGGTTCTGCTTTATTACTACCTGGTGAAATACCGCGGCTGGTCCGGCCCCTGCGTACGCAACAACTCTACCACCCACCTGCTGGATCGGGTCGCGAAGGATATGGGTCAGCAGTGCTACGAAGTCCCCGTGGGCTTCAAGTACATCTCCGCCAAGATGGCGGAGACCAACGCCGTCATCGGCGGCGAGTCCTCCGGCGGTCTGGCCGTCCGGGGCCACATCGCGGGCAAGGACGGCATTTACGCCGCCGCTCTGCTGGTGGAAATGCTGGCCGTCACCGGCAAGTCCGTGTCCCAGCTGTACCAGGAGATCACCGACAAATATGGTATGCTGTATTACGAAGATGCTGCCTTCACCATGACCCAGGCGCGGAAGGTGGAGCTGCAGGAGAAGCTGTTTGTGAAGCTGGAAGTGCCGGACTTCGGCAACGCCGTGGAGAAGATCAACCGCACCGACGGCTGCAAGGTTTACTTCACCGACGGAAGCTGGGTCATCTGCCGCTTCTCCGGCACAGAGCCGCTGCTCCGCATGGCAGCCGAGGGTGAAAGCCAGTCTCAGGCCAGAACCTACATCCGCATCTGGCGGGAAGCCCTTGGGCTGTAAATCCCATGAAAATCG
>OGOJ01002300.1_pt1 | contig 12265 bp, 11 predicted proteins | sample 1552601 | NCBI WGS metagenome assembly OGOJ01 (sample SAMEA2580184, study PRJEB22360) | human gut metagenome | biome: human gut; feature: human-associated habitat; material: faeces | place: Denmark | collected 2008/2010
GGAGTCATAACCATAACATGATTGTATGAAAGAGTAAATATCTACTGTGCGAGAGGAAATTCCATCACCCCATTGGGCGGTGGAATTTAGAAATTCATTTTAGGCCCACTAACTTTTAAAAATAATGATATTGCTATTAACTTGTATAGAATATATAATATTTATATGAAAGTGATCCAAAAGAACCAGAAATCCTAGAAAATTAATTTTTATGAGGTATTTTATTATGAAGTATAAAAAATGTTATGTAGCATGGTTTTAGCAATGGCGTTTATGGGAACTAGGCAAGGTGTTATGGCCAGTGATAATACAGTTGTTGTAGAAAATTTGACACAACAGGAGAATTTGGAAGGTATAACGGATTTTTTGAATACGTCAGTTTCAAATGACACAGTTGTACGCTCAAATAATAATAATGGGAAATGGATTCAGAATAGTACCGGCTGGTGGTATAGATATGCTGATGGAACATACCCAAAGAACGGTTGGGCAACGATAGACGGAGCAAAGTATTATTTTAATGCAGGCGGTTATATGCAGACCGGCTGGGTAATTGATACTGGAAAGTGGTATTATCTTGAAAGCAGTGGAAGAATGGCTGCAAACAAGTGGATAAGTAATACATATTATGTAGGCGCAGATGGAAGCATGGCTGTGAACAGATGGATTGATAATATCTATTATGTGAAGTCGAATGGAAAAAAAGCCATCAGTGAATGGGTAGATAATGGAAAATACTATGTAGATGCAAATGGGAAATGGGTGCAAAACAAAACAAATGGAAAATGGATTCAGGATAGTACCGGCTGGTGGTATAGATATGCTGATGGAACATATCCAAAGAATGGCTGGGCAACGATAGACAGGGCAAAGTATCATTTTAATGCAAGCGGTTATATGCAGACTGGCTGGATAAAGGACAATGGAAAGGATTATTATTTAGAGAGCAGTGGAAGACCAGCAGTAAATAAATGGATAAGTGGAGTATATTATGTGAAAGCTGATGGAAGTATGGCTGTGAGCGAATGGGTAGATAACAATAAGTACTATGTTGATGCCAACGGAAAGAAAATAGCAGCTCCAAAAGCTGAGCAATGGGAGACACCAATATTATAAGAAAGGTTGGCGTATATTATCAAAAAATTCCATATTAAATATACTAGAAATGATCATAACAGTTAGATGCCTGTTTATAATACTAACTTATAACCTGACTTTTATAGTTGAAATGCAATAATAGTGCTAAGACAGCGGTTTTAAAACCGCTGTCTTAGCATCTTTTTGCTAGATGCAAAAGTATTGAACCTGTGGGGAAAAAGCTAGATTTTAGCTAAGATTTATGCTATACTGTAAAATCAAATAAAATAAATGAAGGGAGGCTGGGTAAGTGAGTTATAAAGTTTTAGATGTGTGTAAATATGTAATTGATTATAGTAACAAAAAAGAATATGGTATTTCCAATTTGAAATTGCAGAAGATTCTATACTTTATTCAAGCATATTTTTTGATAAAACCACCTAGTAGATGTTGCTTTGATGATAGGATTGAAGCCTGGGATTTTGGCCCGGTTGTTCCAAAGGCATATAGAAAATATAAGCAATTTGGCAGTAGTGATATACCGACAATTATGGATTTTGAAAAGTCTGACAGTAAAGGTTGCATAACTTGCGATGATAAAAACCTTATTAAGACTGTAATTGATAAATTTGCGGATTACTCAGCAACGGATTTAGTTGGTTTGACGCATAATCAGTCACCGTGGATTGATGCATATATTCCGCATATGAACAGAGAGATTATACCCGAAGCAATAAAGGAATATTTCAATGGCTGATGAAATTGGTAAACTTTTGAAAAATGAAGATAGTAGCGGTCAAATTACACCCGCAGCGTCACAAAAAAACTAAGAGAATCAAAAAGAAGACTAAATGGCATTTGTCGTTCATTGCTGATTGACACAGGTGCTTATGAACCTAAGAAAACGGCCAATAGTGTTGATGCCTATATAGCATCGACTGAAAAAGTAGACAGAATTTTGTATTCAGTGATAAGTGGTTTTATTGTTGGACTTGATGAAAAGTCGAGAGGCGTTTTTTCTACAAATGTTGATAAACTACTTCAATATGTTTTAGATGAGGGAAATCAAGTATCAGAAGATACTAGAAAAATATGTATAAAATTGTATGATCATTTTCAATTGAATCTTATACAGATAGAAAGTGCAAGCGTCATTACAAAAGATGGGATTACTACAGCTATGAAAGATGAAGTTGAAGAATCTCATAAAGAGATTAAGGGTATTCAAAAAGAATACATAACGATACTTGGTATTTTTGCTGCAATAATGCTTGCATTTGTTGGTGCATTTACTTTTTCAACTTCAGTGCTTAATAATCTTGGAAAAGCAGATACATTAGACCTTGTTGCTGTGGCATTAGTAATAGGGGTAGTCTTTGTTCTTTTAATATCAATTTTAATAGATTTTCTGAGAGATATTAACGATAAAGTTATTTTCGATAAAAACGGGAAGAAAAAATGGAATAAGAAAGTAGTGGGTGGAATAGTACTTTTAACTTTGATAGCAGTTGTTGTACTGATTTGCATTGGAATTTCGCGAATGTCATTTCCACAGCAAATTAATATTGGTCAACATCGGTATAAGCTTGTAGAAGAAACAGCTAAAGATTCAGAAAATAAGCTTGGTAGTGATAGCACTGAGCAGAAATGAATAATCTAATAGACATTTTTTTACATTTTTGGAATACAATATGTATTAAAATATCATATATGGATGTTTTGGGATTAATTGATATTTCTGCTTATAACACAGATTTTTTTAGGAGAACGAAAGAAAAAATGGATAATAAAGTTACAGAAGATAGATCAAAGGAGAAAAGCTGTTTCATAAGATTTTTGGAGAAGCCATTTGTTTCTGGGATTATAGCATCACTAATTGCATCTGCTATATGGACAGCAGTGCAGGCTGTGTTTGTTATACCACAATCTGTAATGAAAACAGTAGAAAGCGACAATTATGTAAATAAAGTAAAAACAGCAATTTTAAGTTCTGATAACACAAATAATGGAAATAATACAAATACTGTTAATGGTAACACTAGTGATAATAATAATAGTAGTTCTAATCAAAACAACAATACATCAAATTTCATATTTAATTTATATGGTGGTGGTATAGTGTTGGATAAAGACACATACAGTGACGAATTGAATAATTCTGTAAATGCTGCAATTTCGGTTGAGGATAATAATGTTTCAAAATCTAAAACGGCATTATCAGATAATGATGTAATAGCGAAGGACATTAATGGCAAAGAATATTATGCCTTTGACCTTGTTGGAAAGCAGATTATTCTGGAGTATTATGATAAAGAAGATGATAAGAACGTTTATTTTCAAGGTGCATATAATGAAAATTATCATTGGGAGGGTGAGTGCGTTACCAATTCATACTATTTAGATGATAGATTTTTTGGTGCGTGTGAATCTAAATTTGAAGATGGAGTACGGAAAGATTATAAATCTATAGTTGTTTCAGACAAAAATGTGTGGTCATATGCAGATAAAGAATGCCGTGATAATGGTAACTATGGAGTTAATATTAAATATATTGGTGATACTAACGTTGGAATATCATCTTCAGCAGATTCTGGTATAGATCTCTTTTCAGTTGATATGGTAATGGACAAGCTAATGCAACATATAAGTATTAACTCATATTATAATGGAATAACAGTTGATAAGATGTATAGTGATAGTACAGGAGATGCTTTTTTGGTTAAATTTGATTCACAAGGTTATGTATCTTTATTATATCAAGGACCGTTTAGCAAAGGGTTAATGCATACAGGAAATAGTGATTGGTTAGGATGGGAAATAGTTTTTTCTGAAGAAAACAGCAAATATTATTGTAATGAGGGAGTGTTTATTAATGGATCAGCAAAAAGTTATTCGCCAAATACAATTTCTGTACAAGAAATAAGAAAATATATACAAAATAAGAATACCGATTTCGGTGTGAATCTTGTGTGGAGAGAATGAGGTTGATAGTATAAAAATTGTTAAATGTATTGGTAATACGGAGGATTTTTCTGTAGATTCAGAGCTTCTACAAAACAGTGTCCATTAAGATAAATACAACCATTATGCGCTGCATGATTCAGTCGTAAAGTGGTGAAATAGTTGTTTATGCTAATCTAAATTTAGGTCACATGGCTCATTATGCTTTATCTGGTGTCTATCAGGAATCGTCAGACATGATAATTATTATGGATAACATCTGATAAAGGAAGAATCCCTTCTTTTGTTATCAGATTTACAGAAACTTATTAACCAAGTAGTCTTGATTGACTACACCATTGTTATACTAGGATATAGAAAATGAAATTTAAGTTTAACAAAAAAATGGTTAGCACAATAGTGATATTGATTTTTGGCGTAGCAATTACAGTTGCAGCACTGTCTGCAAAGAATATAGCGCTTGAAAATAAAACAAGCTCAGAAATAGCCACAGAGGCAGTATCAGCTACAGAGATGATATTGGATACAGAAAATACAGAGACTGGTAATGTGGATAAGAATTCATCAGATTCCTCAAAAGACAAAGCAACAGTAGTCGATGATAAGGACAAATCTGGTGATACAAAGAATTCTGACGAAAGTTCAACAACTACAAAAGAAACGGGCAAAAGCTTGAAAGATACAAAGAGCTCATCAGAAAACACCGATAATAATGATTCCAGGGATTCATATGAGACTGATATAATGAAAAATGATGAATCAGAAAACACTTCAGACGATGTAAATAAAACAGGTGATAAGATTGATAAAAAATCTGAAATAAACAATTCAGGAGATAGTGGTTCAGGCACAGATGATTCAGATAATGACAATTCAGGAATGAATAATAAATCTGATAACGGAGTGATAGAGCTTCCAATTATACCGATTGACTAATGTGACGTCAGTTGTCGTTTTACCTACATTTGAAGAAGAAACGTAAGAGGAGTTAATACAATGGAGAACAATACATTGTAATTGTATTTTACACGGTAATCCGCTATACTAGATATAAGTGTAGCGGATTATTTTAATGGAGAAAGGCAAATGAAGACAAAAAAGTTTTTATCAGTAGTGTTAAGTGCGGCTATGATATTAGGTGTGGCTGTTCCGGTGGCAGCAGAACCGGTGTCAGCAGGGCAAGGCGTTGAAGCAGAACAGCAGCCAATTGTAGAAAATAGCATTACAAGTGGATATATTCTGAGTGATTTGGATTATAATACACCGGTGTATGCACCGGATGAGGCGGTGCCGTATTCTGATGATTGGGGATATTCTGCAGATGAAACTATAGAGAGCAAGTATCCGGCTAATGGAGTCAGCGATATCAAAGCGAAATATCCGTCTGTTCGTAATCAAAATCCCCTTGGCACATGCTGGACATTTTCGTCAATAGGTCTTGCAGAGTTTGATCTGATTAATGATGGTGCGTTTGATAAAAATATAGATCTTAGTGAACTGCATCTGGCATATTATGCATATAATTCGCTGCTAGATCCGCTTGGTGGAACAGTGGGGGACTATGCAAAGTACTATATGAATAATACAAGTGTTCAGTATGGTTATCTCAATCGTGGTGGAAACTATTTGATGGCGGCACGCAGAATGGGACAGTGGTGCGGTCCGGTAAGCGAGAGTGATGTACCATATAGTAAGGTGGCAAGCAACGGATATACAGCAAGCACTATTGATACTTTTCTTAATACAGGTTTATCTGATGAATATGCATATTCAAAGGATAAGGCACATCTGGAAAATACATACATGATTAATATCAAGGAAAATGCATCAGATGTGAAAAAAGCCATAAAGAAATATGGTGCAGTGGGAATTATGTATAGTCATAATGATACCGGATATCATTACATAAATAACAGTTATAATGATAAAACAAATAACAGAGCAGGTCATGCGGTAATGGTTGTTGGATGGGATGATAACTATTCTAAAGATAATTTCAGAGATGGTGTTAAACCTGAAAAAGATGGTGCATGGCTTATTCGTAATAGTTGGGGAGACGGAACCGGTTCATATTATAATCAGAGTTATTTCTGGATGTCATATGAAACGTTTTCTTTATCCGATACGGCTTGGGTGTTTGATTTTTCTGCTAATGATGGATATGATAACAATTATCAGGTTGATGGAGGATTAAATGTAGCCCATCAAAGCGGTTACAGGAAATTGGCCAATGTTTTTACTACTCAGACAAAACAGGGAGTATCTTCTGAGGACTTAAAAGCAGTTTCCCTGTCTATTACATCTAAAACAAATGTGAATTATACAATAGAGATTTATACAGATTTAAAAGATAAGACAAAGCCAACCAGCGGAACAAAGCAGGAGACTGCTACCACTACAGGGCAGACGACCTATGCCGGAGTATATACCATTCCACTTAAAGCAGCGGTTAATCTGAAGCCTGGGACAAGCTATTCGGTTGTAGTGACTACTGATACACCTGCCATTGACATTGAGGCAGCGATGACCGGTGATGTAAATTATAATAATAAAATGGTGTGGGAGAATCATGTGTCAAGTGATAATACGGCAAGCTATTATTTCTATGGTACAGGGTTGGCATATTCCCGCAATTGGAATTATCAGAATGTGTATGGTAATTTCTGTATTAAAGCATTTACCGCCAATAATGTAGAAAAAGATTCTGAGAAGCTTGTTGGCAGGAGCCTTACTTTAAAAGATAATATTGATATGAACTACTATATGGAGCTTCCTGAAAGTATCAAATCAAACAGCAACGCATATATGGAGTTTACGGTGAATAATAGCCAGCCATATAAGGTCAGCGTAAACGATGCAATCCCTGTTGAGAAAAACGGAAAGGTTATATATAAGTTTGCATGTCCGCTAAATGCTGCACAGATGTCAGATACGGTTAAAGCTAAAATGGTGGTGGATGGTAATAGTGGAAATGAGTACACTTACAGTGTAAAAGAATATGCCACCGAGCTCCTGTCAAAATCAAACGAGTATCCGGAAGAAACCATTAAGCTGGTGAAGGCACTCTTAAACTATGGAACCGCAGCGCAGAACTTCTTTAAATATAACACTGATAAGCCGGCAAATGCTGGTTTGAGCGATACAGATAAAGCTGTAGCAGCAGCTGATTTTGAGGAATATAAGGCTGTTATTAAAACAGATAGTGCAAATAGTCAGAGTAATGGACTGACATATTACGGAAGCTCTCTGATATGTAAGTCTGAGATGACAGTAAGACATTATTTTATGGTGAACGAAGGCTGTGATATAAACAATTACAAGTTCAGCTATGTTAATGCAGATGGCAATGAAGTCAGTCTGACACCTAAAAAGGCTTCAGATGGGGTGTATTGTGTAGATATAAACGGAATAATGGCACGCAACCTGAATAGTATTTTTGCATGCAAAGTCACCGAAAAGAATAAGGCCTGTATTTTCGAGCTGGACTATGGTCCGTTCAGCTATTCACAGAAGGTCATTAATAGCGGAAATTCATCTGAGGAATTAAAAAATCTGGTGAATGCGCTATATTGGTATTGGTATTATGGATATAGAAATTAAAAAGACTGCATAATTAAAACTACCGCAGAATTTAACGCTTTAACTAAGCTAAATTCCTGCGGTGGTTTCTTTTGTGCTTATCTGCTTACAATGCTAATCACGGAAGACAAGACCGCCTTTCTGACATATGTGACAAAGTAATTCACTGCTCTCTGATAAAAATATGCTGTCATTTTCTCTTAATAATGACAGTATGATGGTCTATGGCTGGACACTCAAGATTATAAATAATTGTATTTTACAGGGTAATCCGCTATACGAGATATAAGTGTAACGGATTATTTTTATGCAATTTTACCACTTCACCGCATTAAAATTTAATATTTTTTTTATAAAATGTGCAAAATATGACAAAAAGTACTGGACAAAATGTCCTATACGAGGTAAAATGCATATATGTAATCAAACAGCACATTTGAAGGTTGTGCAGATAGTATTGGTTATATTTTGCGAATTGGGGGGGATTTTTCATGAGAATATATCATGCTAAGGATTATGCAGATATGAGCAGAAAGGCTGCAAATATCGTATCGGCACAGGTGATTATGAAGCCTAATTGTGTATTGGGACTGGCTACAGGCTCTACACCTATCGGCTTGTATAAGCAGCTCGTTGAGTGGTTCAAGAAGGGGGATTTGGACTTCTCAGAGGTTATGACGGTGAATCTTGATGAGTACAAGGGACTAAGCCGTGAGAATGACCAGAGCTACTATTATTTTATGCATCAGAATTTGTTTGATCATGTGAATATTCCGGTTGAGAATACTCATCTGCCAAACGGCATGGAGCCGGATTCACAGAAGGAGTGCAAGCGCTATACAGAGTTGATTCAGTCTCTTGGCGGTGTTGATTTGCAGCTTCTTGGTATCGGGCACAATGGTCATATCGGTTTTAATGAGCCGGGCGAGTCTTTTGACAAGCAGGTACACTGTGTGAATCTTACAGAGTCTACTATTGAGGCCAATAAGCGCTTCTTTGCATCGGCTGATGATGTTCCGAAGCAGGCTTATACAATGGGCATCAAGACCATCATGCAGGCTAAGAAGATTCTTATTGTTGCAAGTGGTGAGGATAAGGCAGAGATTGTGCACAAGGCTTTCTTTGGACCGATTACACCACAGGTGCCGGCTTCTGTATTGCAGCTGCATAATGATGTTACGCTTGTAGCGGATGAGGCTGCACTGAGCAGACTGTAGATGTTTTTTAGTTGAGAAGGTACATGTATATGATAATAAAAAATGCAAGGGTATTTACAGAGGATGGCAGCTTTATGCAAGGTGATGTTGTCGTTAAGGATGGTCGTTTTGACGGTGTTTTGGAGAGAACAGCTGACACGGACGCGGCTACTGACAGCGCACAGCAGGAGATTATAGATGCATCAGGTCTTATCATGATACCGGGTCTTGTGGATATTCATTTTCATGGATGCAAGGGAGCTGATATGTGTGACGGTACCACAGAGGCACTTGATGTGATTACAGCATACGAGGCTTCTGTCGGAGTGACGAGCGTGTGTCCGGCTACTATGACCATTCAAAGGGATGAGCTTTTGAGTGTCATGAAAAATGCCGGTGATTATAATTATCATGGTGGTGCACATCTTGTAGGTATCAATATGGAGGGACCTTTTATCAGTCCTTCTAAAAAGGGCGCACAGGCGGCAGAGAATATCATGCGATGTGATTATGATTATTTCTGTGAGCTTCAGGATGCGGCCCATGGCTTGATAAAGCTTGTAGATATCGCTCCGGAGGAGCCGGGCGCGATTGATTTTATAGACAGGGTAAGAGGAAGTGTTGTGGTTTCAATAGCACACACAGCGGCTGATTATGACACCGCAGTAGAGGCTATTGAGCATGGTGCAAGCCATGCCACACATTTGTATAATGCGATGCCACCGCTTCATCACAGAAATCCGGGAGTTATCGGGGCTGTGAGAGATTCAGAAAAGTGTCATGCAGAGCTCATTTGTGACGGAGTGCATATTCATCCGTCGGTTATCAGGGCGACATTTGCCATGTTTGGTGCGAAGCGCATGATTTTAATAAGTGACAGTATGAGAGCCACAGGGCTTGAGGATGGCGAGTATACACTCGGTGGACAGGCAGTGACGGTCAGAGGTCCGCTTGCTACACTCCATGATGGGACAATTGCAGGCTCGGCAACCAATCTGATGGATTGTATGCGTTTCACAGTAAGGCAGGCAGGTATTCCGCTTGAGGAGGCTATTATGTGTGCTACAGCCAATCCGGCTAAGGAGATTGGCATCTATGATGAAGCGGGCAGCATTTCTGCAGGAAAGAGAGCAGATTTTGTGCTTCTCAATGATGATTTGGATATTGTGAGTGTGTATATCGACGGAAAGGAGATATCATGTTAGTTTTTTTTAAGAATAAATCAAAGGGAAAGGTGATCTGTTCTCCGTGCAACGGTAGAGTGGTTCCTATTACAGAGGTTCCGGATCCTACATTTTCTGAGAAGATATTGGGAGACGGCGTGGCCGTGATTCCTTCTGAGGGCAGGTTTTACGCTCCGGCGGATGGTGAGGTGACAGCTGTATTTGATACGTTGCATGCTTTTACCATGACGACCACTCAGGGAGTTGAGCTGCTTTTGCACATTGGTCTGGATACAGTGGTACTAAAGGGTGATCCTTTTACATCACATATTTCTGTTGGTGATCATGTGAAGAAGGGCGACCTTTTGATGGAGGCTGACCTGGAGCAGATTAAGGCAGCAGATCTTAATGTCATTACTCCGGTTTTAATTGGCAACACTGCTGATTATAGTGAGATAAAGATGCTCAAAGAGGGGGATGTATCCGCCGGTGATGAGATTTTAAGTCTCGCGTAGATTTGAATATAATTATATAATAATAACGAACTTTATTGGAGTATCTCCAGTTTAGTATACATAATGTAAAGGAGGGGAAATTTATGAAATTTCTTCAAAAATTGGGTAAAGCTTTAATGCTTCCCGTAGCAGTACTTCCTATCTGTGGTATCCTCATGGGTATTGGATATTTTTTATGTCCTGCAACCATGCAGGGTGGTGACATCGAGGGAGTGCGTAATTTAATAGGTCTGTTTTTAGTTAAAGCAGGGGGCGCTCTGATTGACAACATGGCCATCCTTTTTGTAATCGGCGTTGGTGTCGGTATGTCGGAAAAGAACGACGGTACCGGCGGTATTGCAGCTTTAGCTTCATGGCTGATGATGACAACACTCCTGTCTACAGGCTTTGTTACAACAATCATGCCATCTATCGCTGACAGCGCTACAAAGACACTTGCATTCGACAAGATTGAAAACCCATTTATCGGTATCTTAGCCGGTATTATTGGTGCTTTGTGTTACAACAGATTTAAGGATACAAAGCTTCCTGACTGGCTGTCATTCTTCAGTGGCAAGCGTTGCGTAGCAATTATCGCAGGTGTTGTTTCAATCCTTGCATCTGTAGTATTACTGTTTGTATGGCCATTACTTTTCGGTGCTCTTGTATCTATCGGTAAAGCAATCGTTGGTCTTGATGTAGTCGGCGCAGGTATCTATGCATTCCTGAACCGTCTGTTAATCCCTACAGGATTACACCACGCATTAAACAATGTATTCTGGTTCGATACTATCGGACTTGGAGACCTCAAACATTTCTGGGCAGGCGAGACATCAAAGGATGTTTCATGGAGCCTCGGAATGTACATGTCAGGTTTCTTCCCATGTATGATGTTTGGTATTCCAGGTGCTGCACTTGCCATGGTTAAGTGTGCAAAGACTGCTAAGAAAAAGGCTGCCATCGGTATCCTTGCTTCTGCAGCTATCTGTGCATTCATCTGTGGTGTTACAGAGCCTTTCGAGTTTGCATTTATGTTCCTTGCTCCTGTTCTCTATGTGATTTATGCTTTACTTTATGGTATTTTCACAATGATTACAGTAGCTCTTGGATTTAGAGCAGGCTTCTCATTCTCAGCCGGCGCGATGGATTTATTATTCTCATCTTCACTTCCGGCTGCAGCAAAGACATGGCTCATCATTCCTCTTGGAATCGCAGCTTTTATTGTATTCTACATTGTATTCTATTTCGCTATCAAGAAATGGGATCTTAAGACCCCTGGTAGAGAGGACGATGATGTTGAGGCAGAGAAGAAGGCAGTGCTTTCTAACAATGACTACACAGCAGTAGCAAAGACTATTCTTGAGGGCTGCGGTGGCAAAGACAATATTGCAAGCATTGACAATTGCATCACAAGACTCAGACTTGAGGTTAAGGATATCACTCAGGTTGATGATAAGAAGATTAAATCTGCAGGTGTTGCAGGCGTTATGAAGCCTGGTAAGAATTCTGTTCAGGTTATTATCGGAACCAAGGTTCAGTTTGTTGCGGATGAGTTCTCTAAGCTTTGTGAGTAGATTTGTTCAGCAATATAGCAGTGCTGATTCACATTAGGTGATTCACATAATTTCATAATACATGATTAAAAGCCACACCGGGTGTTTGCCTGGGGTGGCTTTTTTAGTTGGTTCGGGTCGTAAGCTCCGCCCGGTTGTGATGCACACGGACTCTCGTTTTCGCTACGCTGCGCTGTTAAGATACTGTCCGGATTATGCTTTTGGGTTTTCAATGCTCGACG
>OGOJ01002310.1_pt1 | contig 12196 bp, 17 predicted proteins | sample 1552601 | NCBI WGS metagenome assembly OGOJ01 (sample SAMEA2580184, study PRJEB22360) | human gut metagenome | biome: human gut; feature: human-associated habitat; material: faeces | place: Denmark | collected 2008/2010
ATAAAAACCATCTTATTACTGTTTTGTTAGAAGATGCTAACAATTCGAATATAAAGATAAAGAGAGGAGAGATATTGTTATGGGAAGACACACTATTCCAATAACTAATGGTAAGGGAAGTATAAGACTTGTTAATGGTAATTATAAGGTATCAGCAGTAGTAGAGGGCTATGATCCTGATTCTATAGAACCTAAAAATGTTACTATAGTAGAGGGAACTAATACTTATACTTTTACCATAAAAGCTAATGGAACATTAACCCTTCATGTAACAGATACTGGAAATCCGCAAACGGGAGTACAAGTAATAGGAGCTAAGTTTGTTAGAACTGATAGTACTGGAAATATTCTATCTGAAGAGGTAATTACTGATACTGATGGTAATGCTAAGTTTAGTAATATTCCGTTTGCTACATCGGGTAATATTACGATATATTATAAACAAATAACTAGTGATGGTGGACATACTTTTGATGATACTGTTAAATCTATTGTAATGAATGAACAGAATAAAATAGTAGAGATAACTAATCCGGAAGCTCCACTTAGGAATTTTACTTTAACTGATGCTAGTTTTCCAAATGTTGTTATTAGTGATGGTCAAATAATACTTAATGATAATTAAAGAAGTAAGGTTATTTACTTCTTTTGTTATGTCCCCTATAAGCCTTATTCTAAGTCTTATTAGTGTTTATTTGAGCCAATATATTGTCTCAAATAAAGATATCAACCATATCTATTATATATAAGCCATAGGTGTATACTAAAATGTTATATAATATTAAAAATTAAAAAAGTAAAAAGAGACAATTGACACCAAGTAAATAAAATGATATAATTAAATTGTTAAGGGAGTTGGTTATATGCTTAGCAGTTTAGATTTGGCAGCAGTTAATTTGTTTTTGATAACCGCTCGCAAGGAAATAGATAAAAATAATGCTTATTTTGTATATTATAGAAATGTTAAATCTGGTAATAAAGTAGTAAATGCCAGGCAAGCATCACTTGATATTGGTATTATTAAAATTAGTGAAATATTGAATCATATAAAAGAATTACAACCAAGCGATTACTTTAGAATAAGTAGAGATAGAGAGTTCAGTAGGAATTTTAATGCGGAAATATATGAGTTTAAAAAAATTATAAATAGAAAGATGCTTATATAAAACTTACTATAAATGATAAAGGATTATTATGTATATCGTTTCATATAGATAATGGAGGTAACTAAAATGGAAAGATTAGAATATTGTTATGAATGTAATAAAGATGTTAATCCAACTATTAAAACAGAAAAAAATAAATATACTTATCGTGGAAAAGAGTTTCTTGTAGTAGAAGAAGTTCATTATTGTCCCAAGTGTGGTAACATACTAATTAATGATAACTTTGATAATGATATGTATAAAATATATGATTGTTATTTAAAATTATTTAATTTATCTTTTGAAAAGATTAAAGAAATAAGAATAAAATTGAATTTATCACAAGAAGTATTTTCTAAAATACTTGGTTGGTCAAAGAAGAGTATTGTAAGATATGAAAATAGTGATTCTGTACCACAAGGAGAATATTTAAATACATATATGATTTTAAATGAGAATCCCTACTATATTGTAAAATTATTAGAAAGACAAAAAAATAATTTTACTGAAGAAGAGTATTATAAAATACTTTCTATATTACCATTTAGTAAAGTATATAAAACAGTTAATACGATACTTTATTTATTAAAGAATAATAAGTTATGTGAAACTTCACTAATGAAGCATCTTTTTGCTGTAGATTTTTATAATTGTAAAGAAAATAAAGAGGCAATTACTAATTTAAAATATGCTCATTTACTATATGGACCAGTAGTAGATAATAGGAACATCTTATATAATTTTTTAATAAAGAATGATTATATAAAAATTGAAATAAATGATATTAGTACAAACTTTACTACAGATAAAGACTTTGATAAGAAATTGTTTACTAAAGAAGAACTTAATAGTATGAAATTAATAAAATATAAGTTTAAAGAATATTCTGCTAGTGAATTAAGTGATTGGTCACATAGTTTTAAAGGTTATATTGATACAAAGAATGGTGAAATAATTGATTATAAATATGCCAAGTATTTAGATATTGATAATATTTAAAGAATGATAAGTAATTATAATTTGGTATAATTACATAGAGTTAAACTTAAAAAGACAACTATTCGGAATTTCTGAACAGTTGAATCGAAAGGTATTATATATAAAATTTCAGTTATTCGGTGTTTCCGAACAACTGAAATATACTTGACAGTAAAATTAAATAATTGGAATTATAGAAAAAATAAACATGGTATACTAGTATTAAATCAGAAAAATATACTACCTGAAAATGTTAGCAGCTCTTGGATGATGCGGGGTATAAATTATTCCAATCGCGAAATGTTAATCGCTCCCGGATGGTGCGAGTAATAAGTTATCCCGAACAAAAATGTTTGAAAACTCTTACTTTTAGGTAGAGTTTTCTTTTAATTTATGATAAAATTTTACTAAGTAGCTATAAAAATATAAACCATTAAAGGAGAAGAAATATGAATAGATGTAAATGGTGCAATATAAATAATCCTAAGTATATAGATTATCATGATAACGAATGGGGAAAATTAAAAACAGATGATAACTATCTATTTGAAATGCTTATATTAGAAACATTTCAAATAGGATTATCCTGGGAATGTGTACTTAATAAAAGAGAAGCATTTAAAAAAGCCTATAACAATTTTGATTTAGATAAAGTATGTAATTATAACGATAACAAAATCAAAGAACTAGAAAGCAATCCCAATATTATTAGAAACAAATCAAAAATAAAAGCCAGTATTAATAACGCTAAAATATTTAAAAGTATCAAAGAAGAATATCATAGTTTTTACAATTATTTAAAAACATTTACTAATAACAAAATAATATATGAACGCAATAAAACAACATCATCCTTATCAGATAAAATATCTAAAGATTTAAAAAAAAGAGGAATGACATTTATAGGAAGTATTATAATATATTCCTATCTCCAAGCAATAGGTATTATCTATTCTCATGATAAAGGCTGTTACTTACATAGAGAAAATACTAATTAAACTGTTTAAGCAATAAAATTACTTTCTTCATATAATTATATAAAGGAGGTATTTTTTATGTTATCAAAAAGCATTAACGAGTTAAAAGAAAAGTTAGAATTAAGAAATAAAATATTGAGTTGCTGCCAAATTGTCGGTCCGATTGGTCCTAGAGGACCACGTGGAGAAAGAGGCATTCAAGGTGAACCCGGGCCATTGATAGCATCATCGAATGAAGGTATATTTTTTACTGGATTTGCAGATACAAATGTTACTGGTGAAATGATAATTCAAGACCCCTGGCTAATACCAAATCCATCAGAATACATTTCTATTATTAGTGAATCCGAAATAGAAATAGAACCTGGCATATATGAAATAACATTAACTGGTTTAATAGAAAATGCTGACGAAGATCATGGAGCAGCATTTTATCTAAAAAATGAAGCCGGCTCAGCAATTAAAGATTTATCTTTTCAATTGCCAATAGGGGAAGGAAAAATTATGCATTTTTCTCAAGTAACATTATTCAAATTTGATACCTTAACAACATTACAAGTTATGGTTAACATATTAGGCGAAGAGGATACTTCTAATGTAACAATATCAGATGTCAATTTACTTATTAAAAAAATTCATACCTAATTAAAATTATAAAGTAGAAATAATCTACTTTTTATTTGACTTTTATTTGGTATAGAGGTATAATTAGTATGAAAAGTATAACTTGTATAACAAGAGAGGAGCAAAATATATGAATAAGAATAAATATATGGGAATAAGCAAAGTGGGGGAAAAGGGGCAAATAGTAATACCAAAAGAAGTAAGAGATATCTTTGACATAAAACCGGGCGATTCTCTTATAGTACTAGCCGACGCGAAAAAAGGAATAGCCTTAGTAAAATCTGAGGTAATAGAAGATGTTACAAATAATATACTCGGAGGAAATGATGATAAAAATAAATAATCTAACAAAAAAATATAAAGAAAAGTATGCAGTAAATAACTTAAATCTAGAAATAAAATCTGGAGAATTATTCTCACTTTTGGGTACAAATGGAGCAGGAAAGACGACAACAATCAAAATGCTATCAACATTGATATTACCTACTAGTGGAGAAGTTAAAATAAACAATTTTGACTTAACAAAAGATTCAGCTAAAATTAAAGAAATAATCAACATTTCACCTCAAGAAACCGCAATAGCACCAAACTTAACAGTTATTGAAAATCTATATTTTATGGCTGGTATTTATCAAATTACAAATAAAGAAGAAAAAATTAATGAATTAGTAAAGATATTTAAATTAGATGATGTATTAAAACAAAAAGCTAAGACTTTATCAGGTGGTTATCAAAGAAAACTATCAATAGCGATATCATTAATAAATTCTCCTAAAATACTATTTTTAGATGAACCAACACTTGGCCTTGATGTAATATCAAGACATGATTTATGGAATATTATCGAATCGCTAAAAGGAAATACTACAATAATTCTTACCACTCATTATATGGAAGAAGCTGAAAAATTATCTGACAGAATAGGAATAATGAATAAAGGAAAATTAATAGAACTAGGTACTGCTAAAGAACTAATAAAAAAGAAGAAAGCCAAAACATTTGAAGATGCTTTTATAAAAACAATAGAGGAGGATAATTAATGAGAACTATAATTTTTGCTAAAAGAAACTTCAAAGAAATAGTAAGAGATCCAGTTAGTATAATATTTGCTGTCATTTTACCATTATTTCTTTTATACATTTTTCAGCAGTTTAAAATACCTAACGAAATATATAATATAGAAAACTTCACTCCAGGAATAATTATATTTAGTCTAGCATTTATAACGATGTTTACAGCATCCTTAGTAGCGAAGGATAGATGTTCATCACTTACTGCAAGACTCGGAGTGAGTCCAATGAAGAGTATTAATTACATTTTAGGATATATATTATCAGTAATTCCTTTAATATTAATACAAAATATATTATTTTTTATAACAGCAATTATACTTGGATTAAAATTTAGCAGTAATGCTATATATACAATTTTAGCAGTAATTCCAATATCAATATTATTCATTTCATTAGGTATTCTAATAGGAACCATAACTACAGAAAAATCATCATCCGGAATTTCAAGTATTATAGTTCAATTAGTAGCATTTACCAGCGGTATGTATTTTACTACAGATATGGTTGGCAGTACCTTTAGTACAATATGTCATATACTACCATTTGAAAGTACATTAAATATTACCAAAGATATATTAAATAGTAATTACAATAATATTTTGCCATCAATATTAATAGTAGGGATTTATATAGTAATAGTAATAATATTAACCATAATATTATTCAAAAGAAAAATGATTAGTGATAATAAATAAAAAACAGGATCAAATTCCTGTTTTTATTTATTAAAATTTTCTATATAGACCAATAGCCTTACCTAATATGGTAGCATTTTTTAGTATAATAGGTAACATATAGTCATTTTCTGGTTGTAATCTAACATAATCTTTTTCTTTAAAATATCTTTTAATAGTAACTTGATTTTCATCATCCATAGCTACAACAATATCACCATTTTTAGCATTTTCCCCTCTTTCAACAATTACTATATCTTTACTATAAATACCAGCATTAATCATTGAGTCGCCTTCAACTTTAATAGTAAATACTTCTTTTCTCTTTGGAAGTAAATATGTAGGTAAAGAAATAACTTCGTTAGGTGTTTCAATTGCTTCAATTGGATTACCTGCAGTTACCTTACCAAGAAGTGGTACTGTTACCACATCATCATTTTTATTTTCAAATTCATTAGGTACTTGTAACTCTAATAAGTGATTACTTCCTTTTCCTCTTTTTAAATATCCTTTTTCAATTAGTTTTTTTACATGAACATGAGCAGTAGCTGGTGAACTTAAACTAAAATTAGCCGCAATTTCACGAATAGAAGGTGGATATTTTTTTTGCGCTGAAAACTTTTTTATATATTCCAAGATATCTTTCTGTCTTTTTGTTAATTTTCCTTCTTTGACCATATATAATGTCTCCTTTCATTTATAATATTAACATATAAAGTGTAAAATGTCAAACAAATATTCGCATTTAATACATTTTTATATTGACACGAACATTTGTATATGTTAGAATAATAATGTAAGAAGGAGATGTGATAGATATGAGTTTTGTTAAGAAAAATAAAGGAGCAATAATTTTCTATTTAGTTTTAGTATTAGCTACATTAGTAATTGTTCAAAATAATAGTAAAAATCTAGAAGAAAATAAAGGATATGTCTATCTCACAAGATAGATTTTTCTTTATATCTTTTCAAATTTCAAAAAATATATTATATAAATTATTAAAAAAAAACAGCCGATGCCCTGCTGCAAGATTTACTGGACGCATTTGGGGCAGTATTGATAGAAGGTCCCAAATGGTGCGGTAAAACCACTACGGCATCTCAACTTGCCAATAGCATCTTGAGAATGCAAGACCCAAGTATGCGTGAGGAGTATTTAGCCACAGCTAAAACTAAGCCGTCCATTCTGTTAAAAGGAGATACACCTCGTCTTATTGATGAGTGGCAAGATGCTCCAATGTTGTGGGATGCGGTACGAACAACTGTTGATGACCGCCAAATTCCCGGACAATTTATACTCACTGGTTCCAATGCTGTTGACAAATCTCAAATACATCATTCCGGAGCTGGTCGTATTGCCCGGCTGCGTATGTTGCCTATGAGCTTGTGGGAGTCGCAAGAATCTACGGGCGAAGTTTCATTGAAAGAACTTTTCAACAATCCTGATTATGATATTGACGGTAAAATGTCTAAGATGACCGTCGAAGACCTAATCTTTGCCGCATCCCGAGGTGGATGGCCGGCTTCTTTGTTGGCTCGTACTCCAAAAGCTCAATTACTAGTGGCAAAGAATTATGTTCAAACCATTTGTTCTGACGACGTTTCCGGTATTGATGGAAAGAAAAGAGATGCCAAACTGACCAGCATGATACTTCGGGCTTATGCCAGGAATGTTTCGACATTGGTCAAGAAAAAATCTCTTTTAGATGATGTAACCTCGTCTGGCGAAGTAAGTTGTCACGTAGATACATTTGATGATTATGTTTCGGCTTTAGAAAAACTATTTGTTATCCAGAACATAAGTGCATGGTGTCCTGCCATAAGAAGTAAGACCGCTATCAGAAGCAGTGTAAAACGATGCTTCTGTGACCCTTCTATACCGATTGACCTTTTGGGACTATCTCCCGAATCATTAAGTATGCAACTTAGGACGTTTGGATTTATCTTTGAGCAGATGTGTATTCGTGACCTAAAGGCGTACACCATTGATTTAAATAGTCATGTATCTTACTACCATGACCGATACGACTTGGAAGCGGACATAGTGCTGCATTTGGAAGATGGACGTTATGCTCTCATTGAGTGCAAACTTGGTAGTAGCGAAATTGATGAAGGAGCTAAACACTTACTCGAACTCAAAAGGCTTATACAGGAACACAACAAGACGGAGAAGCAGGTACCTATTCGGGAGCCGGATTTACTTATTGTGATGACAGGTGGAACAATGGCATATTCTCGTCCCGATGGGGTTAAAGTGATTCCTTTGGCATGTCTCAAAGATTAACCATTTAGCGGAGCTGTTTATATGGACAATAATATGAAGGAACTTTCCCCTGATAAGTTTCATCTTCAAGCGAAAATGCAGGAATGGCTTGAAGCGAATCAAGAAATCTATACAGACTTTAAGAGCAAGATTCAATCAATCTTAAAGAATCTGTTGTGCGATAACCACAGTAAACAGATAGACGATGAGGCAATTACGTTACAAAGCATAATCTTGGAGGTAATGACCACAGAAGAAGGTGTTGCTACCGATGAGATGATTGACAAATTCTCTAATGCCATAAAAGATGGGAATGTGTCAGCCTGCTGCTTGTATTGCTATTTGGAACTGGACAATGGGCTTAAGGAAATAGAATATGCCATGACCAAATTTGAGCAATCAGAGGATGCAAAATACATTAAAGAAGGCATTCATGCCTATTTGGAAGATAAGAAACGTGAAACTCAAGAAGCAGTTAACAAGGATTTGAATTTGCTCAGCCTGCGTCGCTGGCACTATGAACACCCCGGAGACTATCAAGCATTTGCAAATCTTTTTGCCAAAGCATACGAAGGCGATATGACTTTCATTCTTAAAGGCATGTCTTACTTGGCAGAGATGCTGTCTCTCAATGGGATTAAGGGCATTACAGAATTACTTGAAAGCCTTTGTCCTGGGACTGAAAGCTACAATAGAGCTCAATTTGGAAGCAATTACCAGCAAGTCCATGAGAAACTGACAGCCTTGTTTGCTTCTACATTTAATCAAGAGGCAACGAAACAAAAACTCCTGCATAACAATCCTTTCATGTGTAGTGCGTTCTACTGGATGATATTTGACGATGGTTTTGTGAAGATGGGAGATTTACTCTCCAAAACAATGATGGGAGAAAACTCGTCTGTCTGGCAGAAAGGTTTTGGTGGGCAATTTATACGCTCTTTAATGCTTACCAGCTTTGACAAAGCAGCTTATACCAAAGGGGCATGGAAAGCTATGGGTAAAAATGGTGCGGCAAAAGAGGTGGTCAGTTCCACCTTACAGGCATCTAAAGGTCGCCGTGGACGCAAGCAAGTCTGTGTCCTGCTTGAAGAAATGCTTATACAACCTTATGCGGAACTTCTTACCAATGGGATAGAAACAATACTCACCGAATGGATGGAAACGAATGCTACAGACTCCGTTCTTGCCTATATTTTTGCTGCGTTGACTAATGGCGGTTTGCTTAATGACTCTTACAATTACCGAACTTTTCATACTGCCATTTTGGAGAGGTTCCCAGCCCTTGGATTCAAATCTGGTTTTGATTGGGCAGAAGCTCTTTATAGTGCCATTATCAATGAACATGGCGACTATAGCTATAATTTGAACTTATCAGAAAAAACTATTCAAACAGGAAGGGAACAGGCGAAGTTGATGGGCATAAGACTGCGTACCTTGCTTTCCCCCAATGTATATTGATTCTATCATAAACGCTTGATTAGTTAAAAAAAACGCTATCCTGTTAAAAGCACCTCGGCAGAAATCAACACGATTTTTACCGAGGTGCTTTCTTTGTGTTCTATAATAATTTCGCGGCATAATCATCTAAACAATATATTATGCAAGGAAATTTTATCATGTTACAGAAGGATGACCTCAAGCAGGTTGTTTCCGAATTAGTGGAAGAGTTGGTAGGAAAGAAATCCCAGCCCGATTTGACATCAGAAGAGAGTGACGAATACTATACGCGCGACCAAGTATGTGAACGGCTTCACATCACCTACACCACTTTGTGGCGTATGCAGAAAGAGGGTACAATTATCGTTCACAAGTTAGGTGGACGTAATCTTTACTCAAAGAGAGAGATTACTTCACTTGTGAAATCGAAAGTACAGGGTTCTGGATGTAGTGAATTGAATGTATAATCCCAAGAGGAGCAATATGGAAGAATTATATATTCGAGTAGGTACTACAATATATAAGGTAGTGCAGCAGCCTTTGGTCGATGGTACAACTATCACCCGTCGGATTCAATGGAGCTTTGGCACTATCCGGCAGGATTATGGAAAGAACAATATTCCTCCCATCACAAAGTATAATGGCTTTTGTACAGTACCGAGTCATATTAACTATCAAAAAGAGGTTGCAGGTTTCTATAACCTTTACGAGCCGATAACCCATATTCCTACGGAGGGCGATTTCAAGCATATCCGCTCGTTGGTGGAACACATTTTTGGTGAGCAGCATGAGTTGGGAATGGATTACCTTCAACTGTTATATCTGAAACCAACACAAAAATTGCCGATACTTCTGTTGGTATCTGAAGAACGCAATACAGGAAAGAGTACATTCCTGAACTTCTTGAAAGCATTGTTTCAGGATAATGTTACTTTCAATACGAATGAGGATTTCCGCAGTCAGTTCAATGCCGATTGGGCAGGCAAACTGATGATTGTGGTGGACGAAGTGTTGCTCAACCGCCGGGAGGATAGTGAACGGTTGAAGAACCTAAGTACGGCACATTCCTACAAGATGGAAGCCAAAGGCAAAGACCGTTATGAAGTGCAGTTCTTCGCCAAGTTCGTGCTATGTTCCAACAACGAGAATTTCCCCGTTTACATTGAGCCGGAGGAAACACGTTATTGGGTGAGGAAAGTTAGTCGATTGGAGAAGGATGATACTTCGTTTCTACAGAAATTGAAAAACGAAATCCCAGCATTTTTGCACTATCTGTTGCATCGTGACTTGACAACCAAAGAAGAAAGTCGAATGTGGTTTTCGCCGTCACTCATACGCACGGAAGCATTGGAGAAAATCATCCGCAGCAATCGGAGCCGCATAGAACTTGACATGGCTGAACTGCTGCTCGACATCATGGACTGCATGCAGGTGGATGTGGTGGATTTCTGCATCAACGACCTATTGGCGTTGTTCAACTATTCTATGGTAAGAGTGGAACGCCACCAAGTGAGGAATGTCCTGCAACAGTGTTGGAAACTGGAGCCTGCTCCCAATGCGCTGTCTTATTCCACTTACCAAATATCCGTGTTGCCGGGACAGAAGTATTCAGCATCACCCAAGAAAGTCGGTCGCTTTTACACCGTCACCCGAGAAATTCTGAAAGACTATCGTTGAGTTTGTTGAATTTGATGAAATATAGGGAGAAACGTATGAGCAAGGCTTATATGATTCAACAATAGTCTCAACAGTTTTCAACAGAATTGCTGGCCAAAAAAGAAAAGTAGAATCCTAAACCGTTGGATGCGATTTTTATTTTCCCTTTTGTCGGTACTCTCTCAACAAAGTCAACAAAATCAACGAGAAATAAACAATCACAAGACTTCTAAAATAACAGTCACATGAAGAAAGAAGATTTGATACCAATTATCGCACAACGCAATCCGCTCTTGGCGGATGCGGTCGGCAAAATGGTCGGCTACATTCAAGACAGGTGGGTAGCACCGTACCCCTCAAAGGAACAGACGGAAGCGGTCAATGCCTACCTCCGTTCAGTCCATGCTGACGGTGACGGCACGATGAGCGAGAACAATATTGCACACCGCAGGATTGCCACGCAGGTGATAACCATTAACGCAATCCGTGTGCTTGACCATGACCAGCTCGACCGTTTGCAGGATGTGCTGAACCGCATCGCTGCGGACAAGGAATACCATATGCCGGAACACGGGTACGGCATGGGCAGGTAGCTGACCAGTGTAACACCTATAAACATCATAGACTATGTGCAAGAACGAACAGACCATACATTACTGCACCATCCTTTCCGCCGGGCAGTGGGATTTCCTTTTGGACGGCAAAGCCGCCATCAACAGACAGAAGTGCCTGCACAGGCTGATGACCGCAGCCGTGCGGACAAAGACCGTCCTCCGTATCAAGGGAGTTGAGATTGCCTTGGAGGTGGGACAGGCGGCAGCTTCCGATGTGGAACTGGCGGAGTACATGGGCTGCAACCGAAAGACCATCGGAAAGCTCATCGACAGTTTCAACAGGCTCGGTATGCTGACCACCCGAACCAACAACCGCACTTCCGTACACACCCTGCATTTCCTGACGGGGTGGTATGTGGATGGTGTCCTGCTGACCAATCCCCATTATGTCAAGCCAACGGCTGTTTCCAAAGGACTGGCAGACGGAGTGCGAACACCATACTCTAATGATACGCCGTCAGAGGATAAGCCGTGTACCGTGCCGGACGGTTGTCAATGCCCAAGACAGGATGCGGACAGCATGGCAGGCGGAGCAGCCGCCCTTTCTTCTTCCCTATGTTCGTCTGTAGTTTCCGACTGTTCGGATGACAGAGCGGATGCGGAGGACAAAGCCGACAATTCCCATGTCAAAGACAAGGACAACGGGCAGCATGGCAATAACCCCATAGAAAGCCCGAAAGAAGCGCAGGACGGCACGATTGGCGGCGTGGATGCCCCGACATAGGCAGGAGAACTGACGGGCGCACAGCGCAGGA
>OGOJ01002319.1_pt1 | contig 12180 bp, 9 predicted proteins | sample 1552601 | NCBI WGS metagenome assembly OGOJ01 (sample SAMEA2580184, study PRJEB22360) | human gut metagenome | biome: human gut; feature: human-associated habitat; material: faeces | place: Denmark | collected 2008/2010
TCCCGGTAGTAAAGACAAAGAAAGCAATCGAGGCTCTCACACAGCCGGATACGGTGGAGACACTTGTGGACAATGAAGTTGCAGTGGAAAATTTAAAAAAGATGGCTGTACAGAAGGGCTATAGCTGCGATAGCAGTAAGCTCGATGACGGAAGCTACAGCGTAAAGCTGACAATTGAAGCTGTAAATACCGATGAGCTTTCGGATACAGACGAAGCTTTACAGTGTACATGCAGGCCAGCTGCAGATAACAGGGTTGTTGTAATCCGCTCTTCATATATGGGAGAGGGCAGTGATGAGCTTGGCAAGGTACTTATAAAGGGCTTCATCTACGCACTTTCGCAGCAGGACAACCCGCCTGAAACCATGCTTTTTTATAATGGAGGAGCGAAGCTGACCTGTGAGGGCTCAGAGTCACTTGAGGATTTAAAGGAGCTTAAGAGCCGTGGGGTGAAAATTCTTACCTGCGGAACATGCCTGAACTACTATGAGCTGTCAGATAAGCTTGCAGTCGGAGAGGTGACCAACATGTATGATATCGCAGAAAAGATGGCTGGGGCATCTCTTATTGTAAGTCCGTAGAGTTGTACAAGGTGTGAGGTAATGGATAATAATTTGGCAAGAGAAAAGAAAAAACGGCTAATCATCACCTTCGAGACTACCACAGCACCGTTGAAGCTTGATATCAAGGGCAAGGCATGTGGTATTCCGGGACGTACGATTCCTCTCCCGTCTGTCATATCGGCGGGCTGCGGGCTGGCATGGAGAGCAGAGCTTTCTGACAGAGAGTGCCTCATAGCCTTTATGAAGGAGCATGACATCAGGTGGGAAGCGATGTATGAAATCGAAATGAGGTAACTGATAGTTACCTATATAACAGGATAACAGGAGAAAAATATGTTTTATTACAATCAGTATGTGAGGGCGCAAAGCCTTGATGAAGCCTATGAGCTTTATCAGAAAAAACCGAATTTTGTGCTGGGCGGCATGCTCTGGCTCAAAATGAAAAATAAGACGCTTGGCACGGCAATTGACCTGTGCGACCTCGGGCTTGACCAAATTGATGAGGATGAGAACGAGTTTAGAATCGGTGCATATGCAACACTCAGGCAGATAGAGACTCATGAAGCACTGAATGCATATACACACGGTGCAATCGCAGAGTCGGTCAGACATATCGTCGGAGTGCAATTTAGAAATGTGGCAACTGTTGGAGGAAGCATCTGGGGCAGATTCGGATTTTCAGATGTCATGACGATTTTCAGGGCACTGGGAGCAAAGGTGCAGCTTCACAAGGCGGGAATTATGGATTTGGACGAGTTTGCGGCACTTCCAAGAACCACGCGCGATGTGCTTGTGTCAGTAATAGTACCGAAAAATGCAAAGGGCGTAGTATACTTAAGCCAGAGAAATCAGTCAACAGACTTTCCGGTGCTCACATGTGCAGTGGCAAATAGAAGCGGCAGGTATGTGGCGGTTATCGGAGCATCACCATATATGGCAGAGCCTGTGTGGGATGAGAATGGCATACTCGATGGCATAGCAGATGCAAAGACATACGGTAATGCAGCTTTGACAGATAACTCCGAAAACAATGCAAAAATAGATAAATTTGCCGAATATGTTGCAGAGCATATCCGTTTTGGAAGCAATATAAGGGCAGGAGCTGAGTACAGAGAGATAATCTGCAGGGTGCTTACACGCCGCGCTGTTACACAGTCGCTTGACATCTGCGATGAAATTAAGCACAAGCATTAAGTAGGAAGGAATTCATATATATGGATGTTAAAATAAAATTAAATGGAAAGCTAATAACCGACTCGGTAGACCAGGATATGGTCCTTTTAGACTTTTGCCGCAAGCACAATTGCTTTTCGGTGAAGAGAGGCTGTGAGTCAGGCAACTGTGGTCTTTGTACAGTGCTTCTGGATGGAAAGCCTGTGCTGTCATGCAGCACGCCGATAGGCAGGGCAGACGGCAGAGCGGTGGACACCCTCGAGGGACTTGAGGAGGAAGCTAAGCAGTTTACAGGATTTTTTGCTGCACAGGGAGCGGATCAGTGCGGCTTCTGTAATCCGGGTTATATTGTAAATATTGTGGCGCTTCTGAGAGAAAATCCTGACCCGACTGATGAGGAAATTCTTGAATATCTTTCAGGAAATCTGTGCCGTTGTACAGGATATCAGAGTCAGCTGCGCTCAATCAGAAATTTCTTAAACAGTAAGAAGGAGGGCGCACCTCTTAATCTCGAGGCAGGCGTCTACGGAGAGGATATCGGAAAGGAGTGGCAGGATGAGCATAAATCAAACTAATGAAAACAGCTTCAACCGCGCCAGAAGGGATTACCACGCAGTTGGAAAATGTATACCTAAAAAGGATTCGAGCCAGCTTTTACTCGGAAAGCCGGTATTTACCGATGATATCACACCGCGTGATGCGCTTGTCATAAAGCTTCTTAGAAGCCCGTATGCAAATGCAATTGTCGAGGATGTAAAGACAGATATCGCTCTTAAGGTGCCGGGCATGGTCGCAGTATACACCTGGGAGGATGTTCCGAAAAAGCGTTTTTCTATCGCAGGCCAGACTTTTCCGGAGCCGTCACCATATGACAGATTAATCCTTGACCGCCATGTGAGAAGTGTAGGTGACGCCGTCGCTATAGTGGTCGGAGAATCTGAAAAGGCGGTGGACAAGGCTCTTAACATGATAAAAGTAAAGTACACGGTGCTTGAGCCGGTGCTTGACTTCAGAAAGTCACTGGATAACAAGGTGCTCGTGCATCCTGAGGATGATTGGTCATCCAGCATAGATACAGGCGATGTAAAGCGCAATCTCATTCATCACGAGGAGGATGAGCATGGAAACGTGGAGAAAATTCTGTCAGAGTGTGATGAGATAATTGAACACACATATCGCATAAAGGCCGCGCAGCAGGCATATATGGAGACCTGCAGGGCATACTGCGAGATAGACAGATACGGCAGACTTCACTGTATCAGCTCGACACAGATAGTTTTCCACCTGCGCCGAATACTGGCAAATGCACTTGATATTCCAAAGTCCATGGTGCGCGCTGAAAAGCCGCGTATCGGAGGCGGTTTCGGTGCCAAGCAGACAGCGGTCTGTGAGGTGTATCCGGCGTTTGTTACCTGGAAGACAAAGCGTCCGAGCAAGATAATCTACAGCAGAAAAGAGTGTCAGACTATCGCGTCACCGCGTCATGAGATGGAGGTTACCGTGCGTCTCGGAGCGATGAAGGATGGTCATATAAGGGCAATCGATCTTTATACGCTGTCAAATGGTGGAGCATACGGAGAGCATAGCACTACAACAGTAGGACTTTCCGGTCATAAATCGCTTCCGCTTTATACAGGAGGCTGCGAGGCAACCAGATTTTCGTGCGATGTTGTGTACACAAACGTGCAGGCGGCAGGAGCATATAGAGGCTATGGAGCTACACAGGGTATCTTTGCACTTGAATCAACTGTCAATGAGCTCGCTGAAAAGCTGCATATAGACCCGGTTGAGCTTCGTTTGAAAAATATCGTCCGTGAGGGCATGTTTATGCCGGCATATTTTGGCGAGACAGCCAATGCATGTGCACTCGACAGATGCATAATGCACTGTGCGGATAATTTCCATTGGGCAGACAAGTATCCTGTCCGCGATATGGGAAATGGCAAGGTTCGTGCGGCAGGCATGGCACTTGCAATGCAGGGCTCCTGCATATCAAATGTAGATGTCGGATCGTGTACCTTAAAGCTTTCAGACTGTGGCACCTACAATATGATGATAGGCGCGGCAGACATGGGAACAGGCTGTGATACAATACTTGCGCAGATGGCGGCTGAGGTACTTGACTGCGAGCCGGATGATATAACAGTGTTTGGAGCGGATACAGATGCTTCTCCTTATGACTCGGGTTCATATGCCTCATCAACCACCTACATCACAGGAATGGCCACACAGAATGCAGCACTTGAGCTTCGTGAAAATATAAAGAAAATCGGTGCACAGCTGCTGGGCTGTGCTGCATCAGAGGTGGATTTCGACGGTAAAGAGGTGTATATCATAAATCCGGACGGTGCAGACAATGGGGCAGTTTCCGTAAGTCTTTCCGATATAGCAACAAAAGCACAGGTCAACAACACGATACCTGTAGATGTAACCGCCACATATTCATCACCTGTTTCACCGCCACCATACATGGTAGGCATGGTCGAGATAGAGCTTGATAAGGAGACAGGAGCAGTTAAAATACTTGATTATCAGGCTGTCGTGGACTGTGGAATCCCGGTCAATCCAAACCTTGCGCGTGTGCAGACAGAGGGTGGCATAGGTCAGGGAATCGGCATGGCACTTTATGAGAATGTCACCTACAATGCCGGTGGTAAAATCGCAGAAAATGATTTCATGCAGTACAAGATACCGACACGACAGGATGTGGGACATATCAACGTCGAATTTGAGACAAGCTATGAGCCGTCAGGCCCATTCGGAGTCAAGTCAATCGGTGAGATAGTTATCAATACACCGGCTCCTGCGCTGGCACATGCCATTTATCGCGCAACAGGCGTATGGCACAGGACAGTTCCGTTTACCCCTGAGAAAATACTTATGGGAATGGCAGACCCTGACTGGCAAGAGAAGGACCTTAGAGTGAAATGATTCATATCATATACATGGCGGCTGGAAACAGCCGCCGTTTTGGAAGTAACAAGCTGTTTTATGAGCTGGATGGAAAACCTATGTACAGGCATCTGCTTGAACGTTTGGTAGAAATTAAAGATAGATATAATAAATTAAAAAATGCAGAATCGAATAACCCGGTCATAGATATAACCGTCGTTACACGTTACCGGGAAATACTGGACTACTTCTCATCTATCCCCGATTGCCATGCAGTCTTAAGTCCGGACAGCGAAAAAGGCATATCCTACACCATAAAAGCAGGAATTATGGCGGTGCAGGAGCAGAAAAAGCTTAAGAAAAGCAGTGAAGTGACGCATCATACTGCCGAAAAAGAGGAATATTACATGTTTGTAGTAGCTGACCAGCCATATTTAAAAAGTCAAAGCGTGATTAAATTAATAGACAGAGTGCTTAAAAATACAGGGGGTAAGCGATTGGCGTTTTCACTTCGTTGTGGAGATGCTGTAGGCAACCCGTGTGTATTTAATTCATCGCTTATACCACAGCTTTTATCACTGGAGGGTGATAAGGGTGGCAGAAGTGTGGCAAAGAAGCATGACTGTGTATATGTAGATATTGCAGATGAGAGAGAGCTGATGGATATAGATACATATTTAATCCGCTAATTTACTGCCTTTAAGCAGTAAATTGCTACTTTCTCAGTGTAGTGCGGGTCAATAAGACATACATCGAATTGCATGCAAGCATGCATAGATGATGTCCTTTCCCCCTTGAATTATACATATTTCATACAGATTTCCATATACTACCTCCAAAGCATGAATGCAAATGCAAAAAAGTAACCGGAGGACAATAAAGTGAAAATCACAGGATTGACCAGAAGAGTAGATTCCCTCGGCAGAATAGTCATACCAAAGGAGCTTCGCAGGATGCTGCATATAAAAGAGGGAAGCCCACTGGAAATATATATGGATGCAGACGAGACGATAGTGCTAAAGAAATATTCGCAGGTGGGAAGCCTCAAAAATATATCACAGGCATATGCACAGAGCCTGTCAAAGGTAACTGGTGCCACGGTATGTGTGGCAGACAGGGATGAGATAATAGCGGCAGCCGGCAAAAACCACAAAAATTATATAGGCAAGGCTTTGTCAAAAGAGCTCGAGAATATTATGGATAAGAGAAAAAGTGCATTGTACAGTAAAAAAGACGATACCCTGATACCTGTGGTAAAGGACGATAAAGCTGACTGTGAAGCGCAGGCAATAGCAGTAATAGTGCATGATGGTGATAGTGCGGGAGCCGTTATACTGTGTGTTTACGATGAAAAAGCCGATAAGTCTGAGATTGCCGAAAAGCTGGCGGGTGCAGCAGCAGAATTTCTGGCTGACCAGCTTGGCTAGAGATAGCAAAAGCATTGTAAAAAACTATTTACTTGACTACAACAGTAATAAAGATGTAAAATAGCTTGATAAAGGGAGCAATTAGCTTCCTTTTGTGCTATAAAGGTATAATAGAAAATTAAGCAATTATTAATTATCTGATGTAGAGGCATTGTAGTATAATAGACAGTACATATTGGATATAGTTGTCAATTATCTATAAAGTATGCCGATATACAATGGTATACCGATAGTTTGGAGGTAACGTTTAGAAATGGCAAAACAGAAAAAGAAAAAGAAGAAAAAGCAGCATCGCGTTTTCTGGTTTTTCATAAAGCTTCAGATTTTTCTGATGGTACTGATTCTCGGTGGATTATGCTTTTATTACTTTGGAGGCTATGCAGACAAGGTGGCGAAGCTTCACTCAGAGGCGGTAGAGCTCGTGCAGAAATCTGACAAAAACACATTTTTACCGGCGCGCACGAGTACACTCTACGATACAAACGGTGATGAGATATCCGAGACGGCCACTACCAAAAAGGCTGACTATGTGAAGTATGAGGATATACCGCAGAACTTCGTAAACTGCATGGTCAGTATCGAGGACAAGAAGTTCTATAAGCACAATGGTGTGGACCTAAAGGCAATAGTGCGTGCCGCAAAGTCAATTATAAAAAACAAGAGAATTACCCAGGGTGGCAGTACCATCACGATGCAGCTCGCCCGAAATATTTATCTGGATACGAACAAGAACTGGCAGCGAAAAGTCAAGGAAATGTTCATAGCGATGGCGCTTGAAAAGAAATATTCCAAGAATGATATTATGGAGTTCTACCTGAATAATGTCTATTTCATGAACGGATATTATGGTATTCAGGCAGCGTGCCATGGCTATTTTAACTGTGAGCTTTCGGATCTTGATTTGTCGCAGACTGCCTTTTTGTGTGCGATTCCGAACAGCCCGACATACTATGACCCGATAAACAACAAGGATCATACATTGACACGTCGCAATCTCATATTGAAAAATCTAAAGGAAGATGGCAAAATCACACAGCAGGAATATGAGGCCGCCATAAACGAGGAGATTACCCTCAATATGCCTGAGAAGGATGACACGGTCAAGTACAATTATGTGGATACCTATGCATATTACTGCGCTACGAAGGCGCTCATGGAGAATGAGGGCTTCAAGTTCAAGTATTACTTTGACTCAGACGATGAAGAAAAGGAGTATGATGCTTCATATGATGAGATGTATTCATATTGTCAGAAAAAGCTCTACTCAGACGGTTACAAGATTTATACATCAATTGATCTGACTATGCAGCAGCAGCTTCAGGATTCAATTGACCTGACGCTTTTGGACTTTACAGACACGACCGATGATGGCACATTTAAGTTGCAGAGTGCTGCAACCTGTATAGACAACGACACAGGCGAGGTGGTTGCAATAGTTGGTGGACGAAGCCAGGATGCGGTCAGTCATACGCTAAACCGTGCTTTCCAAAGCCATCGTCAGCCGGGAAGCTCAATCAAGCCGCTCATTGTGTATACACCATCATTTGAGCGTGGTAAGACACCGGATACCATTGTAAATGACCACAAGTTTGATGGAGGACCATCTAACTCTGGTGATTCATATTACGGTGATGTAACTATCAGGTTTGCTGTTCAAAAGTCATTGAATACTGTAGCATGGCAGCTATATGATGAGCTCACGCCAAAGGTAGGCTTACAGTATCTCAAGGATATGAATTTTACCAATATTGTAAAGGATGACTATGTCACAGCAACAGCACTTGGAGGTTTTACAACAGGTGTATCCACATTGGAGATGGCATCTGCATATTCAACACTTGAGAACGATGGAATGTACAGGAATCCGACATGTATTAAGTCGATTGTAGATTCTGATAACAATATCATATATACATCATCGCAGAAGGATACCGTCATATATACAGAGACAGCATCACGTATGATGACAGATGTCATGACAGATGTTATGAAATCAGGAACCGGACGTAGCGCTAATCTGGACAATGGCATGCCTTGTGCCGGCAAAACCGGAACCACAAACGATAAGAAGGATGGCTGGTTCTGTGGCTTTACCAGATACTACACCACATGTGTATGGGTAGGCTGCGATATGCCTGAGACAGTCAAAAAACTGACAGGAAGCTCTTACCCGGCAGAAATATGGAAGAACTACATGGATCAGATACATGCTGACCTTACACCAATAGATTTCCTGCCATATGCCCAAATATCGGATGATTATCAGGACAGCCAGGATACACCTGCCGATGACCAGACGCAGAATAATCCTACAGATCAGACTGTGACCACACCTGATGCAGGAACCACCACACCGGATCAGACCACAACAGACCCGAATAAGACAGATGCTGCTGGTGGAAATCATGAAAAAACACCTACTACACCATCAGAAAATCCATCAGGTGGAGCCGGAGACAGTGGTTCAGCCGGAGGCACAGGTGGAGCTGGAGACAGTGGTTCAGCCGGAGACACAGGTGGAGCCGGAGACAGTGGTTCAACCGGAGGTGCAGGTGGAGCTGGAGGCAGTGGTTCAACCGGAGGTGCAGGTGGAGCCGGAGGCAGCGGTTCAACCGGAGGCACAGGTGGAGCTACCGGTGGTACCACCGGAGGCGAAGCAGCCCAGTAGATTTTTCTTTGCAGTGCTGTCGGGAGTTGTGTTCTTTGCAGCATACGCACCTGTCACGATAGGAAACAAGACGATAGATGCGCTCATATATTCAGTGACCTACAACGGCTCATATCTTGTAGTAGAAGGAATTATCACAATCATAGTGATATCAATCCCACCGGTTAAGAAGGCACTCGACTATGTGAAGCAGATGGCGAACAGCCGGTAGATAATCTATATTTAAATAATTAAAATATGTAAAAAAGAGCAGAATAGGTAGAAATACTTGTCCTGCTCTTTTTAGTATTCGAAAAAAGTAAAATAAAACACTCGAAAAATATAAAATAAAACATTAGAAAAATACAAAACAAAACACTCGAAAAACATAAAATAACCTTGTATAATCTGTGAATTAAATGGTATAATAACCATGAAGGGAGCAGATATTTATGGAATATATAAGCAGAATTGTTGATGATGTGATAGATAGAAAAACAGAGGCATTTAATGCAGTGAGCATCACAGGACCAAAAGGATGTGGAAAGACAAGAACAGCAAGAGAACGATGTAAAACTGTTATTGAATTTCAGGATGAAGACAAGAGAGAGGGGTATCTTGCAGTAGCAGAAACTGCACCTAAGCTCTTTTTAAAGAATCCTAAGCCAATACTGTTTGACGAGTGGCAGGATGCCCCAAAGATATGGGGAACAATAAGAAAAGCGTGCGATGACAATCCGGAGAGTGTAGGAGAGTTTTATCTGACAGGCTCATCAAGTAAGAAGATTAATACACCCCATACAGGTACAGGACGAATAACAGAGGTTACGATGTACCCTATGACTTTGTTTGAGACAGGAGAATCAAACGGAAGCATATCGTTGTTTAAATTATTAGAAGATGAAGCATATGATATTGATGGACTTACCACAGATATAAAGCTTGAGGATTTGTTTTTTGCGGTCTGTAGAGGTGGATGGCCGAGATGCATGGCACTTTCAAAGGACAGTGCAAAGCTTGAAATAGCTAAGGATTATTATAGGCAGATTTATCAGAAGGACATATCAGCGATTGATGGAGTAAACAGAAATCCGGAATGGGCAAGGACACTGCTTTGGTCGTATGCCAGAAATATGGCTACTACAGCAAAACGCAAGAATATATTTTCAGATGTAAAAGCCACACAGAATGTTACAGATGTAACGCTTTCTTCATATATAGATGCTCTGGAGCTATTGTATGTTGTAAAGGATATAGATGCCTGGACACCGCATTTGCGTTCGAAAACAGCTATCAGAGCTGCCAAAAAGCATATATTTGTTGATCCCTCTATAGGATTGGCTGCGCTTGGTGTTAATCCGGACTATTTTATCAACGATTTGGATCTATTTGGGCATGTATTTGAAAATATGGTGCTTAGAGATTTACTTGTATTTGCTGAAAAGCACAATGCCAGAGTGATGCATTATACAGATGATATGGGCGTAGAAGCAGATGCAGTCTATCAGTTGGAGGACGGCCGTTATGCGCTTATTGAAATAAAAACCGGAGTGAACAAGATTCCGGAAGCGGAAAAATCCTTGCTGCGATTCAAGGATATTATCTTAAAATATAATGAGAAAGCATTGGAAAAAGAAAAACATCCACGTGATGTATATAAAGAACCATCGGCACTGATTGTGATTTGCGCAAATGCAACCATGGCATATACCACGGAGTCAGGAGTTCGGGTTGTGCCGGTTGGGTGTTTGAGAGATTAATATAGAGCAGACTGTAAAATTGAGCTGACCACTCATAATTACAGTCTGTTTTTTAGTGTATATTATTGTCATAGTGTAAGGGAGCAGGCGGGCAGAAAATTGCCCATCCAATGAGTTTGTACGAAGCTGCTTAGAGGCTGTTGGAATTGTAATAGGTACACAGCAGCGCACGTGCATGGAAGCACGGGCGAGGCGTTGCCGCGCTAAGGACGGCGCGTAAAAGCCGGCTGCGTCAGGCATAGAAAACCTGACTTACAATTCTTACAGCCTCTTGGCTGCTGGTAGGAGACGTTTTGGATGGGTAATTTTCTGCCCGCCTGCTCCCGTACCATATAAAAAATGAAAAATAAAAATACTTTGACTTGACAACTATTTTAAATGTGATATACTTTCACTGTCAAATGATTTGATGATGAAAATATTTGACATGCAAACTAGTGCAAATATACCAGCACACAAAACCGAAAATAAACACAGAAAAAGGAGAACAGAAATATGTTGGAGAAAATCAAGGAAATCGTAGCAGATCAGTTAGGAATCGACGAGGATGATATCAAATTAGAGTCAAACTTCAAGGAGGATCTTGAGGCAGATTCATTAGATCTTTTCGAGCTTGTAATGGCACTCGAGGAGGAGTACGGAGTAGAAATTCCTTCAGAGGATTTAGAGAAAATCGCAACAGTAAACGACATCATTGAGTATCTTAAGAACAAAGGTGTAGAGGCTTAAAAGACATGGAGACAAGAATAACAAAGCTTCTTGGAATCAAATATCCGGTCATTCAGGGTGGCATGGCATGGGTAGCAACCCATGAGCTTGCCAGCGCTGTGTCCAATGCAGGCGGACTTGGCATCATCGGAGCAGGCGGAGCCCCGGCTTCATGGGTAAAGGAGCAGATAGTCGCTGCAAAGAAGGAGACAGATAAGCCGTTCGGAGTCAATCTCATGCTTATGAATCCGGAGGCAGATGAGATAGCAAAAATCATCGCCGAGGAAAAGGTAAAGGTAGTCACCACCGGCGCAGGAAACCCTGCAAAGTACATGGACATGTGGAAAGAAGCAGGCGTCATCGTAATCCCTGTAGTTGCAAGCGTAGCACTCGCAAAGCTCATGGAGAGAGGCGGGGCAAGTGCAGTAATCGCCGAGGGAATGGAGTCAGGCGGACATATCGGAGCACAGACTACCATGACACTTGTGCCACAGGTTGTTGATGCAGTGAGCATCCCTGTTATCGCAGCAGGCGGAATTGCAGACAACAGAGGCTTCAATGCAGCATTTGCACTCGGTGCAGAGGCAGTCCAGATGGGCACACGCTTTGTCACCGCAAAAGAATCGATAGTACATGAAAACTATAAGCAGAAGGTCATTAAGGCCAAGGATATAGATTCCGAGGTTACAGGAATGAGCACAGGCCATCCGATCAGAGTGCTCAGAAACAAGATGACCAGACAATATCTCAAGCTGGAAAAGGAAGGAGCTCCATTTGAAGAGCTCGAAAAAATGACGCTTGGCGCACTCAGAAAAGCCGTTGTGGACGGAGATACCGTATATGGCAGCGTCATGGCAGGTCAGAGCGCAGGCCTCGTAAAGAAAGAGGAAACCTGCAAAGAAATCATTGAGGATGTAGTGGGACTGAACAAATAGACAGTATTCACTTGTACATGCAAATTTAAGGATACCAGGCCGCCTGGAAAGAGTGACTTACGGTATCCTGTCAGA
>OGOJ01002322.1_pt1 | contig 12174 bp, 12 predicted proteins | sample 1552601 | NCBI WGS metagenome assembly OGOJ01 (sample SAMEA2580184, study PRJEB22360) | human gut metagenome | biome: human gut; feature: human-associated habitat; material: faeces | place: Denmark | collected 2008/2010
GATCCGCCGCATTCCCATCCTACCGCTCTTTGATCTGGTTGGGATATGCTTCCTGATTGGTCAGGGCGTGGGCCGCTGGGGCAACTTTGTCAACCAGGAAGCTTTCGGCAGCAACACCACGCTGCCCTGGGGCATGTACAGCGAGGGTACCTATAACTACCTGCTCAGCGTACAGGCCACCCTGGCCGCTGAGGGCGTTACTGTGGACCCCACCCAGCCGGTACACCCGACCTTCCTGTACGAGAGCATCTGGTGCCTGGTGGGGGTTGTGCTGCTGGCAAGCCATATCAAAAAGCGCCGCTTTAACGGCGAACTGTTTCTGCTCTACATCATCTGGTACGGCCTGGGCCGCTACTGGATCGAGGGTCTGCGCACCGATGCGCTGATGGTCACTTCCACCCTGCGCACCAGCCAGCTGGTGGCACTGGTGTCTGTGGCCACGGCGGTGGTGCTGCTGGTGGCCGGGTTGCAGCGATTTAAGGGCGCGCAGCTGATGGTGCCGCTGCAGGTGAGCAACCTGAAAAAACTGGATGCCGCCGGAACTTATTTTGTGGTGGATGAACTGCCCGCAAGTGCGTCCCATCACGAATTTGTTCAGGCCACTGCCGCCATGAACCGCCGCCTGGAGGAATTTGACCTTGACGAAGCGGAAAAAGTAGAAGATAATAGTGACAATGGTGAAGCGATAGAAGAGGGGAATGTGGTAGCCGAACCCCAGCAGCCCGCCGAAGCGCCGGAAACCCCGGCCCCGGAGGACGAAGCAGGGGAGTAACGTTTAGGTGTATCCTGCACCTGAAAACCACAGGAGGGAATGCAAAGATGAGTGCACAGATCATTGACGGAAAGGCCCTTGCGGCCGCAACCAAAGCCGAAGCTGCCGCCGAAGCAGCGGCCCTGAAAGCCAAGGGCATCGAACCCTGCCTGGCTGTGATTCTGGTGGGCGAAAACCCCGCCAGCCAGGTGTATGTGCGCGGCAAGGTAAAGGACTGCGGCGAATGCGGCATCAAGAGCCTGGAACTGCGCATGCCGGAAACCACTACCCAGGAAGAACTGCTGGCCAAAATTGCAGAGCTGGCAGCCGACAAAACCGTAAACGGCATTCTGGTTCAGCTGCCGCTGCCCAAGCAGATTGATGAGCGCGCCGTGATTGACGCCATCCCGCCGGAAAAGGACGTGGACGGTTTTTCCCCTGTCAACGTGGGCCGTATGCAGACCGGCCAGCCCTGCTTTTTGCCCTGCACCCCGGCGGGCTGCATCCGCATGATCGAATCTACCGGCACCAAAATTGACGGCAAAAACGCCGTGGTCATCGGCCGTTCCAACATTGTGGGCAAGCCCGCAGCCCTGTTGCTGCTGGCTAAAAATGCAACCGTTACGGTCTGCCATTCCCACACGGCCAACCTGAAAGAAATCTGCGCCAACGCGGATATTCTGGTTGCCGCCGTTGGCCGCGCTGGTTTTGTGACCGGCGATATGGTCAAGCCCGGCGCCGTGGTGATCGATGTTGGCATCAACCGCGGTGCGGACGGCAAGCTGCACGGCGATGTGAACTTTGAGGAAGCAAGCGCCGTGGCAGGCTACATTACCCCGGTGCCCGGCGGCGTTGGCCCCATGACCCGTGCCATGCTGATGAAGAACACCACCCAGGCTGCTGCCATGCAAAATGGCGTTGCTATTTGAAATTATTTCAAAAAGTATCTTGACGGAACCGGGCGCATGTGGTATGATAATTAAGCCGCATGGCATGGGCTCTGCAAGTGTGTGCATTTGCACGCCGCCCCGCATCCAGCGAGACTTATTGAAAGAGGTTATCACATGTACGCAGTTATTCTGACCGGTGGCAAGCAGTACAGCGTCAAAGTTGGCGACAGCATTTTTGTTGAGAAGCTGAACGCTGAGGCTGACAGCGAAGTCACCTTCGAAAAAGTCCTGGCCGTTGGCGAGGAGGGCGCTGTTAAGGTTGGCGCTCCCGTTGTTGAAGGCGCTACCGTTGTCGGCAAGGTCATCAAGAACGGCAAGGGCAAGAAGCTCAACATCATCACCTATCGTCCCAAGAAGGGCAGCATGGTTCGCAAGGGCCATCGTCAGCCCTACACCAAGGTGGAAATCACCGCGATCAACGGCTAAGGAGGTTAAGCACAATGGCACATAAGAAAGGCGTAGGTTCTACCAAGAACGGCCGTGATTCCGAGTCCAAGCGCCTCGGCGTTAAGCGCGGCGACGGTCAGTTTGTTCTGGCCGGCAACATTCTGGTCCGTCAGCGCGGCACCCACATCCATCCGGGTGAGGGCGTCGGCATCGGCAGCGATGACACCCTGTACGCTCTGGTTGATGGCCGCGTTCATTTCGAGCGCGTTGGCCGTGACCGCAAGCGCTGCACTGTCAAGCAGTAAGTAACCTTTTAAGGGCGGGCCGTGCGGCTCGCTCTTTTCTTTTGCCCAAAGGCGAGAACAGGCGGGGAAACGTGGCAAAAGAGTAGCAAGGTAGAGGGCCGATTGCAAAACCCCGGCAAGTTCTGTAGGGGACGATGCTCGCATCGTCCCGCGGTACTACCCTATTTGCTCGCCTCAATCTTTTGCCGCCCATCCCGCCCTACAAACCCTTTGCAATGTTTGCAGCGATAAGCAAGGTTTCTCTACGGCAGGGTGAGGGCATCCTGCTCTACAAATATTTTTAATGTTTGCGGCTAGTCATAAAAAGCGATGTAGGGAATGGTCTCGACCGTTCCGACAACGATGCTCAGATGCGTACCCTAAAAAGAAAATATTCCCGATATTCTGCGTACACACTATTATAAACCAATCCCGTGCCGCCATTGGCGGTACACCATCATTTTTCATTATTCTCTATTCTTTGTATTTGCAACACCCCCTAAAGGAGGTTACACATGCCCAGTACCAGTAATTTTATTGATGTCGCAACCATCTGGCTGCACGCCGGCAAGGGCGGCGATGGCGCGGTCAGCTTCCACCGCGAAAAGTTCGTCGCGGCTGGCGGCCCGGACGGCGGCGATGGCGGCCGCGGCGGCAATATCGTGTTCCAGGCGGACCCAAACCTGTCCACCTTGATGGACTTCCGCTATAAGCGCAAGTATACCGCCCCCGATGGCGAAAATGGCCGCGGTGCCCGCCAGAAAGGCAAGGATGCCGATGACCTGGTTATCCGCGTGCCCCGCGGCACCGTGCTGAAAGAAGCCGAGACCGGCCTGGTCGTGGCGGATCTTTCCGGCGATGCCCCGGTTGTTGTGGCCAAGGGCGGCCGCGGCGGTTGGGGTAATGCCCGCTTTGCCACCCCCACCCGTCAGATCCCGCGCTTTGCCAAGCCTGGTCTGCCCGGTGAGGATATGCACCTGACTCTGGAATTGAAAGTGATCGCGGATGTTGGCCTGATCGGTTTCCCCAATGTTGGCAAGTCCACCCTGATCAGCACCATCAGCGCGGCACGCCCCAAAATTGCAAACTATCACTTTACCACGCTGACCCCCGTTCTGGGCGTTGTGCGCGTTGGCCCGGAACAGAGCTTTGTCTGCGCCGATATCCCCGGCCTGATCGAAGGTGCTGCCGATGGCGTTGGTCTGGGTCATGACTTCCTGCGTCATGTGGAGCGCTGCCGCCTGCTGCTGCATGTGGTGGATGTTTCCGGCTGCGAGGGCCGCGACCCCAAGGAGGACTTTGAGCAGATCAACCACGAGCTGGAGGGCTTCTCCGCAGATCTGGCTACCCGCCCGCAGATTGTTCTGGGAAACAAGTGTGATATCGCAACCCACGAACAGGTAGAAGAATTCAAGCAGTTTGTGGAAGCCAAGGGGCTGACCTTTGTGCCCATCTCCGCCGCAACCCGCCAGGGGGTGGACGCTCTGCCCGCCCTGGTGTACAGTCGCCTGAAAGAGCTGCCGCCGGTCAAGGTGTTTGAGGCAGAGTACGTTAAACCCAGCTTGGTCGATGCCCCCACCCGTCCCTTTACCGTGGAGCGCACCGGTGCCCACGAGTTTACCGTGGATGCCCCCTGGCTGGAGCGTATTCTGGCCGGTACCAACGTGGAGGACTATGAAAGCCTGCAGTATTTCCAGACCCAGCTGGGCGATTCCGGCATTCTGGATGAGCTGGTCCGCCAGAACGTGGAAGAGGACGATACCATCAAGATCGGCGAATATGAGTTCGATTACGTTTATTGAGGCACACCATGTTATTTGAAGCACACCCGGAAATTGATATCCACGAAATGTCGCCGCTGGCCCTGGCTTTTGCGGGGGATGCCGTGCTGGAACTGCTGGTCCGCCAGCGTCTGGTGGAAACATCCCGCCTGCAGCCGGGTCGGCTGCACAGTGTGGCAACACATTATGTATCTGCCCACGCGCAGAACCAGGAGCTTGCCCTTATTGAGCCGATGCTGACCGAGGAAGAGCAGAACATCCTGCGCCGCGGCAAAAATGCCAGCAAAGCCAGCGTGGCCAAGCATGCCACCGCGCAGGAATACCGCGCCTCCACAGGCTTTGAGTGCCTGCTGGGCTGGCTGCACCTGATGGGCCGGGATGACCGGATCGAAGAACTGTTTGAAACGATCTGGAAAAATTATACCCCGGAACAATAAGTGCCTGTGCGCAGAAACACAAGCTGCAACAAAGCCGGTGCCCAGCAAACGGCACCGGCTTTTTGCGTGGCGGCACAATAAAATAGGCAGTGCTGTTGATATAGCACTGCCTTAGACTGCCAAATAGCGCTCCGTAGGGGCAGACATCGTTCGCCCGCGGCCGCTTGCCCTGTGCATAACCTTAAAAATGCGTTTTGAAGCCAAATTCTTCAATATGCATCTGGCTTTTCAGGGCAAAGCATCACTTCTTTTTGCTGCCGTCGTCCTTGCCCTTGGTGCCGCAGCCACAGCCGCAGTCTGTGGTGGAGTTTGTGGTTTTCTGCGTGGTGCTCTGGGTAGCTTTCTGGCTGGCCTTGCGGGTATTGCAGTTCTGGGTCTTGTTTTGTTCGTTGGTGCTGCGTGCCATATGCGGGTACTCCTTTCAAAATCAAAAAAGCAATTTGGGGCCGGGTTCCACCGGCTCTGCCAATAGTCTGCCCAGCCTTGCCGCTGATATGCAAAATGGAGGTTGATCCATGATAATTTCACAACTGCCGGAACTGTTTGTTCAGCGGGAGCGCGCCCTGCTTGGCCCGCGGTTTGATGCAATGTTTTCCTATCCGGGGCAGGGGGCGGTGCGTGGGGCCAGCGTGAATGCCCTGCGCTGCACGCCGCAGCAGTTTGCCGCATTGGCGGATTTCCCGCTGGAAGCATCGCCGTTTTGCGCGTCCGCTTTTGTGGTGCCGCAGCCGGATTGGAAACCCGGCCGCCACCCCTACCACCATGCGGGAGCCTTTTATGCGCAGGAACCCAGTGCCAGCGCCCCGGCTGCGCTGCTGGATGTGCACCCCGGTATGCGGGTGGCAGACCTGTGCGCCGCGCCGGGCGGCAAAACCAGCCAGCTGGCCGCCGCGCTGGCCGGGCAGGGCGTGCTGCTGGCCAACGAGTTTGTGGCTGCCCGCGCCGAAGTTTTGCGCCAGAATCTGGAGCGCATGGGCGTGACCAACGCCATTGTGACCAACGAGGACACCGCCCGCCTGGCTGCCGCGTACCCCGGCCAGTTTGACCGCATTCTGGTGGATGCCCCCTGTTCCGGCGAGGGGATGTTCCGCAAGGAAAGCGTTGCCGTGACCCAGTATGACCAGCCCCTGCTGGACCGCTGCGCCGCTTTGGGGGCAGAGATTCTGGAAAACGCCGCGGCCATGCTGGCGCCGGGCGGAATTTTAGTCTATTCCACCTGCACCTTTGCGCCGGAGGAGGACGAAGGGCAGGTGGCAGCGTTTTTGCAGCGCCACCCGGAGTTCACCCTTGCGGATGCGCTTGGCAATGTGGACTACGCCTTTGGCAGTGAGGGCGAAGCCAACCGCACCGGCGGTCTGCCGCTGGATGTGAGCAAGGTGCGCCGCATCTGGCCCTGTCAGGGCGGCGAGGGCCACTTTATGGCCCGGCTCGTCAAAGCTGGCACTCCGCGCGTTCTGCCCGCAGAGGGCGAGTACACTGCCGAAGAACAGCTCTGGCTGGCAGCAGCGGAAGCTGCGGGCAAAAAGGCCAAGGGGAAGGGCGGCAAGCCTGCCAAGGCCCCGGATGCCCGCAGTGCCCGCCGCGAGAATGCCCGTGCCTGCCGGGAAGCGGTGCAGGGTGAAAAGCGCAGCCGCGAAGCACAGGCTGGGGAGACAAGTCCTGCCCAGAGCCTTGCAGCATGGCACGCGTTTGCCGGGCAGTATTTCCCGGCGCTGGTTGACCGCCCGGCTGTGGTGCACGGCGGCGGTGTGCTGCTGCCGGTGCCGTTCCCGCAGACGAACCTGCATGTGCTGCGGGCGGGCGTATTTGTGGGCAGCGTGCAGAAAGGCCGCTTTGTGCCGGAGCACCATCTGTTCACGGCATTTGGCGCACAGTGCGTAAACCGCGAAGAACTCACCCTTGATGACCCGCGCTGCGTGGAGTATCTTTCCGGCCGTGAGGTGGAAGCCCGCATCGCTGCTGACGGCTGGTGCTGCGTGACGGTGGACGGCTGGCCGCTGGGCGGCGGCAAGGTGTCCGGCGGGCGGGTGAAAAACCATTATCCCAAGGCGCTGCGGCTGCTGTGAACGGGCAGAAAAAGCGCATTTTTCCGCGCAGAATGCTGAAAACCGGGCGGATAAGGCTTGAACGCTCTGCCCGGTTGTGCTACAATAATAGAGTTAGATTTTGTGTGCTGCCACAATGCGGGCGACCACAGCCCGTCTGCCCGCAGGCGGAGATTTGAGAATATACAGGAGGCTCTTTCCTATGTCTGGACATAGCAAATGGAACAATATTAAGCGCAAGAAGGAAAAGACCGATGGCGCAAAGGCAAAGGTCTTTACCAAGATCGGCCGCGAGATCAGCGTTGCCGTGCGTACCGGCGGCCCGAACCCTGCTTCCAACAGCAAGCTGGCTGACCTGATCGCCAAGGCAAAGCGCATGAGCGTGCCCAACGATAACATCCAGCGCATCATCAAGAAGGCTGAGGGCGGCGATAAGACCGAGTACGAAGCAATCACCTACGAAGGCTACGGCCCCGGCGGCGTTGCTGTCATGGTGGAGACCCTGACTGACAACCGCAACCGTACCGCTGCCGACCTGCGCCACTACTTCGACAAGAACGGCGGCAATCTGGGTGCTATGGGCTGCGTGGGCTTCCTGTTCAGCCAGAAGGGTGTCATTGACATCTCTCTGGAAGATAAGGATGCCGACGAGGCTATGATGGATGCTCTGGATGCTGGTGCCGAGGACTTCGATGCCAGCGAGGATGCAGCCGAGATCACCACCGATCCCGAGAACTATTCTGCTGTGGTCAAGGCCATGGAGGAGAAGGGCTACGAGATCCTCTCCGACGATCTGGCCATGGTGCCCATGACCACCACCCGCCTGACCGACCCCGACCAGTTGAAGCTGATGGGCAAGCTGCTGGATGCGCTGGAAGACAATGATGATGTCCAGAACGTCTGGCACAGCCTGGAGAACGAAGAGGATCTGCCGGAATAACCTTCCGCAAGGCTCTTTGCTCCTGAAATAAGACGATAAAAAGCCGCTTTTTGTGCTAATTGGCACGAAAGGCGGCTTTTTTGTGCTGTGTTACGGGACTGAAAACGGCTTGGGACCTCCACTGAACAATAAAAATCCCCCGTCGGCAAGGCATACCGGCGGGGGAAAGGGGGAGAGCGTTTTTTAATAGATTATTGCACGCTTGCAAGGAACCGCACAAAGCCTGCGCGGCCAGCCTCGTCCATTTTATAGACACCAGCATCGGCCAATACCTGAGCGAACACATGGCCCACCTCGTTCTGCAGGATGAGGTGCACGGTGTCGCCGTTCAGTTCCGGGTGGCGGGCAAGAATATCCTCGGCCCACTCGGCGTGCTTCTGCAGTTCTTCCGGGTACTGGCTCACCGGGGTGCGGGCCACCAGTGCATCGGCCAGCTCAAACAGCTCCTTTTTCAGGCGGCTGGGCAGCACGGCAAGGCCCATGACCTCGATCAGGCCGATGTTTTCCTTTTTGATGTGATGCAGCTTTGCATGGGGATGGAACACGCCCAGCGGATGCTCCGGGGTGGTGATGTTGTTGCGCAGCACCAGATCCAGCTGATACTTGCCGTCCCGCATCCGGGCAATGGGGGTGATGGTGTTATGTGGCTCGCCGTCGGTCTCGGCAAAGATGAAGCATTTTTCGTCCGAGTAGCCGCGCCATGCGGTCAGAATTTTATCGGCCAGCTCCACAAGACGGGCATCATCCTCGCTGGTCAGGCGGATGCAGCTCATGGGCCAGTGCACGATACCGGCATCCACATCCTCAAAACCGGGGAAGACCCACTTCTTCTCGACGGGAGCCTTTGCCATAGCGAATTCATAGTGGCCGCCCTGGAAATGGTCGTGGCTGAGAATGCTGCCGCCCACGATGGGCAGGTCGGCGTTGCTGCCCACGAAATAGTGGGGGAACAGGCCCACGAAATCCAGCAGCTTGCGGAAGGTGGCCCGCTCGATCTTCATGGGGGTGTGCTGGTTGTTGAACACGATGCAGTGCTCGTTGTAGTAGACGTAAGGGCTGTACTGCAGGTTCCACGCGCTGTCGTTGATGGTGAGCGGGATAATGCGGTGGTTCTCGCGGGCGGGGTGGTTCATGCGGCCTGCATAGCCTTCGTTCTCGGCGCAAAGCTGGCACTTGGGGTAGGCGCTCTGGGGAGCTAGTTTGGCGGCGGCAATGGCCTTGGGGTCTTTTTCGGGCTTCGAGAGGTTGATGGTGATATCCAGATCGCCGTAGGGGGTCTTGGTGACCCATTTCAGGTCGCGTTTGATGCGGTAGCGGCGGATATAATCGGTGTCCTGACTGAATTTATAGAACCAGTCGGTTGCGGCCTGCGGGCCTTCGCTTTCGTAGCGTTCCTCGAAATTGGCGCGCACGATGCTGGGCCGCGGGGTCAATACGCCCATGAGCTTTGTGTCGAACAGGTCGCGGGCGGTGGAGTTGTCCTCGCACACACCGCGGGCAACGGCATCATCTACCAGCGTTTTGAGGATGCTTTCCAGATCGGTATAGCACACCTCGCCCTCCGGCGCGGTAAAGTCGTCCAGCTGCATGGTCATAAGCAGCTGGTTGCGGATGTAAATTTCATCATCGGGCAGGATAAGGCCGGTGTCCAGCCCGTAATTCACGAGCTGCTGAATGGCGGTAGAAATCACAGGACTGCGCCTCCTTCCGGGCGGATGTTCAGCACATGGCAGCGGCCCTCACCAAGGATGGCTTCCATGTGGGCCTTGAAGTCGGCCAGCATTTCCACCGGCACAAAGGCCTGAGCCGTACCGGCAAAGCCGCCGCCGTGCACGCGCACAGCGCCCTTGCCGTTCAGATAATGCTTGGCAGCTGCAATGGTCACGCCCATCTCCTGATGCTCCTTGTAACCGGCGGGGATCACGTTCTGCAGGTATTCCCAGCTGCTGTGGCCGGACTCGTTGACCAGACGCAGGAAAGTGTCAAAATCGCCCTCGCGCAGGGCAGCTACCTGTTTTGCCACGCGGTCGTTATCGGCATAGATATGGAAGGCGCGCAGCACGGCACGGTCGCCGCACTGCTTGCGGCACTCCGGAAGCTTTGCAAGGAAGGTCTCAAACGGCACATCCCGCAGCACTTCGCCGCCGCACACAGCAGCCACGGCGCGGCACTCGGCGGGCACAGCGGCATATTCGTCGGTCAGGTCGGCATGATCTGCGCAGGAATCCAGAATGCACAGGGCAAGGCCTGCCTTGGAGAAATCCACGGCCACCGGCTCCACATCCGGGTGGGCAGGGTCCGCAAAATCAATGGTAATAATGTTGCCAACGCTGGAAGCCATCTGATCCATCAGGCCGCAGGGCTTGCCAAAGTAGACGTTCTCTGCCCACTGGCCGATCTGCGCAATGGCGATGGGGGAGACCTTTTCGGCCATGAAGCGGTCGTTCAGGATGACACCGATCAGCACCTCAAAGGCGGCAGAGGACGAAACGCCGCTGCCCTTGGGCACATTGGAGGAGATGTACACGTCCAGGCCGGAGAGGGCAGCGCCACGCTCCTTGAAGGCCTCACACTCGCCCCGCAGCAGGGCCATGGTGGTGTTCTCTTCCTCCTTGCGGGCAGCAAGGTCGCCAAGGTCGATGACACAGAGGTCATAGCCCTCGCTCTGCACACGCAGCTGGTTCAGGCCGTTGGGGGCAGCGGCAGCGATCATGTCAATGTTCACGCTGCCGGCCAGCACCCGGCCATGCTGGTGGTCGGTGTGGTTGCCGCCGATCTCGGTGCGGCCCGGGGCGCTGTACAGTCCGGCCTCGGTGTGGGCACCAAAGGTGGCTTCCAGCCCGTCCAGCACTGCCGCATAGCGTGCGGCGTGGGCAGCGGTCTGCTCCGGCGAACAGCAGTAGAGGGAGGCCAGCCGGGCGGTATGGGTGCCGCCCGCCAGCTCCTGCTTCCAGACAGAAATAGGCTTCATCATGGCGCGTTCCTCCTCGTATAGGTGAATGATTCTTCAAAGGGCCAGGGCCCGTTCTTCTGATTCTATAATATCGGTTCTGTCGAGAAAAGACCATGTATTATTGTTGCATCTGGATGAAAGGTCAACGCAGTTCCGGCGGTCAGCTCCGGGGCGCGAAATCGCCGCCGGTGAGCCCGTCGAGGTTCAGCATCCCTTCCAGCGCGGCAATGTCGGTGGAAACATCCAGCGCATCGGAGGCAAACAGCTTGTCCAGCTGGTTTTCAAAGGCGGTGATGAGCAGATCCATGCTCCGCTCAATGCTCTGCTTTGCCTCAGTGATGTTGGAGCCCTGCACATCCTGTGCCGAAAGCTGGGCGTAGGTATTCAGCAGCTTCAGCGCGGTGGGCAGGTAGTAATCCATAAATTTCTGCAGCTGGGCTTTTTTGTCCGGGTCCTTTTTTGCCAGTGCGAAGATGCGGGCGCTGACATCTTCCAGCCGGGAGATCTTGGCCGTCATCACCGGGTCGGGGATGGCATCGTTCACCTCCCGCAGCTGGCGCAGCAGGGCGGCGTACTCGTCCTCTGCGGCGGGCTGGGGCTTGGGTGCCGGAGCGGGTGTGGGCTTTTTCGGCTGCGGTGCTGCGCCCCGCACCACCAGCGTGTCGGTGCGGTTGTCAATGTAGGCGTCTGCGCCGAAGTATCCGTGCTCGATGGCGCTTTTCACGGCAGAACGTCCCCGGGCGGCATCCACCCCGGCGGCAGCAAACAGTTCCGGCAGAGGAATGTTATCCCGCTCGCCCGCCACTTTATCCAGCAGCCGCTCCAGCTTGCGGGTGCTGTTCATCCGCAGGCCGGTCAGCAGCGCACCGCCGCCGCCAATGGCCATGACGATATCGGAAAACAACTCCCCGGGGTCGGGCATCAGCGGCCACGCGCCAATGAGATCCACTACATCCATCACCCCGGCAAACAGAAAGACAGCGCCCATGATGGTGCAGAGGGTGGCAATGTTCTTGTGCCATTGCTTGGCGCTTTTCTGCTCCTGGGTGGGCATATCCGGACCGTGGACTGGCTCCTCCTTCCGGGTGGAGGCAGGCTCTGGTGGGGTATAAGCATTCCCCGGGCAGGCGGCCTGCTCCTCCTTCATCACCTTCTGGTCAATGCCCTTCAGGATGAACAGCAGCACTCCCAACGGCCCGGACATCGCCATCACGATAAAGATGGCGATGGTGGGGATCTTAGCAAAATAGTGTTTTCTCGGCTCCATGAAACAGAGTTCCTTTCCGCAATAAAAATAAGACCGTGTTCCACTCTATTATAGCGGAACGCGGTCGTTTTGTTAAGGGGGAATCCATGCGGGCGGCAGGGGAGTAGGTCTGCCCCCGCGGGGAGAGATCACTTCATCAGGCTGCACACGGCCTCAGCGTAAGCGGTGGGGTCGTCCACGGGCAGGCCCTCGATGAGCTGGGCCTGTGCGTACAGCAGGGCACTGTACTTGTTGATCTTGTCGGTGTCACCGGCCTCCTGTGCGGCCTTGAGCACGGCGAACACGGGGTGGTTGGCGTTCAGCTCCAGCACCTTATCGCTCTTCACGCCCTCGCTGCCGGGCTGCTTGGACAGCACCTTTTCCATCTCGATGGACAGCG
>OGOJ01002323.1_pt1 | contig 12174 bp, 13 predicted proteins | sample 1552601 | NCBI WGS metagenome assembly OGOJ01 (sample SAMEA2580184, study PRJEB22360) | human gut metagenome | biome: human gut; feature: human-associated habitat; material: faeces | place: Denmark | collected 2008/2010
TTATTGTAATCGTTCATGTGATCCCCTTATTTATTCTAATGTTCGAATACCGAATCATTATTGTCAGGATTGCATGTGTCTGTCTCGGTATCCACATGCATCCATTGCGCATATTTGTATGTACTAAATGTACGTTATTATTGATACTATCGCAGGAAAGGCTGAAGGCCTTTCCTGCCTGATTACTGATTTATAATCCAGAGCCGATTATTCCGACTTATTTGTTATCGTTATTATCGGTGTTCTTTTTTCTTCTGGATCTGCTTCTTCTATTTCCTGTTGAAGTCTTTCCCTTAGGAGCGTCTGCCTTTTTGTCAGTTTCCTTTTTCGGTTCAGTCTTTTCAGATTTTGCTTCCTCTGCTTCTGCTTTCTCTACTGGAGTCTCTTCTGCTGGAGCTTCTGGTGCAGGTTCTTCTGCTTTTGGCTCTTCTACAGGAGCTTCTTCCACTGGAGTCTCTTCTACAGGAGTTTCCTCAGCAGGTTCTTCTGCTTTCGGTTCCTCTACAGGAGCTTCCTCTTTGACCTCTTCCGTTTCAGGTTCCTCTGATGTTGGCTCTTCTTCCTCAGGTTCTTCCACTACAGGCGGTTCAGGTGCTTCCTCGGTCACTACCTCAGCCTTTGGTTCAGTTTTTGGTTTCCAGTTCTTTACGAGTACCGGTTTCTTTGTATCTCCTTTTGGACGATAACCTTCTGCAAGAGCAATTTCTCCTCCAACAGTCTCTCTGTTGTCTACGAGTAATTCTCTCATGCCATCTGCCGGTCTTGCTTTTAACAGTGTACTCTTTGTTCCACTTAAAGAACCGTTAACTGCTTCTGCCGCTTTTTTGCCTGCTGCGATTGCTGCTCTACATGCTCCGACGTTACCTTCTACCTTTACAGTACACATTCCGCCGCCCTTTGCATATTCATATCCAAGCAGTTTTACGTTAGCAGACTTTACTGCTGCATCTGCTGCTGCCACACAGGCAGCTAAACCAAAGGTTTCGATGAAACCAAGACATTTATTGTTAGACACCTTCACACCTCCTCACATTTCAGAATTAATTAATTGTAAAGCCTTAATCCAGAACTTTGAATGGCATTTTCTTTACCAGTCTTGCGGCATTCGCGCCAATCTTCCGGAACAGCTCTGTCTGATATAACTTAATCTTAAAAAGAGGGGCCGCTTTATCCAGCTTCTCATGCTGAAGAACAATGCCTTCTTTGCTGATACCAACGCCCACCCCTAATCTTGAATTCAAGCTGGCATTATGTGCAAGTTCTAATACGGAACTGCAATGCTCTGCCTGAACATCATAGGGGATGCCTTCCTCCTCGATTCCAAGAAGGACGCTGACAAAATCAGCTTCAGAAAGGTGATCACAGTCATAAAAAACTTTCACTGAAGGTCTGTTATCAATTACTGTATTGCTTCCTTCCATAATTGTCTCCTATACATCAGCACAAGACATCGCAAGTCCTGTTGCTACCGCATTACGAGGACCTTCGCATCCGCGAATGTTTCCCCGACCAGCTACTATATTATATTGTGATAATGCATCAGTTACGAGAGTCGGCACCTCGAAGTCGAGTGCAGAACCACCTACTAATACTACAAATTCGATGTCTCGTACATTACCGGTAGGACTAACCTTCGCCAATGAACGAATCGCATTTGTTACGAATACCTTTTTCTTTGCATTGGTTCTTACCATCTTAATCTTTTCCATGGAATCCTGTCCCTCAAGCGGAACTAACTCTCCATCTTCCTTGACTAAGACAACCTTTGCGAATACATTCGGATCTAATGGCTGTTCAAAGAACTGTACGGTTCCATCTTCATGACGAATATGGAAAAGACTTTCAACCTTTGCGAGAGAATACTTTTTAATATCTTCTGCTGTATTGAAATCTTCCAGTCCAAGTTCGGACTGAATCAGTAAAGTTACCATGTTTCCGGCCCCCGCCAGATGCACGAGCTTTACATTGCCGTCTCTGTCTTTAATTGAAGCATCCGTTGATCCTGCTCCCATATCTACTATGGCGAGTGGTACATTTGTACCCGGTGTAGTTAAAGCTCCTTTAATAGCCATATCTGCCTCAACACCGCCAACATATACAGGGATTTTTAATCGGTCTGTCAATTCTTCCGCGATCATCTTCATCTGAAGACGGTCTGCCTTAACCATGGCAGCAATTCCTACTGCACTTTCTAAAGAAAATTCATTTGCGAGACCACCTTTAATCTTCTGAGGATTATAAGTATCTACAGCAAGTAAATCCTGAATTTTGATATCTTTTGGATGCTGGTTTGTAAGATTTGACATAACCTGACGAACTTTTTCAAGCATACCGCCGGCATTGGTGCCAGGTTCACCTTTAATATCTTCGATGACTGGAACGCTATTTACAGCTTCCATCATCTTCTCGGCTCCCTCTTCTACGCCAACGATTACTTTTTTCTTTGCGCCTATAATCTCAATAGAACCGGCAGGGATACGTCTTTCTTTTACGTCTCCTTCCGGTGTTTTAATGACAACGGCAGAACGATTTCCGATTAACGCGCGGGCAATCGGTACAACCTGTTTTGTATCTTCCGGGGACAGTTTGAATAATGTTGCGATACCATATGGGTTAGAGAGTACTTCGACAACTCCGCCAACAGGTGCAACTTCTACTGCACATAACATTCCGAGAGGTACTTTATCAATCATACCTACCTCATCAACGATAGGAATCTTCTTTTCAAGCCTGTTGTTAATCAAAACGCCATCATCGCGCTGGACAATGGCACCTGTAATGTTAAATATTTTATTATATCGGTTAATGAGTGCAGCGGCAGCTTCAAAGGAAACTTCTGCCGGAATAACCACAATTACATCTCCGCCATCTTTGACAGTATCTAATCTGTCGATGCGCTGAGATATTCCAACACCAATCCCAACACCCCCTGGAGTATTGGGATTGTGTCCAATCATAGTAGATTCCGTGATAATAGTTTCGGTAATAGTCTCCATAGCGACATCACCGATAACGGGAGCGGCTTCATTAATACGAACTTCATCAAGATCACTGATTTCAAAACCAACTTCATCAAGGGCATTCTTCAGTGACTGAAAAACTCCGTGTATGTTCTGTTTCGTTCCTTTAATTCCAGTAGTACCTGTAATACCACTCGAAAGGAATGTCACATTTTTACCATCGATTCTGGCAATCGCAGTTTCCGTTGTTGCATTGCCAATATCAACGCCCGCAACTAATTTCACTTCTCATACCTCCGTCGAAATCAATCAACTAATTATTTTTTTAAACGGTTACGTTTTTCGTAAATGTCTGCAGCTTCTTTAACGAAGTTACCACTTACTGTAGCACCGTATTCGTTGATTAACTCATCACCGATTGCATATAATTCAGCTTTTGTTGAACGATATGGTCTAAGAGCGTTATAAATCTCAAGAAGTCTTGCATCAGGTACTGGGATTAATTCACCAGCTCTTCTTAAGTTCGTTGCGAAGAATCCACGTCCTGCAGATTCAGCAACCTGAGCCTGTAATTCCAGAGTTTCTTTTGTGATACGGAAATCTTTTGCATCTAACTTTCCATCAATAACTCCCTGTAAAGTTAAATCATTTAAAGATTTTCCAGAAGCACTCTTGATTAATTCTGGTTTTTTCTCTCCCAGTGGGTAATCCTCAACCGTAACCTTGCTTTCACATTCGCAGGCTGCGGCAGAACCCTGCATGTTTTTCATAACTTCCTGCATAATCTGTCTTACTAATAATTCCTGATCCACGATTGACACCTCCGTCTATTTAAATACAACTTTAAGAGCTTTAGGAGCCTTATCTCTGTCTGCATGCTCTGTCTCTTTGATATGCAGTACAGCGGATAAAGCCTGGAATTTCGGTCTTGCCATCTGGTCATTCTTTACAGGTACCGGATTTGGTGATTCTCCTTTAGCGTACTGAGCAGCGTTTTTACCGATTGCTCTGTATGTTTCAAGGTCGATCAGTGGGCACTGTGGGAATAACTCTAAGTTAGACAGCGGTGGAAGGTCTTTCTGATGGATTACAGTAGTACCTTTGGACTGAATTCCAATTCCGATGCCTGAACCTGATAATTCAGCAGCATCATGAGCGATGAAAGATACATCGGATGTTCTGTAAACTTTAACGATTCTACAGGAAACACCTTCTTCTTCCAGACCAGCCATAACCTCTTTTACAATATCTGCATGAGGAATACCTACGATATTTGTTGTCTGAGATTCTCCAAAAGCAGGAGCTAAACCTAAAACAACTTCGTTAGGATTTGTGCCTTTTTCTGCATCACCGATTTCAGTAATCTGCATTCCAGGGCACTCATAAGTTTCTCCCTCTACAGCAGAAGCTGCGGAAGTATCTGCAGTATTCATTTCTTTAAGAACTTCAGCGATAACACTTTTTAATAATTTTTCATCAATTGCCATTATGGTTCACCTTCCTTACTCGATTAAAGCTTAGCCGGATCTACTGCAGTACGGATATCAGAAATCTTCTCCCAAAGTTCTGGGCTGATCTGGTAACCTGTCATAGGTCCTTCATAGCAGTTAGGGCTGTTAACAGCAGAAATTACATGGAATTTATCATCAAGCATGGAAGCTGTATGTAAGTAGTCACCAACAACTTTAGCTTTCTGAATGTTGAAGATAGACTCAGCAACGTCTTCAAATCCACCCTTGTAAAGAGCTTTAACGAAGTCGATACCTGTAACTCCACGATCAAGCATATCTGTAGCAGCTTTAAGGTCAGCTACAACGTCACGGTCAGGCATATCCTGTGAACCACGAGCGTATGTGGCAGCTTCAACTTCTTCGTCTGTAATTTCAGGTAAACCTAATTCACGGAACAGTGCCTGAATAGCTTTTGCAGCTTTATTACGTGCTGCAACAACTTCTTCTTCTCTTGCAGGAAGAAGACCAGCATCAACTCTTAAGTCACGCTGAATTACGCACCAATCATCATAATCGTCTGCATCCCAGTTGGATCCTGCGAACATGTTATCATAGTTCGGTGTGGATGAATATCCGGAACAGATGTAGTCAGTTCCTGGAATAAACTGTGGAATAGAACGAGCAACTCTACGAAGATCAGAGTGTGTAAATGACTGGTCATTAGAGGAAGCGTTCTCAAGGTCAAGCATAGCGGCAATTAAGTTCTCACATGCAACGGCGCGGATACCACCAGGTACAGCGGCAGGTACACCGATACAGGATACAGAACCATTCTGTGTTCCCTGAACACCAGCACCACGAGTAACACCGAGGCATCTAGCCTCAAGGTAAAGCATAGACTTTCCTTCTGCCATACCCATCTGAACCTCTGAACCAGTACCAGATGTAAATCTCATCTTAACACCACGAGATGCGTAGCAGGATGCTAAGAAAGCTTTTGACCAAGGAGTATCATCACCATCCATGAATACGTCTTCAGTTCCGTATACGGATACTGTCTCGGCGTAAGCGGTGTAACCTCTCATACCTAAGTCAAGCTCTGTAGCTTCTTCTACAGCACACTGTGTAAGGATACCAGGACGTCCAACGTTAGCACCTAACATAATAGCGATAGCATTAAATGGAGCATAACGTACAATACCTACTGTTGTCTCCATCTCTGCAAATCCACGTACAGCAGCTTCTGCTGCATCTGCTGCGATCTGAACCATGTTATCCTTTACGTTTGTAACGTGGCACTGGTTAGCTGGTTTTAAACGACATCTCATCTTGGTAATACCCATCATAGCTTCAAGTACGCTGAGGTTACCAACGATTTCTACTAACTTAGCAGGTGTAACTGCTGTAGTATATTTTAAGCACTCCTGTCTGTTAACATTAATGTCAACTAACATACGCGCAATCTCCAGAGAGTCTGTAGCCATTGCTTCTTCTGCAAAGTCAAGATTAATGGCATATCTTGCGATGAATGCGTCAAGCATGTCGAATTCATCTTTTGTTTTTCCATCCATTTCAACAACTTCGCCGTTGACGATCTTGATAGATGGAGTTGGGTCGAATGGGCTGTTCATGGCAATAAAGCCTACTTCTGGCCATTCCTTTGCATAACCATCCTGATTAACAGGTCTTTGATCTAAATACTCAAAACGTTTACTTCTCACGGTCTCAACACCTCTCAAATTCCAATTAGACTATCTTTTACCTTCAATATATATATTCAAAATAAAAGTATTACAATATCCAACTGCAGGCTCTCACCCCCGCTTTGTGGATATCTCTTACTCTAATTCCCTATATGGCTCTCACCCCATATAAAGAACTTTAAAAATCAGATTGTTAATCTTAGATATATGGAACTGTACCGGATTCCAGTGGTTCGTTTGGCTCTAAAGCTTTAAGTAACTGCTTACCAACTTCTCTTGCACCAATGATAGCCTGTCTAACTGCTCCTGAATCTCCTGTGAAGAAGAAGTTAACCTCGTTAGAGAAGGATGTTCCACCATTACCAGGTGTAGCGATAGAAATAGGATCGATTGTAGCTGTCTTAGAAGCTGTATCGGCTAATACGATACCAATACCTGAAGGAGCTCCTACAGTGATACCAAATGCTTTACCAACAACTGCGCCGAATGCTTTCTCTAAGCAGTAAGAAGCACGTGCTGTGTACTGGAACTCAAGATGTCCAGCGGAGTTTCCGTATACATCACCAAAGTGTTTTCCAACGAAGCTTAATGCAACTTCTACAGCTCTTCTAGCATCGGATACGTCTTCTGCACCAAATACAACTAAGCATCCATGTCCAGCGCCGCCTTCTGTATCACGTGGGCACTCGATTAAGCAAACTTCTGTGTTTGTAGCTTTAACAGCTTCATCACAAGCGAAGATCTGAGGACCTGCACCTGTACGGTCTGCGATGATACCGATTGAACGGTACTTAGGATCAATCTTTAATAATTCATGAACACTGTAGTCAAGGTTAGCGATTACTAAACCAATTGTATGTCCCATTGCTGTTCCAACATACTCTGTTAAACCGCAAAGGTCTTCATTGATTCCCTGAGGAGCTTCGCAAGCCATGCTCTGTGCAGGAGCTTCTGTGCCACCCATCTTTTTCATAACTTCGTCCATGATTTTAGCCATCATTTCATCTTTCATTGAATTATACCTCCATTAATAATTGATCAGACAAGGACTAACTCTATTGTGGTAAGATCTTTTCTACGTCTGTATGTGGTCTTGGGATTACGTGGCTGGAAACTACTGTACCAACTTTATCTGCAGCAACTGTACCTGCGTCTACAGATGCCTTAACAGCTCCTACGTCACCTCTTACCATAACTGTAACTAAACCGGAACCGATCTTTTCGTATCCTACTAATGTTACGTTTGCTGATTTAACCATGGCATCGGCTGGTTCGATTGCGCCAACTAAACCTTTGGTTTCAATCATTCCTAAAGCTTCTTTCTGCATAATTGACCTCCTTATAAAATTCTTATCTGCCCGGTGGTTGATTTGTCCAGGCAGAATAATTTTGGTTGATTTACAGGATAGTATCATTATATAGCAATTTTCACAAAATTACTTGGCTAGTGCCTATAAATTTTAGCTTTTAAACACATATAAACTCATGTATTTATTTATTTTCATGATACTTTGTTGCCATTTTTACCACAGGGTAGCAAATGATTCTGTATACAAACGCTACTATTTTGCAATATGATCAAGAATTTTATTAATATCTTCTGCTGTAACCTTTCTAGGGTTAGCCTGTGTACATGCATCAGCCAATGCACGACGCACAATTTCTTCTCTGTGTTTATTAAATTCTTCTACACTGACGCCACATTCGGACATACACTGTGGACGATCCATATATTTTAACAGACGCTGGATCTCTGCAATCAGATTAGCCACACCAACTTTAGGTGTAGGAGCTGGCAGGCCAACGATTCTTGCCATCTTCTGATACTTCTTTGCTGCGTCATTGCTGTGTTTTGCGCCTTCTCTTGCCATATCGGCATTAAATTCAATAACATAAGGAAGCACTAACGCATTGGCTCTTCCGTGTGGAATGTGGAAGATAGCTCCTAAAGCATGGGCAATACCGTGGTTTACACCAAGATTTACAAGGTTAAATGCCATACCTGCAAGACAGGATGCTCTGTGCATCTTATCTCTTGCCTTAATATCATAACCATTGCGGTAAGCGCGTGGAAGAAATTCAAAAGCAAGCTCTGCAGCTTTCTCTGCTAAACAGTCAGAGCAATCGCTCGCTGTCTCAGAAACATAAGCCTCAAGAGCGTGGGTAATAACATCCAGTCCTGTATCCGCTGTAATAAACGGTGGCGCTGACTTAACAAGTTCCGGATCAAGGATAGCAATATCAGGCATAAGGCTCTCATCGATCAATGGAATCTTAACCCCCGTCTTACTGTCTGTTACTACAGCAAACTGTGTAACTTCGGAACCTGTACCACTTGTTGTCGGCAGGGCAATCAGTTTGATCTTCTTCTGATTATCAGGATTCTGCTTCTCTTCAATCTTCTTAGCCATATATACAATAGCTTTCGCCGCGTCAATGGAAGAACCTCCTCCAAGAGCAACTACGATATCACAGTCCTTATCCTGCAAAAATGCGATACCCCTTTCAATCAGATCCATTGGTGGATCAGGGACTACTTCGCTGAAAACGGAAACTTCTTTGCAATTAGACAATTTTTTCAAAATCATGTCTGCCATTCCTGAATCTACCATGAACTTGTCAGTAATCAGGACCGCATTCTCGTCTTTTTCTTCAAGAAGTGCGTCGATGGCATCCTCACTGAATAAAACTTCAGTGGAAAGTTTAAACCGTTTCATTTTCCTCCTCCTTTCTGTTTCTGTACTTTTCTCTATACTCAGATGGCGTTAATCCAGTCTTCTTTTTGAAGGCCTTACTGAAGTAATTCGCTTCATTGTACGCCAGATCCAAGGCAATATTAAGCACCGGAATATCTGTGTTGACCAGCATTTCTTTTGCCAGGTCCATCTTCCGGTCTGTCACATAGGTGATGAAATTCACACCCATTTCTTTTTTGAATATCTTACTTAAATAATAAGTACTGATATTCACATGGTTTGCAACATCCTCTAAACTGATACCCTTCTTTAAGTTTCTCTCTATGTAATCAATAACGGCCTTCATGCCGCCTTCTGAAAGCTTACCTTTGATATTCATCTTATCAAAGAGAATGTCTACCATCTTGATAATTTCATTATAGGCATCATGCTTATTATTATAGAGAAGATACTTAATCTTAAGCTTCTCCATCTGAACTACAAGTTCGTTCGTATCTGTGATTCCAAGTTCCTCACTAATACGCACAACTGCCTTTGCAACCTCCTGTAGTCTCTTTGATATAATATTAACATCATGCTCCTCTAAGTATAACTGGTCTATGTACTCTCTTAAAATGTCTACAGAAGCTTTGTAAGAGCATTTTTTTAATTCCATTTCGAACTTTGAAAGCAATTTATTACTCTTTCCGGTCTGTCGTCCCTCTCCTAAACGGCTTGCAAATGACTTCACAGACTCAAGTAAAACCTCTTTTCTGATAGGTTTGAGCAGGAAATCATCAACCTTCAACTTTATTGCTCTGTGTGCAATATTAAAATCATCATATGCCGTTGTTATAATAATAACAGCCTTTGGAAGTTTTTTCCTTGCATATTTGATAACTTCCATACCATCCATTCCAGGTATGTTAATATCTACCAGCATGAGATTGATATCTTTTGAATCAATCATCTCTACTGCCTCGAAGCCGCTTTTCGCTTCTCCGACAATTTCTACATCCAGAAGATTCTCCTCAAGAAAAATCTTCATGGAGGTTCTTTCTAATTCTTCATCCTCAACAATTAATATCTTATACAAGTCAACTCTGCCTTTCTATTCCTGTACCAATGGCACTTTTATTGTCACCTTCGTTCCAAGAGAAGGTTTATTTTCACTTTCAATGGATAACGCATATTCATTTCCAAAATAATGAATCAGTCGGGAATTGATATTATAAAGTCCTACAGATCCCTTTTCATTATCTTTATACGCATCCCCGCGTAAAACGCTGACTATTTTTGACTGGGACATGCCATCACCATTATCAATAATGTCAATGCATAAATCTCCATCTTTCTCGATTCCATTCACTTCGACCATTCCACCGGATGCCTTATTCTCAACTGCATATTTAATGGAATTCTCCACAAGTGTTGTCAGAGATAAAAACGGAAGCTTCACACTGTAATATGCCTCCGATATATTAATGGAATACTGCAGCCTGCTTCCCAGGCGAATCTTCTGAATCTTAAGATAATTCTGCACATGGGTCAGTTCCTCTCTGAGTGGGCTTAATGGATCTCTGCTCTTTCTCAAAATGTAGCGCATCATATCCGCAAACGCATAGACAACATCCTCCGTCATCTTCGCATTCTCAAAGAAAGCAAGTCTTCCTATTGTATTCAATACATTAAAAAGAAAATGCGGATTGATCTGATAATGTAAAGCTTTCAACTCAATATCACGAAGAGACTTCTCCATCTCAATACGAAGCTTCTCTTCCTTCATGAGCTTATAATCCTTTTCGCGAAGCTCTGCATTTACCTTATTCGCATATTCTCTCTCCACAGAATAATTATAGCTGTCACAGATAATCTGTGCCACAGCCTCAATCTTCTCCACAGACACCTCTTTTACCTGGCTGTAGAGCTCAACCAGTTCCTGATTGTCCTTCCAATCCTCGCTTTGTGTCGTAATCTTCTTTAAATCTGCAAAATCTGTGCTGGTAACCTGACCTGCCAGAAACGCTCCAACATACTGTCCCTTTATCATAATCGGAATCGCAAAATCAATTAGCCCAGCATGACATATGTACACATAAGCTTTCCCAATTCTTCTTGCCTTCCGTCCTCCACAGGCATCGCAGTAATAGCACTTTTCACGAAATGCATCCAGTTCACGAAGACGCTTGCAAAAAGGTGTAAAATTACTCTGCTTTGTAATCGGAGTTCCGTTGCAATCCACCGTCACAAATGCCAGATCTGTAGCCTTCGCCCAATTATCCTGTAAAGTTTGAAGTTCTTTTACATCCACCACGTCTTCAATATAAATATTATTCTTTTCCGTCAATCTTCTGTCCTCCAAACATCGGCATTATCCCAACCTCATCGGTCAGAAATTAATGGTTTTTCTTCCTTCTATCTTTTTTATTCAAATAGCGGCAGGCCTTCTCTGCACAATTACAGGCATCTTCCGTATAACAGTCTGCACCGATTGCCTTTGCCTGCCTCTCCGTCAGAAAATAACCACCTACCATAAAATAAAACTGATCCCGGATACCTTTCATCTCAAATTCTTCAACAACAGCTCTCATATCTTCTTCAGAATGCGGCATGATACCACTTAAACATACAATCTGAGCATGACTGCCTACTGCCTCCTCCAGAAATCTTCTCGGTGAAACATCCACGCCCAGATCAATAACCCTTATATTCTTACTCTCCATCATAATCTTAACAAGATTCTTTCCGATGTCATGTAAGTCCCCTTTTACTGTTCCTATTATAACTGTCCCAATCTCCTTTTTGGCACGTCCGCCACTGTAATGGCGCAGAGTAGAAACGCCCCTTTCCAATGCGCGGGTAACGCTCAAAATCTCTGGCACACCAACTTCTTCTTTACGAAACTTGTCCGCTACCTGTTCCATTCCGGCTAAAAAGCCATCATCTGCGGGTCTGTTCCCTCTTCTAAAGCCATCTTGACCAAGTCTGAGACTCTTTTTCCCTGTCCCCTTTTCAGGGAATCAATAATTTCATCTATTGTTGCTCCCATTTTGCCCTCCAAAAATCTATCAGAGTGTTCTATGGCTTTATTTTATACTTTTTACACCTAAAAAGCAAATTATTATCGTATATTTTGCAAATTACTTTTCTTAAATATAAAATTTTACTAATTTACAGCCCAAAATGATAAATTATTTTATTCAAACGGGCAAGAAAAAAGGTAAAAAAAGGAATTGGGTGAACCAATAACAATTTTTTCTGATTTGGGCTTGCAAAAAACAGATGAAACCTGTACACCAGCTCCTTCACCGCCAACCGTCACTCCGTAGAATCCCCAAATTCTTCCATAACTCTGTACTCCCAACTTCATCCCCTTCACTCCCAA
>OGOJ01002324.1_pt1 | contig 12174 bp, 7 predicted proteins | sample 1552601 | NCBI WGS metagenome assembly OGOJ01 (sample SAMEA2580184, study PRJEB22360) | human gut metagenome | biome: human gut; feature: human-associated habitat; material: faeces | place: Denmark | collected 2008/2010
GTGCCGCCTGATTCAGGAAGAGGTTGTTCTGCCGTTCGGCGGGGCCGTCCTCGTCGCCTGCCGGGGGGCCTGCGGCCCAGTTGTCGTTCGAGTAGGCCAGTCCCAGATGGTATTTGTCCTCGGAGGTTCCCGTGCGTCCGAACCGCGATTCGAACGCCACGGCGATCCGCTCCGAGCCGTTGAGCTGGATGGCCACGGGCATCTGGTCGGTGAAAATCACCGTTCCCGAACCGTCGGTCGCTGTTCCGGCCTTTTGGCGAATGACTTTGCCGACGGTGGTCCACGTCGCTCCGCGGTCCGTCGAACGGAGCAGCGACGTGCCCGAATTGCCCGTCGTGGTGTTCGCATCCGTGAAATAGACGTGTACCTCACCGCTCGAAAGCTGGAGGGCCGACGGCTCCCAGGTAGTGCCGCGGTAGATGATCTGAGTTGCGCTCCAGGTTTTTCCGTTATCGGCCGAACGGCGCATCATGATGCCGTTGTTCAGCGGGTTGAGCCGGTATCCCTTGTTGAGGCGGAACGAGGCGAAAGCAAGAATGTCTCCGTTGTCGAGCACTATGGCATCGGCCGACGTGAAAAGCACGCGGTCATCGACATCGCTTTCGTACTGCTTCATGTCCGTCTTGGCGAAGAGCTGTTCGTCGGCGTTCTGCCACGTGATGAAATTCCTGCTGAGGGCGTAATAGACATCGTGGGCCGAAGGTCCCTGCTGGTAGATGAGCAGGAAGGTGTTGTCTTTGAGCTTCTTGATGCGGGGGTAGCGGGCGTTCACGGCCGAAAGCAGGGGCTTTTCCAGCTTCATGAAAGAGCGGAAATCCATTTCGAGCGAACTGCTCTGCCACTCCGGGGCGTGCGAATTGAGGTATCCCTGCGTCGCGTTCAGGTCGTGGATCGAGGTGATCTCCGTATCGACGGGCACGGGATCGCTGCCGCCCGTACCCGGTTTGGGATTGGGGTTCTCGTCAGCCGACGGCTTGGAGCAGGCGGCCGTCGAGAGGGCCAGCGCCAGCAGCAGGAGGCTGGATATGTTGTGTCGAAGATTCATATTCGGTGGAATTAGCGGTTAGTTCATGTTTTTGTCTTGCGTCATGGAGCGGATGAAGTCTACCTCTTGCTGGCTGTACGGGGTGCCGTCGAGGCGGAAGATGTCGTGGAACCAGACCTCGGGTTCGGGATCGCCGGCCTTGCTCGACCATTGGAGATGGAAGTTGCACTTTCCGGCGGTGAGCCCCCAGCTGATGGCCCCGACGCGCTCGCGTTTGAGTATGGGCATGATCTCCTCGAAGGTCGAGCGCGGACGCCCCATGTACTCCTGGCAGACCACGGGCCGCCCGAACTGCTGCATGAAGGAGATGAAGGTCTCCATCTCTTCCGGACCGTAATAGCAGTGGTACGTCATGATGTCGCAGTTTTCCCCGAGGAACGAGATGATCGGGAAATTGCTGCGCGTGCCGTGTACTCCGGGGCATATCCAGAGCGGCGACGAGAGCGGCTGCGAGGGGTTCGCCTCGCGCCCCCATTTGAAGACCTCGCGCAGCAGCGGCAGACTGCGGGCGCCCTGCTTGAAGTTCTCCGGTTCGTTGTAGAGACACCAGAACAGGATGCGGTCGTCGTCGCGGAACGTCGTGAGGATGTCCTTGACGTAGCGTTCGAGGCGGGGCCACGAAGCCGGATCGTTGACCGACGGGGCTCCGGGGCTCTGTATCCACTGCGAGTTGTGGATGCCCTGGATCGACTCGGGCTGTTTGCCCAGCTGCGGGTTTTCGAACCGGCCGCCGTTGGTGAAGAAGGTCACGATGGCCTTGATCCCGTGGTTGCGGCAGATTCCGAGGAATGCGTCGATGCGCTGCTTGAATCCGGCGGGATCGGCCTCCCACACCATGTCGTGCAGGAAGATGCGGACCGTGTTGAACCCGAGTTCCTCGGCCTTGGACATCTCGTAGTCGATGGTCTTCGGATCGAAGCTCTCCGCCTGCCACATTTCGAACTGGTTGATGGCCGTGGCCGCGACGTAGTTGAAGCCCACGGGCCACTCCTGCTCCGCATACCAGGCGTTGGCACGCTCCTCCGACCAACGCTGTGCCGGAGCCGGGGCCTCTTTGCCGCAGGAGGCTGCGGCGAAGAGCGCGATCGCGCAATAGATGATTGATTTTTTCATGGTGTTGTGTCAATATCCGGGATTTTGATCCTTGGTCGGATCGAGTGATGTGTTGTAGTTGAATTCGTCGGCGGGTACGGGCCACCAGTAGGCTGCGGGCCCCACCTCCGATTCGGCCGCGACACGGCCCGCCTTGACGGCGTATTCGGCCAGTTTGCCACAGCGTTTCAGGTCGCAGTAGCGTTTTCCTTCGAAGGCGGTTTCGTAGCCGCGTTCCTGAAGCAGCAGCTTCATGAACTTATCCTGCGTGTCGTAGTCGGCCAGCCGGAAGTCCGAGCCCTGCGGACGGGTGGGTTTCAGACCGTAGGCGCGGCGGTGCACCTGGTTGAGAGCCTCCATGGCCGTTTCGTCGGGCTTGCCGTCGCGGCGGCAGATCGCCTCGGCGTAGTAGAGCAGCGCATCGGCATAACGGTACACCGGGAAGTCGTTGGCGGCTCCCGTGCTGTTGTAATCGCGGAATTTCAGGCAGATCATGCCCGTTTTCGTCAGCGAATTGAGCGTGCCGTTGCCGGTCTGTATCCAGAGATTGTATTGATAGCGCAGGTCGGCCTTGTCCCAGTTCTTGACGAAGTTGTTCTTCTCGTAGTCGGTGTAGATGCCGACGTTTCCGCCGTCGCGCACCGGGTTCGGACGGCAAAGATACATCGCCATGAAGTTGTTGCCGTCGTCCTGATTGTATTTGAAATAGAAGATCTCTTCGCGCGTGGCGTTGGCCGTCGTGCCGTAGATTTTTTCGTAGTCGTCGGCCTTCGAGACCTCCACCAGCCCGTAGCGGTCCGAGTCGATCACCTCGCCGACGGCGGCTGCGGCCTCGCCCCAGCGTTCGAGATAGAGCAGGGCTTCGGTCTCCAGCATCAGCGCCGCATAGCGCGCGGGGTGTCCCGCCTGAGCGACGCTTTCGGGCAGCAGGGCGGCCGCATCGGCGGCTTCCCGGGCGACGAATTCCCAAATGTCGCGTTCGGGCGTGCGCGGCTTGTTGAAGTCGTGCATGTTGTGCTCGTCGAAGAAGGGCACGGCGCCGTAGTAACGGGCCAGATACGAGTAGCTGAAAGCCCGCAGGAAGCGTGCTTCGCCGCTCAGATGGTCGTATTCGAGCTGCGAGAGCTTCGCATCGCCGATCTGCGAGAGGATCTCGTTCGAGAAGCGGATCGCCCGGTAGAGAACGGCCCACGTGTCGTTCGTGAAGGTCACTCCGCCCGAGGTGAGGCCCGTGGCGTAGGAGGTGGCGTAGTTTCCCCGTCCGTAGCAGTAGTCGGCCAGGCTTTCGCTCAGCACCGAGAGATAGCGCCCGAATCCCACCTGGCGGCGCAGCTGATAATAGATCGAGTTGATGACGCTCTGCACCTCTGCCGCATTGGACATGAAGGTCGTGGCGTCTACCTTTTTGGGATGTTCTTCGAGGAACTCCCATTTTTCGCACGACGGAAGCGACGTTGCGATACCGGCGGCGGCCAGCAGTATGAATAGGATGTGTTTCATGGTTTGCGAAGGTTAGGTCGTTAGAAAACAAGCCGGCATCCCAGCGTGAAGGTCCGGGCTCCGGGATAGCAGCTGGCGTCGATGCCCTGGGCGAGCGACGTGCTGCCTCCCTTGGCGTTCACGTCGGGGTCCCAGAAGGGGTAGGACGTGATCGTCCAGAGATTCTGCGCGCTGACATAGACGCGGGCCTTGCTGATGACGCGGCTCTTGCTGCACGGGATGTTGTAGCTCAGTTCGAGGTTTTTCAGACGCATGTAGCTGCCGTCGTAGACGAAGCGGTCCGACATCTTCAGCGCGATGTCCTGACGGAGATTGGGATATTTGGCGTCGGGCTTTTCGGGGGTCCAGTGGTTGTAGAGCACTTCGCGCAGGGTGTTGGCGTTCGAACTGTAATCGTAGGCGGCCGAAGCCATGCTGAGCGAGTAGATGTCGTTGCCGATCGAGCCCTGGAAGAATGCGCTCAGCGTGAATCCTTTGTAGCTGACCGCCGTGTTGAAGTTGAGCAGGCAGTCGGGGTTCGGGTTGCCGATGATCGTCTTGTCGGCCGGCGTGATGCCGTCCGAGCCGTCGAGGTCCTTGTAGACGAGCTGTCCGTTGTCGTCGTATCCCTCCTCGACGTAGCCGTAGAAGACGTACATCGGTTCGCCGATGCGCATCAGGTTGAGCTGGTCGCTGATGATGGTGTTGCTCACCGTGCTTCCGAAGATGTCCTTGCCGTCGGAGAGCGAAAGCACCTTCGACCGGTTGACCGAGAGGTTGACGCCGAAGTCCCACTTCACGGCCTTGTCGATGATGCGCGTGTCGAGCTGCAATTCGACGCCCGCATTCCGGATCGCCCCGACGTTGCGCGGGGCGGTGGTGTAGCCGCTCGACCGGGGCATCTCGACATCGTTGAGCAGGTTGGTCGTCTTCTTGTGGTAGTAATCGGCCGTCAGGCGGATGCGGTTGTTCAGCAGCGCCAGGTCGAGACCCACGTTCCATTGCCCCGTGGTCTCCCAGCGCAGGCCGCCGAGGTAGGTGTTCTTGGGGGCGTAGCCTACGGTGGTGGTCTTGTCGAACACGACGTTGACCGATTCGAGCGTGTTCTGCGTCGAATAGGGCGAGATGGCGGTGCTGCCGGTCACGCCGTATCCGACGCGCAGCTTGAGGTCCGAAAGCCAGTCGGCCTGCCGGAGGAACTGCTCCTGCGAAATGCGCCAGGCGACGGCCGCCGAGGGGAAATAGCCCCACTTGTTGCCCTTGCTGTAACGCGACGAACCGTCGGCCCGGAAGTTCACGGTGAGCAGGTAGCGGTTGTCGAAGTTGTAGTTGATGCGCCCCAGGAACGAGAGCATCCGCCAGTCGGAGTAGCTCGATGTGGGCAGGCCCTTGATGTCGGCGGCGTCGAGGTCGTAGGATTCCACCACGTCGCTCAGGAATCCCGATGCGGTTCCCGTGCCGACGGACTTGGAGACGCTCTGTTCGTAGGTGATGCCGCCCATGACGTTGAGGTGGTGCCGGCCGAAGCCCTTGTCATAGGTGATGATGTTGTTGCTGGTGATGTCCACCACCTCGTCGAAGCCGATCGACGCCGCACCGTCGTAGTTCGGATAGGCGAGCGAACGGGTATGGTCGCTCCGCGCCTGGCTGTTCTGCACGTTGGCGGCGATCTGGACCGAAAGTCCCTCGACCGGTTTCACGGTCAGGGCGGCGTTGGCCAGCAGGCGGTTCGCATACCGCCGGTTTTTCACCTCGTGCAGATAGGCCACGGGATTCATGCCGGCGGTGGGCTGCGTCTGGAAGTCGTTCCACGAGCCGTCGTCGTAGTGCGGCGTGGCCAGCGGCGAGGCCGTGAGGGCCGAGTTGATCCCCGTCGTGCCGCGGCTGCCGCCCTGCGAGTTCATCTGGTCGTGGTTCGAACGGCTGAAGATGATGTTCGCCGAAGCGGAGACGTATTTCGAGATGTTGTATTCGAGATTCGTGCGGATCGAGATGCGCTCGTATCCGCCCTTCTTGACGATGCCGTCCTGATCGAAGTAGCTCAGGCCGAGCGATCCCTTGAAGGTCGGGCCGCCGCCCGAGATGTCCACGGCGTGGTTGGTGATCACGGCCGACCGGAAGATTTCGTCCTGCCAGTTGGTGTTCCACACGTTGGCTGCGATCTGCTCGGGCGTGAAGACCGCCGGCTGGTCGTTGACGCGGGCCTTCTCGTTCAGATAGGTCATGTATTCGTCGCCGCTCAGCACGTCCATCTGCTTGTAGAGGGTCTGGATGCCGACGCTGCCGTCGTAGCTCACCCGGATTTTGCCCTCCTTGGCGCCCTTCGTCGTGACGATCACCACGCCATTGGCTCCCCGCGAACCGTAGATGGCCGTCGCCGAGGCGTCTTTGAGAATCTCCACCGACTCGATGTCCGACGTGTTGATCATGTTGATGTTGCCCGGAAATCCGTTGATGATCCACAGGGGTTCGTTGTCGCCCTTGATCGAGTTGGCGCCGCGGATGCGGACCTGGATGGCCGCTCCGGGCTGTCCGTTGAGCTGGTTGATCTGCACGCCCGAGACACGTCCCTGGAGCGCCTGCGCCACCGAGACGTTGGCGAATTCGTTGATCAGGTCGCCCTTGACCTGGGCCACGGCTCCCGAGAGGTCGCGTTTGCGCTGTACGCCGTAGCCGACTACGACCAGTTCGTCCATCACGAGACTGCCCTGCGAGAGTTTGATGTCGAATGCGGAGCGGCCGTTGACCGGCTCTTCGCGGTTGTCCATGCCGAGGTAGGTCACCAGCAGCGTGGCGTTGCGCGGGATGTTGCGGAAGCGGACGAAGCCTTTGGCGTCGGAGATTTCGCCCGTGTTCGAGCCTTTCACGACGACGGCGGCGCCGGAGACGGGATTTCCGTCGTCGTCCAGGATGCGGACCGTACAGGCGTGGTCCGCATTGTTCGGCGATTGCGCGCACAGGCTCTGACAGCAGAACAGCGTGAAGCAAACGACGAAGAGCCATCGGGCTCCGGTCCCTGCTGCACGGAATAGTTTGAGATTTTTCATAAGGGTTGATTTTAGGTTGATCCGAATTCCGTTCGGTCGGCTGCATGGCAGCATTGAGGTCCTCGACAGCAAATGTAGGAGCTTTTGTTTTACGACGGAACGGGGCGGGCCGGGAATGGAAAAATCGTCGCATCGGTTGGAAAAATCCTCTTATCGGCAATTTCCCCGACGCCCGGGGGCTTATTGTTTCTGATACTCGGCGGGCGATACGCCGAACTGCTCCTTGAAGCATTTGGCGAAGTAGGAGGGGGAGTTGAAGCCTACGGAGAAGCAGACTTCGCTGATCCGGCACTTGTTCTGGGCGAGCAGCTGGGCCGCTATCGAGAGCCGTTTGGACCTCAGATAGTCGTTCGGGGTGGTGTCGAGCAGCGCCCGGACCTTGCGGATCAGCGTCGAGCGGCTCAGAAAGAGCGCCTCTTCGATCTGTTTGCTGGAAAAGGCCGGTTCGTTGAGGTGCTGCATGATCAGCTCGTCGATCCGGCGCAGGAATTCCTCGTCGGCGCTGTGCAGCCCGAACTGTTTGGGATCGAGCGGCTCCTGCGTGTTCTGGTAGCTTTTTTTCAGCCGGGCGCGTTTGTCCAGAATGGCCCGGATGCAGGCTTCGAGATAGTCGAGTCCGAACGGTTTTTCAATATAGGTGCTGGCTCCGGCTTCCATGCAGGCGATCTTCGTCGCCGTGTCCGAGATGGCCGATGTTACGATGACGGGGATGTGCGAGAGGTCGAAATCCGAACTGATCGTGCGGCAGAGTTCGATGCCGTTCGTGCCGGGCAGGGCGATGTCCGTGACGACGATGTCCACCTCCTGTTCCTGCAATACGCCGGCATGCGTCCGGTAGTTGTTCACGGCGGCGGTCCGGAAATCAGCCGTCAGCTGGAGCAGGCCGGTAAAAAGAGCGAATTTGTCGGCGGTCTGCGTGTAACCGATGCAGAATCCGCAGCTATTGCCGAGATGGCGCTCGTAGGCAAAATCAACACTGACCTTGTTGGCCGTCTGAATGCTTTGGGTGGCAAGGCTGTCGGCCTCAACGGCAAGGATGCTAACCTGCTGAAGGCTAAAAAATATCTGGCTGATGTTTATGAAAACGGTGAGGTTAACCTGGTAGATATCGGTTTTGTCGGCAGCGTTAAAGAGGTCAACACCGATTTGATTAACTGCCTGCTGGACGGCGGTTATATTCCTGTAATCGCTCCGACCGGCGTCGGTGACGAGGGTGAAACCTATAACATTAACGCAGATGTTGCTGCCGGTGAAATTGCCGGTGCGCTGAAGGCAGAAAAGCTGCTGGTGCTGACTGATGTCCGCGGTATTTATTCCGCATATCCGGATGAAAGCAGCTTCATTTCCACGTTGACCTTTGAAAAGGCTCATGAGCTTATCCTCAAGGGCAGCATTGACGGCGGCATGATTCCTAAGGTTCGTTCCTGCATTAAGGCTTTGAGCGGCGGTGCCAAGAAAACACATATTATTGACGGCCGTGCCGAGCATTCTATTCTGATGGAGCTGTTCAGCGACAAGGGCGTTGGTACCGAGGTAGTTAAAGAAATCTGATAGCAGGGATTTTGCATGAGGGGGAGATATTCTTGGCAATGGATAAAAAAACTATTATAGAAGAAACAGAAAAATATTATCTGCCTGTTTTCGGCAGATATCCGATGGTTATGGAGCTTGGCCATGGCTGCCGTGTGTGGGACAACGAGGGCAATGAGTATGTGGATGCCTTTGCCGGTATTGCTGTCAACAGCCTTGGTTACAATCATCCGGTGCTGGTGAAGGCTATCAGTGAGCAGGCTGCTAAGCTGATGCACTGCTCCAATCTGTATTATACCGAGATTCAGGTAAAGGCCTTGCGTGTTGTGGCCGAGGCTACCGGTATGGACCGCATTTTCTTTGCCAACTGCGGTGCCGAGGGCAATGAGGGCGCTATGAAGCTGGCGCGTAAATACGGCGTGAGCAAAGCGCCTACGAAATATAAAATTATTTCTGCCGACGAATCCTTCCACGGACGCACCTTTGATACGCTGGCTGCTACCGGCCATGATTATTATCATGTGGGCTACGGTCCGCTGAGCCCCGGACATGTGCTTGTACCTTACGGCGATATTAAGGCGCTGGAGGCTCAAATGGATGATGATGTCTGCGCTGTTCTGCTGGAGCCTATTCAGGGCGAGGGCGGCGTGCATGTACCGCCTGCTGAGTATTTGCAGCAGGTGCGTGCGCTGTGCGATAAGCATGATGCGCTGCTGATTTTCGACGAGGTGCAGACCGGTGTTGCTCGTACCGGCAAATGGTTTGCTTATATGCACAGCGGCGTGAAGCCTGATATCCTGACCTTTGCCAAGGGCATCGGCGGAGGCTTCCCAGTTGCAGGCTTTGCTGTGCCGGAGCGCCTGGCGCATGTGTTTAAGCCCGGCGACCACGGCGGAACCTTCGGCGGTAACCCGCTGGCCTGCGCCGCTGTATACGCAACGCTGACGACTATTAAGTCCGAAGGACTGGTAGACAAGGTTGCGGAGAAGGGTGAATACTTTAAGAATGAGCTGCGTACGCTGCAGGAAAAATATCCTGACAAGGTTACCGATGTCCGCGGCTGCGGCCTGATGCTGGGCATGGAGGTTGCCGGCGAGGGCAAGCCGATTGTGGAAAGCTGCCTGGAAAACCATGTTATTGTGAACTGTACTGCGGGTAATGTTATCCGCATTGTACCGCCGCTGATTATCAGCAAGGAAGAAATTGATATCGTGGTTGCTGCGCTGGATAAGGCGCTGGCGGCCTGTTAAAAACGAGAGGGGATAAAAAATGAGTTTAAAAGACAAAGACCTGATTTCTATTCATGACCTTAGCGTAGGCGAGGTCGCAACAATTCTTGATGTGGCAAAAAAATTGAAACGTAAGCAAAAGGCCGGTGAGCCTCACCAATATTTGAAGGGCAAAACTCTGGCTATGCTGTTCTCCAAGGCTTCTACCCGTACCAGAACCTCTTTTGAGGTTGGCTTCTGGCAGCTGGGCGGCCATCCGATTTATCTGAGCGATTCCGCTTCCCAAATCGGCCGCGGCGAACCGATTCGCGATACTGCGCGTGTACTTTCCCGCTTCGTTGACGGTATTATGATCCGTACCTTCTCACATGATTCCGTTATTGAGCTGGCTAAATATGCAAGCGTTCCTGTTATCAACGGCCTGACCGATTTGCTGCATCCCTGCCAGGCTCTGACCGATATCTTCACTATTCAGGAGAAGATGAAGGTGCTCAAAGGCCGTAAGCTGGTTTATGTAGGCGACGGCAACAACATGGCACACTCTTTGATGTTTGCCTGCGCTAAGGTTGGTATGAACATGATCTGCGCCAGCCCGAAGGGCTATCAGCCTGATCCGGAAATCCTGCGTCTGGCACAGGAGGACGCTGCCCAAACCGGCTGCAGCATTACCGTAGAGGAGGACATCTTCAAGGCTGCTAAGGGCGCCGACGTGCTCTATACCGATGTATGGACCAGCATGGGCGAGGAAGCAGAGCGTGAGGTTCGTTTCAAAGCACTGCATAATTATCAGATTAACCAGGCGCTGCTGAACGAAGCACGTCCGGAAGCAATCGTTCTGCATTGCCTGCCTGCACACCGCGGTGAAGAAATTACCGAGGAAGTGCTGGAAGGACCGCAATCTGTTGTATTCGACCAGGCAGAGAACAGACTGCACGTACAAAAGGCTATTATGGCGCTGCTGATGAGCGACGAAGTACTCTAAATCAGGTCTTGAATGTATAAATATAACGGCTGAGCGTATAGTTTATATGCTTAGCCGTTCTTGCATATAGATAAAATTTTCTGAAATAAGCTATATTTTAGGCTTTTTGTTACATCTAGTACACAAAAAGTATTGTATACATGCGCTTAAATACTTGATTTATGCATAAAAAGGGTATATAATACAAGAAGTTTGTAAGTTTATTCACTAATGCATAGCATTATACAGAAATGGGAGGCTATTATAATGAAAAAAGAAGATATTAAGAAAGTAGTTCTGGCTTACTCCGGTGGCCTTGATACATCCGTAATCATCCCCTGGCTGAAAGAGCATTACAACAACTGCGAAGTTATCGCTGCCTGCGCTGACCTTGGCCAAGGCGACGAACTGGAACCCGTTCATGACAAAGCACTGAAAACCGGTGCAAGCAAATGCTACATCATGGACCTGAAAGAAGAATTCATCAGCGACTATGTATGGCCCACTGTTAAGGCCGGTGCTGTATACGAAAAGAAATACCTGCTGGGTACTTCCTTCGCTCGTCCGCTGATTGCTAAAAAATTAGTTGAAATCGCTGAAAAAGAAGGCGCTGATGCTATTGCTCACGGTGCTACCGGCAAAGGCAACGACCAGGTTCGTTTCGAACTGTCCGTAAAGGCTCTGGCTCCGCAGCTGGCAATCATTGCTCCGTGGCGTGAGTGGGAACTGCGCAGCCGTGACCAGGAAATCGACTATGCTGCAGCACATAACATTCCTATCCCTGTATCCCATGACCATGACTACTCCATGGACCGCAACATGTGGCATCTGTCCCATGAAGGCAGCGACCTGGAAGATCCGTGGAATGCACCGAAAGATGAATTGTTCATCGTTACCAACATTCCTGAAAAAGCTCCCGATAAACCGGAATATGTTGAACTGGAATACGTTGAAGGCGTACCTGTAAGCGTTAACGGTGAAAAACTCAGCCCGGCTAAGCTCGTTGAAAAACTGAACGAAATCGGTATCCGCAACGCTGTTGGTATTACCGATATGGTTGAAGATCGTCTGGTTGGCATGAAATCCCGTGGCGTTTATGAAAACCCTGCCGGCGCTATCATCTACTACGGCCACAACGATCTGGAAAACCTTTGCCTGGACCGTGCAACCCAATCCTTCAAGCAACAGGTTTCCATCCGTTATTCCGAGCTGGTTTACGATGGCATGTGGTTCAGCCCGCTGCGTGAGGCTCTGGATGCTTTCGTTAACGAAACTCAAAAAACCGTTACCGGTACTGTTCGCATGAAACTTTATAAAGGCAACATCTACAGTGCAGGCGTTAAATCCCCGTACTCCCTGTACAGCCAGGAATATGTAACCTTCGGCGAAGACGAAGTTTACAACCAGGCAGATGCTACCGGCTTCATCAACCTCTTCGGCCTGCCGCTGAAAGTTAGAGCGCTGATGAAGAAAGGCAACCTGAAATAATGGCTAAGCTTTGGGGCGGTCGTTTCAGTAAGAATACGAACGAATTGGTGGACGCATTTAATGCGTCCATTGATTTTGATAAACGCTTATATCACGAGGATATCCGCGGCAGCATTGCTCATGCCGGTATGCTGGCTAAATGCGGTATCATTCCGGCAGAGGACGGGGAGAAAATCATTGCCGGTCTGAAAGACATCCTGGCTGATATTGAAGCAGGCAACTTCCATTTTGACGTTGCGCTGGAGGATATTCATATGAATGTGGAAGCGCGTCTGACCGAACGTATCGGCAGCGCCGGCGCCC
>OGOJ01002325.1_pt1 | contig 12171 bp, 8 predicted proteins | sample 1552601 | NCBI WGS metagenome assembly OGOJ01 (sample SAMEA2580184, study PRJEB22360) | human gut metagenome | biome: human gut; feature: human-associated habitat; material: faeces | place: Denmark | collected 2008/2010
AAAGCAACGCCTACCTTAGCAACTTTCAGTGTGTAAGTAAGTTTCTTTGTCTTTGTCTTAGCACTCTTCTTTGTAGAAGTCTTGTAAGTTACCTTAACCGTAACTTTAGCGGTACCTGGCTTAACACCTGTAACCTTGATCTTCTTTGCTGCTGTCTTCTTAACTTTTGCAACAGACTTCTTGTTGCTTGTTGCAGTTACTTTAACAGACTTCCAAGACTTTGGAGTTTTAACTGTAACTGTCTTGTAGCCCTCAGAATAAACTGTGGCTTTTTTTGCGCTAAGCTTTGCTGTAGAAGCTGCCTGTGCGTTTGTAGCAGGAACTGCTGTTACAACCATAGCTGCAGCGAGAGCAAAAGCTAACACTTTTTTGCTTGATTTCATGTTTTTTCCTCTCTTTCTTTTTGACTAACTTCCATCTCTTCTACTCGTTTAACCCTGCACGTTTAAGTTCCTTCATCTTCTCTTCCAAACCGCTGCGGACGATTTTTCCAATCCAATGTTCTCGCTAATTGCCTCTACTGACCTTCCTCGGTCTTGCTGTTAAGTCCATCGTCAGTTTCATCTGCAGACACACAAATCATAAATGACCAGAAACTTTCGCACATCAGACGTCGGCGTAGAGTGTGATATCAACGTTGATTGTCCAGCATCAAGATCAGCAAGCTGAGGTTCCGATGACTTATATTTCTAATATGTATCTGCAATTGTAAGGTCTGTCTGGAATAACTTCCAGTTTCCATAGCCTCGATAGTAGTTCATCACTTGTCGTACTATTTATAGTACTCTTTTAACTACTCTACGTGACAATCATACACCAAGTATTGTATCTTTGCAACACCAAAATTACATTTTATTGAAAAAATTCTTTAATATTTTCTTAAGCATTTAAGAGTTTTTTCACTTTTTTCTATTATTAAAACTATTTCACGCGTAGTTCGAGTGAAACTACGCGTGAAGATAAACAATTCTATTTAAAGTAAGCAACTCCGGATTCGAAAATCTTCATATCCTGCTCTCCGTAGATGTTCATGGCAACGGCCTCACCGCGGCGCTCGCTGTGTGCCATCTTTCCGAGTACACGTCCATCCGGACTGGTGATACCCTCGATCGCCATGTACGAACCATTGACATTCCACTCTTCATCCATGGTTGGCTCGCCGGCTTCATTGACATACTGGGTGGCAACCTGTCCGTTTGCAAAAAGCTTGTCCAGCCATTCCTTCGGAGCTACGAAACGTCCCTCTCCATGGGATGCCGGGTTGCAGTATGTTGCACCAAGCTTTGCCTGCTGCAGCCATGGGGATTTGTTTGTCACAACCTTGGTATATACCATCTTGCTGATGTGGCGGTTGATGGTGTTGTAGGTCAGTGTCGGGGAATCCGCACTCTGTGCCTGGATCTGTCCGTAAGGAACAAGTCCCAGTTTGATCAGTGCCTGGAATCCGTTGCAGATACCAAGTGCCAGTCCGTCACGTTCTGACAGCAGTCTGCTTACTGCCTCGGTCATCTTTGCATTCCGGAATGCTGTTGCAAAGAACTTTGCAGATCCTTCCGGTTCATCTCCTGCGGAGAATCCACCCGGGAACATGATGATCTGTGACTGATCGATTGCCTTGACAAATTCATCGACAGAATCACGGATGTCTGCTGCACTCAGATTCTTGAATACTTTTACAATTGTATTGGCACCTGCACGCTCAAACGCTTTCGCACTGTCGTACTCGCAGTTTGTTCCAGGGAATACCGGAATGAATACGGTTGGCTTTGCGACTTTGTTCTTGCATACATAGATATTCTTGGTATCATATACGTCACTCTGCACTTTTTCCTTGCCCTCGGTTGCGCGGGTTGGGAAGACTCTTTCGAGTGTTCCGGTCCAGGCTGCAATTGCTTCCTCCATGGAAAGTGACATTTCTTTGTATACAAATTTCTGTGCATCGTTCACTTCACCGACAACAACTCCGGATGCTTCTTTTATAATAGGAAGAAACTCCTCTTTTACTTCTGCAACGATATTACCGAATCCCGGTGCAAATAATGTTTCTGCTGTGACATCCTCTGCAATGGTGACACCTAATTTGTTACCGAATGCCATCTTGCTGACTGCTGCTGCCAGACCTTTTCCGTCCAATGCATAGGCACTGCGGATTGCCCCCTTGCCGATCAGCTCATGAATCTTGTCATACAGTTTCATCACCTGCTCATATACCGGCAGATCATACGCGTTCTTTTCGATCGTAAAGAGTACCAGCTTATCTCCTGCTTCTTTCAGTTCCGGTGTGATCACGTCTTTTTCTCTTGCCACATCGACTGCGAAAGAAACCAGTGTCGGAGGCACGTCAATATCGTTAAAGGTTCCGGACATGGAATCTTTTCCACCGATGGACGGCAGACCAAAACCGATCTGTGCATCAAATGCACCGAGCAGTGCTGCAAACGGCTGACTCCATCTCTTTGGATCTTCACTCATTCTGCGGAAATACTCCTGGAAGGTGAAGCGTACTTTCTTGTAGTCACCACCGGCGGTCACGATACGGGAAAGGGATTCCAGTACGGCATATACCGATCCGTGGTATGGACTCCAGGAGGATAAGTACGGATCAAATCCGTAGGACATCATGGTTACGGTATCGCATTTTCCTTTCAGAACCGGAAGTTTGGCAACCATGCTCTGTGTCTCGGTCAGCTGATAGCGGCCGCCGTATGGCATGTAGACACTTCCCGCACCGATGGAACCGTCAAACATCTCGACAAGTCCCTTCTGGGAACATACATTAAGATCCGCAAGCATGGCAAGCCATGCTGATTTGTTGTCGTTTTTCTGTAATGCATCTGCAACTTTCGGAAGTTCGATCTTTTTAAAGAAGTTGTCTTCCTCTTTTGGCATCTCGACTTCGACATCTGCTTCCTGATGCGCACCGTTGGTATCGAGGAATGCACGGGAAATATTGACAATGTCTTTTCCTCTCCACTCTAAGATCAGTCTCGGCTCCTCGGTAACAACTGCCACCTCGGTTGCTTCAAGGTTTTCTTCTTTTGCATAAGCAAGGAACTGCTCGACATCCTGCGGAGCGACAACCACTGCCATACGCTCCTGAGACTCGGAGATTGCAATCTCCGTTCCATCCAGACCGGCATATTTCTTCGGTACTTTATCCAGATTCACGCGCAGTCCGTCTGCAAGCTCACCGATGGCTACCGATACACCGCCGGCACCGAAATCGTTACATTTTTTGATAATATGGCTGACTTCTTCTCTGCGGAACAGGCGCTGCAGTTTACGCTCAGTCGGTGCATTACCTTTCTGTACCTCGGCACCGCATACCGATGTGGACTCTGTATTGTGCGCCTTGGAAGATCCTGTTGCTCCACCGATACCGTCACGTCCGGTACGTCCGCCCAGAAGGATAATCTTATCTCCCGGATCAGAGGTCAGTCTCTGCACGGCACGTCTCGGTGCGGCACCCATGACAGCACCGATCTCCATACGTTTTGCTACATAATCCGGATGGTAAACTTCTTTGACATATCCGGTTGCCAGTCCGATCTGGTTTCCATAAGAGCTGTAACCTCTGGCTGCCTCGCGCACGATCTTCTTCTGTGGCAGCTTACCCTCAATCGTATCTTTTACGGATACGGTTGGATCTGCGGCTCCGGTCACACGCATTGCCTGATACACATAAGTTCTTCCGGAAAGCGGATCACGGATGGCTCCGCCTAAACAGGTAGCAGCACCACCGAACGGCTCAATCTCGGTCGGATGGTTGTGTGTCTCGTTCTTAAAGTTTACAAGCCACTCCTCTGTCTTTCCATCTACTTCCACCGGTACCACGATGGAACATGCATTGATCTCGTCAGATTCTTCCTGGTCTGCAAGTTTTCCTTCTTTTTTCAGACGTTTCATGGCAAGCAGTGCCAGATCCATCAGGCAAACAAACTTGTCATCGCGTCCCGCATACAGTTTCTTGTGGGTATCCAGATATTCTTCGTAAGTCTTTTTGATTGGTGCCTGGTAAAATCCTTCATCAAACTTCACATTTTTCAGTTCTGTCGAAAAGGTGGTATGACGGCAATGGTCACTCCAGTAAGTATCAAGCACGCGGATCTCTGTCACGGACGGATTCCGCTTCTCGGTATTTTTGAAGTAATTCTGGATATGTAAGAAATCCTTAAAGGTCATGGCAAGATTTAAAGAGCTGTACAGTTCCTTTAAGTGTGCTTCTGCCATGTCGATAAATCCGTCGAAAACTGCCACGTCTGCCGGCTCATCGAAATTCTGTACGAGGGTATCCGGCTTGTCCATACCGGTCTCACGGGAATCTACCGGATTGATACAATACTTTTTGATCGCCTCTAACTCATCCTCTGTGATGTCACCCTTGATCACATAGGTCGTCGCGCTGCGGATGATCGGCTCCTCATCCTCATTTAAAAGCTTCACGCACTGCTCTGCGGAATCCGCTCTCTGGTCGAACTGTCCCGGCAGGAATTCTACGGAAAATACGTTTCCGCCTTCTGCGTCAAAGTTCTCCTCATAAATATCATCCACTGGTGGCTCGGAAAATACCGTCTGCAATGCCTTCTGGTAAGTGGCATCCGATACATTTTCCACATCATAACGGATCAGAACACGCACCTGATCTGCAGCGATTCCGAGATAATGCTTTACCTCATGTTTTAATTCTTTTGCCTTTACGGCAAAATCCGGTTTCTTTTCTACGTACACACGACGTACATTGCCCATTGGATTTACCTCCTTCTTTTGCGAAACGGAATGCCCCCTGCATTTGGGGGCATTCTATTGATCTTTATGTTATTGTATCATGGGTTGACAATTAAGTAAAATTAATATCGCTTACGATATCTATTACCTGTTCTTATGAAATTACTGTACGGTAATTGCACTGTCCGTTACAACGCCCGGAGTGTCCGGTTCCGGCTGATCCGGCTGATCGGTACCCGGGTTTGGATTTACAAAATTAATCTTTACTTTCAGCTTTCTGGATTTATTTCCTGCCGTATCTTTGACATATACGGTCACGCTATAAGTTCCATAGGTTCCTCTTTCCATAGCGGTAACTGCCTTATGTGCTTCTCTGGCATCCACGAAAACATATTTTGACGCAAGTTTTTTGCCCAGATCTTTTGCCACTACATCTGCCTTAATTGCAGAAACCAGTTTTTCTTTGGAAACGGCTTTATTGTAGGTCAGTGTCTTTCGCTTCAGGCTGATGGATGGTGCTTTCGTATCTTTTACGGTAATTATGATGCTCTTTTTGGTCTTGCTTCCTTTGGCATCTTTTGCGGTGTATGTAATCTTATATTTTCCGGTCTTTGCCGCATTGACTTTTCCGGAAACGGTAAATTTAAGGGTCTTTCCTCTGTAATCAGAAGCTTTCACTCCCTTTTTGAGGTCTACTTTACGATTGGTTCTCTCGATGGTTTTATTCGCGATTCCCTTAATCGTCGGACGGAGTTTCAGCCATGGATTTCTCGGATCCGGATCGGTCGGATCCCATCCGCGGTACGGACTGTTTACATCAATACGGATCGGGGTAGGTTTGCCCAGCGGTCCCGGATCTTTGCTGTCATAGATGGTTACTTTGGTTCCTACCGGGCAGTTGTCATAGATCCACTTGGCATCTTCCACATTCAGACGGACACATCCGTGGGATGCCGTCTGTCCCAGACGGTTATAAGAATTGTATGCCAGCTTGCTCGGGTCCTGTGAACTGTAAAAAACAGAGTGGAACAGCACACCACCGTGAATACGGCTGCAATACTGTCCGTACACACCGCCCATAAGTGTATGCCAGCGGTATTTTGCCGGAATCGAAAATGTTCCTGTCGGGGTGGCATTGTTGACACCGACCGAGCAGGCAAATGCTTTGACCGGTTTGGTATATTTGCCTTTGGAATCAAGTGCATATACGGTCACACAGTTCTGCTGACGATTGATTTTAATGTAATATGGCAGTTTTGCTGCCTGAGTTGTAACGGGTGTTCCTGCGAACACAAGCAGCATGAGTGCCGCCATCAATCCGCATAAGGTTTTCAAAATTCCCTTTTTCATGATAATCTCCTTTTCTCTCCTTTGTGAAAGGTATATAATATATCCTATACTATACTATACTACTGAGGATATGATCGATGGATATCAATTATGAATTATACAAGGTTTTCTATTATGTTGCAAGCTCTCTCTCATTTTCGGATGCAAGTAAGAAGCTTTTTATCTCCCAGTCAGCGGTAAGCCAGTCTATCAAAACATTAGAGCGCAAGCTGGGACAGCCGCTTTTTATCCGCAGCACAAAAAAAGTGCAGCTGACTCCTGCCGGTGCTCTGCTGCTAAAACATGTGGAGCCTGCCATGAATCTGATTTCCCGTGGGGAAAGCCAGCTTTTAGAATCCGGCTCTCTGGGCCTGGGACAGCTGCATATCGGTGCCAGCGACACGATCTGCCGCTATTTTCTGCTGCCGTATCTGCAGAAATTCCATCGGAAATTCCCGGATGTTCCGATTAAAATCACCAATGCCAGCTCGATGGGCTGTGTAGACCTGTTAGAGCAACGCCGGGTAGATCTGATTATCACAAATTTTCCAAACCCGCATCTGAATCCTTCCTATATTCAGAAAACGGTTGGCTCTTTCTCGGATGTGTTCGTCGCCAATCCGGCATATTTTGATCTGGCGAACCGCATCGTTCCTTTCTCGGAGCTTGGCACCTATCCGCTCATGATGTTAGACCGCAAGAGCACAACGAGTGAGTTTCTGCACCACATTTTCCTGCAGCATCAACTGGAACTGCTGCCTCAGGTAGAGCTCAGCAGCAACGATCTGCTCATTGACATGGCCCGCATCGGTCTTGGAATTGCTTTTATCCCGGATTTTTGTCTGAAACACAAGCCGGAGGATCTCTTCCTCGTCCACACGCAGGAAACGATCCCGCAGCGGCAGCTGGTGGCTTCGTTAAACCCTACCCTTCCGGTTTCTGCCTCCACCGAAGAGTTTTTAAAGCTCCTCCCGGACGTCTGACCAGAACCGGCTCACTTCTTCCCGCAGCTGCGGCAGACCACAGACGCTTCTCTTTTCCCATTCTCTCGGAAAAAGCGCTCCGTATTCGCGCTGCAGGAAACGTTCATCCAGCAGAAGGATCACGCCGCGGTCCTCGCTGGTCCGGATCACGCGCCCTGCTGCCTGCAGGACTTTGTTCATTCCCGGATAGCGGAACGCATAGTCAAATCCGGACAATCCCCGCTCATCATAATAATTCTTTAAAATTTCACGTTCATCGCTGACCTGCGGAAGTCCGGTTCCCACGATGATGGCACCGATCAGCCGGTCGTTTTTCAGATCAATGCCTTCCCCGAAAATTCCACCCATCACACAGAACGCAACGAGTGTCCCCTGGCGCTCTTTTTCAAATTCTTCCAAAAACGCTTCTCTTTCGTGTTCTTTCATATTATTATGCTGCATCAGAATCTCGCACGAATCGGCCGCCTTCCCGGCAAAGACCTCATATACATCCTGCATCAGCCGGTAAGACGGGAAAAACACCATGTAATTTCCCTGCTGTGCTTCTGTGACTGCACCGATATAGTCCGCGATTTTTTCGTATTCTTTTCTGTTCCTCCGCGTATATTTTGTGCTCACATCCCGGCCAAATGCGAGAAGTCTCTGTGTCTGGGCAAACGTACTCTGCGCATAAATGGCATAGTTATCCTCGTCCGTGGAAAGCAGCCGCTTGTAGTATCTGATCGGCAGGAGCGTTGCGGAGAAAAAGATCGTGGAATTGCTTTTATCAATGCATTTCTGCAGATTGACCGACGGATCTACGCAAAAGAGCCGGATCCGGAATTTTCCTTCCTCCGTCATCTGGCTGTAGATCACGTAATGGTCATCCACCAGATCATAGATATTCAGGAAATTGCGCAGTGCAAAATAAAAATCCAGCACCGTTTTCTTCTCCGGAAATTCCCGCGGTTTTTCCAAAAATTCATCCATCTGGGAGGCCAGCCGCATAAGGTGGAAGGTCAACGTTCCCACACTGTCCAGAATCTGGTAGTGCTCACACTCACGTTTCATTTCCAGCATGGCCTTGTTGCATTTGTCCAGGATACGGCAGATCGTACGGCTGTGCGCTTTCATGATCCGCTTCACTGCAAGCACGTCTTCTTTGTACAGATCTGCACTGTACATCTCCCTGCTGCGATCCACGAGGTTATGTGCCTCATCCACCAGAAACAGATAGTCTCCCTTTATCCCCTCCTGAAAAAAGCGTTTCAGATATACATTCGGATCGAATACGTAATTGTAATCACAGACAATATTGTCCGCCCAGGTTGCCACATCCAGACTCATCTCAAACGGGCACACCTGATATTCTTTCGCCTGCGCTAAAACTTCCTCTCTGGTAAACAGGTTGGATTTCTGCAAGAGATCAAACACCGCATCGTTCACCCGGTCAAAATGTCCCTTTGCATATGGACAGTTTACCGGGTTGCAGTCCATCTCTTCACACAGGCAGAGTTTTTCTTTTGCTGTAATCTGGATCACTTTGGCACGATAGCCCTGTTCTTCCAGCAGTGCGAACGTTTCTTTTGCCACAGTTGCTGTGATGGTCTTTGCCGTGAGATAAAAGATCCGGTCTGCCAGCCCTTCTCCCACTGCTTTTACAGCCGGAAAGATTGTGGAAATTGTTTTGCCCACACCGGTCGGTGCTTCGATAAACAGATTCTTTCCCCGCAAAATTGTACGATAAACATCTGCAACCAGCTTCTTTTGCCCTTCCCGGTACGGAAATGGAAACTCCAGTCCATGAATGCTCTCCTGCCGCTGTTTTTTCCATGCAATCTGCCAGTCCGCCCATTTCCGATAATCTTCGATCAGATGGCCAAACCACACGGTCAGTGTCTCATAATCGAAAATTTCCCGGAAATACCGAATTTCTTCCGTATCCAGATTGCAGTAGGTCATCTGCACGCCGATCCTCTCCAGACGGTTCTGTTTCGCATAGATATACGCATAGCACATTGCCTGGGCTTTATGCACGTAGACCGGCTGTGTGCCGGACCTCATTTGATGAATACAAAACCGTTAAAGGCAATGAAGCTGATTTCTTCTTCCGGAGGGATTTCCGCCGCAAACTCCATCTCCGGTTGCAGCACAGACTCCGTCGCAGCCGGCAGATCCGGCTGAAATTTTCCATAGACGATTCCGTCTGCACGTCCTTCCACGACCAGTACGTAATCGTTGGCTTTCCATTCAATTTTCAGCGGTACTTCCGCCTGGTAGGAGGTGTCCATGCTTTTTTGAATTTTCCGGTGGATACGGCTGGCTTCCCTCCTGGCCTCTGCCCCCCTTGCTAAATTGGCCTCTGCACTCGCCAGCTTTCCGGCACGATTATCGATATCTCCTGCCCGGAAAATAAACTCTACCAGATTTCTCACAGATATATGTAATTCCTGCATGTACACTTCCTTTCTCCCGCGGGTATTTTCCTGTTGTATGAAGCGGGTTTTTATTTGTTCCATTATTTTACAATAAAAAGCCCCGCTCCGGAATACGGAGCGGGACTTAAAGTTCCATAGTCACGATATTATAATTGTATTATGCCACTGCAAATTTAGCAACTACGTTTTCGAAATTTTCATTCTTTCCACCGTAGCAAACCTGAAGATTCTTTTTTACACCAAGTCCAATCATACCAAGCAATGACTTTGCATCAATGAATGTTCTGTCACATTTTACATCAATATCAAAATCACAACCACCCGCTGCACGTACAAAATCCTTAACTTCATCCATATCTGATAACCGAATTACTTTAACAGTTTCATACATAATCCAACACCTCTTTCTACCTTTAAACAACATACTTTTATTATCATCCCCAAGTTTAGAAAAGATTATGCCACTTTTTTTCTCATCTGTCAAAGTTGTGCAAACTTCGCATTTCTCCGGTTTTTCCTGCATAATGACGGTAATCGCGCAACCGTTTCCATCAGATTCTTACCGTTTTTTTTCGTGTATTTATATTTATACCTGCTATCTTATGCAATTTCTCCAAAAAATTGCCTTTCCAATCACCAAAACAAGCATTTTTTGATGAAAACTATTTTTATCAAAGTGGTTTCCCACTTTTTTTCAGAATATCCACATATAATTCTCCGATCGGACTGACCTTTATCCCCTTGTGCCGGATATAACCGATCCGCATCTTTTCGCTCTCTGCCAGCGGCACTGCCGCATAATCATTTCCGTTTAATTCTTCACAGATAATCCCGGAACAGAGTGTATAACCATTCAGACCAACCATCAGATTCAGCATGGTCGCCCGGTCATCCGCATGGATCATCTTCTTATATTCATAGGTACTTTTCATCTCTTCGGCAAAATAAAAGGAATTATTTTTCCCCTGTTCGAACACCAGACATGGATATTCCTGCAGTTCTTTCATGGAAATTACATCCCTTTGTGCCAGCGGATGTCCTTTCCACAGATATACATAGGTGTCACAGGTAAACAGTTCTTCAAAAATCACATCATTTTCCCTGAAAAGTTTCTGGAGTACTGCTTCATTAAATTTGCTCAGGAAAAGAATCCCCAGCTCACTTTTCATGTTGCGCACATTTTCGATTACCTGATTCGTCTGTGTCTCATGCACGGCAAATTCATATTCTTCCATTCCGACAGCCTTGACCACTTCCACAAATGCCTTGACCGCAAAGGTATAATGCTGCATGGACACAGAAAATTTCTTTTTGGATGCAGACGAAATATAACGGGATTCCAGCAAATGATACTGCTCCACGACCTGCTTGGCATATCCGATAAATTCCTCTCCCTCCGGTGTAAGCACGATTCCGCGGTTTGACCGGATAAAAATGGTGATTCCTGTTTCTTCTTCCAGTTCGCGCACAACCGCAGACAGATTGGGCTGTGAGACAAACAGTTTTCGGGATGCTTCGTTCATGGAGCGGCTTTCTGCAATCGTAATTACCTGATGTAACTGCTGTAGGGTCATAGGTCTTACCTCTTTTCCTTAAGCAAATGATCTGTTATATACCGGACAAGGATCTGAAGTATCCATGCAATCACAATGGAACTGCATACCAACACCAGTTCGTAACGCAGACGGCATGTATAAAATGCTGCTCCCTTCATAAATTTTCGTATGGTAACATGTACCAGATACAATTCCAGCGAATGAGCACCAAACCATTCCAGTATTCTTATAACCGGGCGCATAGATAACTGGGAAAAGATCCAGGCAATTCCCGCACAACATGAGATATTAAAAATTCCGGTCACATACCTTGCAAAAATAGGAGATCCACTTGGAAGCATGGTGAGCAAATAGCCGGATAACGCAAAAAGAATCAACCATTTCCAATAACTTTCCCTTTTTTCATAGCTGGATCTGCCATAAAAACAGCCCGCTATAAAAACAGGCAGACGAAGCAAAGCAATATTTACATTTCCAAACACCTCTTTCTCATATAATGCAATTACAAGTGCCAATACGGTAACAGCACTTACCATGGAAATCAGCCGGATCTCTCCATCTATTGCGTCTCGTGCGCTATCCACAATCTGAAAGATATAGGGATAAATCAGATAGCATAACAGCATAAGTCCAATATACCAGTAAAGCCTGTCTCCATCACTGAAAAATGTGATAAATGTGAAGTCTTTTATGGCTTCTCCCCATCCTGTTTTATCTACACAGACATCCAGTAAAATATAAGAGGGTACGGCTACGATGCAATAAGGAATCAGAATTCTTTTTAATCTTCTTATGTAAAAACTTCTAACATCTGATCTTTTTTTCATGGAATAATATAACCCCAGACCAGAAAAGAATAAAAATGCATCCACACTTGATGATGAAATATATCTCCAAAAGAAGGAAATCCAGCCACTAAAATGATAGGAGTAATAATGACAGTCATCCGTAAAATGAAAAACTATAATCAATATGATGGATATTCCCATTAACGCACCCCGATATTGCGAAAGCACGCTGTTATTTGTTTTTTTCATATAATTCTCCTCTATAAAAATTTAATTTAAATTACTATAAATAAAAAAACACCTAAACAGGTGTTTTTAAAGAGCAGGGGATGAGAGAATCGAACTCCCACCAAAGGTTTTGGAGACCCCTATC
>OGOJ01002340.1_pt1 | contig 12114 bp, 12 predicted proteins | sample 1552601 | NCBI WGS metagenome assembly OGOJ01 (sample SAMEA2580184, study PRJEB22360) | human gut metagenome | biome: human gut; feature: human-associated habitat; material: faeces | place: Denmark | collected 2008/2010
ATATCGGTTGACACACGTTTGTCATAGGTCATCTCGATCTGGGACAGTGGCAGTACCTTTGCCTCTGACGCTGTTGCTTTCTGCTTTGCCAGTGTGCCCGCACTCTTTTTGTCCACCACTTCTTCTACAAATGTATTCCATTCCTTACATCCCGGACACTGCCCCATCCATTTGGACGATTCGTATCCGCAGGACTGGCAGAAAAAAATACTTGTTTTTCCTTTTGCCATAAAACCTTCCTTTATTGACAGCAAAAGGAGTTGCCGTTTCTGACAACCCCTTATCATTTCTTAGCATTTCTGAATCTGAACTTCTACCGGTTTCTCTCCAAGTTCCACACTGACGGTTAACTTGCCACCGAGATTTGTTTTCATCTTACCTGCGCTTGCTCCGTCCACTGTAATTTCATACTCAGTCTCTTCTTCTAACTCCAGTGTGATCTGAGCATCTTCCGGTCCTTCCACGGAAAAAGAAATTCCTGTGTCCGTTGCATTCAAATGATATGCCGCTGTTCCCGGTACGGATTCATAAACAAACATACCATTACGCTCCAGCTTTGTGATGTCTTTGTAAGTTTTTACCTTATAAAGATCTCCCTGATGCCCGAAGTTATCAAGCTTTGCCTTTGCATCCAGAGTGTAATCTCCAAAACTGATCGTTCCATCTGCTTCTGAACGAATTAATTCACTAATAGCGCTCATCTTTTCCTCCTGTGGTACAGTCCTTCTCTGCCTGCTGCACCGTAAAAATTTTGTAAAATCATTATAGCTCAACTACATTTCGATTGCCAGCATTTTCATCATTTTTAAGGATTTTTTTATTTTTGTGTTACTGTTCCTTTACTTCAAAAACAACTGCATTCTTTTTCGTAGTGACGATCACTTCATCACCCTTTTTCACCTTGCCGTCTAAGATTTCTTCTGCAAGCTGATCCTCGATCTCATTCTGGATCACTCTTCTTAGTGGTCTTGCTCCGTAATTCTCATCATATCCTTTATCTGCTAACAGATCCATCGCACTCGATGTGATCTTTAATGTAATCTGATGTTCATTTAGGAGACGTACTTTTAACTCATCGATAAATAACTTCGCGATCTTTTTCACTTCTTCTTTGGTAAGAACTGCAAAAACGATCGTCTCGTCAATTCTGTTTAAAAATTCCGGACGGAAGATCTGTTTTACTTCTTCCATCACACCTTTTTTCATACGTTCATGATTCTTTGCCTTATCTGTGTTATCAACAGAGAATCCAAGATATTTTGGTGCGATGATGCGATTTGCACCTGCATTGGAAGTCATGATGATCACCGTATTCTTAAAATCAACTTTTCGTCCATTGGAATCTGTAATATGTCCATCATCCAGTACCTGAAGCAGAATATTAAATACGTCTGGATGTGCTTTCTCGATCTCATCAAATAAGATCACAGAATACGGATGTCTTCTGATCTGCTCACTTAACTGTCCACCTTCTCCGAATCCTACATATCCTGGAGGTGATCCAATGATTTTTGATACACTGTGCTTCTCCATATATTCAGACATATCTACACGGATCAGATCTTCTTCCCTTCCAAACAAAGCTCTTGCCAGTGTCTTTGAAAGCTCTGTCTTACCAACACCTGTTGGTCCCAGGAATAAGAATGATCCGATCGGACGATTTGGACTCTTAAGTCCAACTCTGCTTCTTTTCACAGCTTTCGCAACGGCTTTGACTGCTTCATCCTGCCCGATCACATATTTGTGGAGTTCTTTTTCAAGATTTCGCAAGCGTTCCATATCACCTTTCGTGAGCTGCGTTACTGGGATCTGTGTCCATAAAGATACAACCTCTGCTGCATCTTCAACTGTTAATTGTGGAATCTCATTTTCCTTCCTTTGTGTTCGTTTCATCTTACGTTCTAACGATTTCTCAAGCTTATTCTTCTGCGCTTTTAAATTCTTAGCTTCCAAAATATCGCCATTAGAAAGTTCTTTCTCAATCTTCTCGATCACTTCTGCAATCGCTTTGCGTTCTTCTTTAAAACTTGCATGACTTCCGACCTGTTCCATTCGTTTTCTTGCACATGCTTCGTCTAGAAGATCTATCGCTTTATCCGGCAGAAAACGATCATTGATATAGCGCACACTCATTTTTACAGCTGCTTCCAGCGCTTCATCCGTAATTTCTACGCCATGATGACGCTCGTAGTATGGACGCAGTCCTTTTAAGATATCGAGTGCCTCACTTTCTGCCGGTTCTTCTACTTTCACCGGCTGAAAACGACGTTCCAGAGCCGCGTCTTTTTCGATATATTTTCGGTATTCCTCCAATGTTGTTGCACCGATGAGCTGAATTTCTCCGCGGGAAAGGGACGGTTTTAAGATATTGGATGCATCCATAGCTCCTTCAGAACCGCCAGCTCCAATGATCGTATGAATCTCATCAATAAATAAAATGACAGAATCATCCTGTGTTGCTTCGGTTACGATGCGTTTCATTCGTTCTTCAAATTCCCCACGGAATTTCGTTCCAGCGATCACTTTCGTAAGGTCTAAGGACAAAATCCTCTTATTCTTAAGAATTCTTGGCATATTGCCTTCGGCGATCCTTTGTGCAAGGCCTTCAACGATCGCTGTTTTACCAACCCCTGGATCACCGATCAGACATGGATTGTTCTTTGTCCTTCTGCATAGGACCTGCATCAGACGTTCCATCTCACTTTCACGTCCGATCATCGGATCAAGCTTCCCAAGCATGGCTTTCTCTGTCAGATCTGTACTATACTGAAGCAGCATATATTCTCCTGCTCCATCTTCCATATCACCGCCATCAGAGATTGCTTCATTATATTCATTCTTCGCACTTCTGAAATCAATTCCTGCAGTAACTAAAATATCTGTATAGATTCCTTCGGATGAAATCTTATGATCTTCCAGAAAACGGAATGCTTCATTATCTCCATCTTTGATCATCGCCATCAAGATATGTTCTGATCCGATCGCTTCACACCCGTATTTCATTGCAAGTTCTCCTGCAATTTCTAACAGGTATTCTGTCTTCGGAGTATCCATTACCGTTCTTCTTCGGTCTTTTGGCATCTTTGACTTCTCTTTGATCGCTTCTTCTATTAATTCTCTTGTCACTCCATGCATCTTAAGAACTTCGCTCGCAAGAGATCCATCTGTTCCGTAAAGTCCAAGAAGGATAAAGATACTGCTGACATCCTTAAATCCAAGATATCCTGCAATCTCCCTTCCTTCATTCAATGCTTTGGAGGCATATTTTGTAAATGGTAATCGGTTCATAACTCCTCCTGTTATTACTTTCTGTCTAATTTCTGGTACATGTCATGAACCAGCTGGTTCATCTCATCTTCTGTAACTCCCTTACAGACTGCTTCAGCAACCAGCATTCTTAGATTGTCCTGAATACTAGCCAGCTCCTGTTGCTTTTCCAGAGTTTCAACGCTTATGACTGCACCTTTTCTTCGGTCTAATTTTAAGTATCCTTCTTCTCTTAAAATCGCATAGGCTTTATTTACCGTGTGCATATTCACTCCAAGTACCTGTGCAAGCTGTCGTACAGATGGAAGTGATTCTCCATCAGTAAATTCTTCACATGCGATTCCCATAATGATCTGATTTCTTAACTGTACATAGATTGCCTCGTCACTATTGAAATCAATCTCCAGTATCATTGTGCAACCCTTCTTTCCTCTTTCGAAATTTACAACTTATCTATGATATTTTGTTATACATAGACTATAATATAAAGCACAGTCTGTCAAGAGCTTCTCTTCCAGATAATAAAGAAAAAGATGCAGTATAAAAAACTACATCTCTCTCGTCTATTTTTCATTTAGATCTAAAATTCTTTGATTTGCACTTCCTCGGAATTTTAATGTGATATCTTTCTGGGATTCGATAAACTGTCCATCAACCAGCGTATCAATATAAGATAACATCTCTTCCGTAAACGGTGTGTATACTTTACCACCTTCGAGCAAATCCTTGTCATAAGTATATCCTGTATAGCACCAGATATTCTTCTTTGGATAATTTTCTTTGATCTCTTTTAATAATCTAACCAGTTCTTCCTGATTCTCCGGTTCAAATGGTTCCCCTCCAAGAAGCGAAAAACCTTCAATATAATCTGGCTTTAACAATTCCATGATATGATCTTTTGTCTCCGTCGTAAATGGCTTTCCATAACAAAAATCCCATGTTTCCTTATTAAAACATCCCAGACAATGGTTTCTGCAGCCTGATACAAATAAACTTACCCTGACTCCTGGTCCATTCGCTATATCACATTTTTTAATCTCTCCGTAGTACATATGATTTCCTCTGTAAATAATTCTTATAAATGAAGTACTCTCTCCTTGATCTCCTGCGTTCTTCCCTGATTCCAGAACTGTGTTCCGATATATCCGCAGGTACGTCTTGCAACAAACATATGATCTTGATCTGTGTTTCCACAGTTTGGACATTCCCAGATCAGCTTTCCAGATTCATCTTCCTTGATCTGAATTTCCCCGTCATATCCACAACATTCGCAATAATCACTCTTTGTATTCAACTCTGCATACATAATGTTATTATAAATGAATTTCATAACAGATAAAACAGCTGGGATATTATCCTGCATGTTCGGTACTTCAATGTAACTAATTGCTCCACCTGGAGATAATTTCTGGAATTCTGATTCGAATGCAAGTTTGCTGAATGCATCGATTTCTTCTGTTACATGGACATGATAACTGTTTGTGATATAGTTCTTATCTGTGACACCTGGAATAATACCAAAACGTTTCTGTAAACATTTCGCAAACTTATAAGTTGTAGATTCCATTGGTGTTCCGTATACAGAATAGCTGATATTTTCTGCTTCCTTCCATTCGTTACATTTATCATTTAACTTCTGCATAACTTTTAGCGCAAATTCTTTTCCTTCATCGGATGTATGAGATTTTCCTGTCATACGAACACACATCTCATAAAGTCCTGCATATCCAAGAGAAATTGTGGAGTATCCATCATATAATAACTTATCGATCTTCTCACCTTTTTTAAGTCTTGCCAGTGCCCCATGCTGCCAAAGGATCGGTGCAACATCAGATACTGCTCCCTTTAATCTCTCATGGCGACATCTTAATGCTCTGTGGCACAATTCCAGTCTCTCTTCTAAGATGTCCCAGAATTTATCCATATCTCCATTAGAACTGCATGCGACATCAACCAAGTTGATCGTTACAACACCCTGATTAAATCTTCCATAGAACTTATGGCTTCCATCTGCATTTCTCTGGGAATCTTCTACGGTAAGGAATGAGCGGCACCCCATGCACGGATAAACATCTCCGTTTTTCAGTTCTTTCATGATCTTTGCAGAAATATAATCCGGCACCATGCGCTTTGCTGTGCAGCGGGCGGCGAGCTTCGTCAGCTCCCAGTATTTGCTGCCTTCGCGGATGTTGTCCTCCTCCAGTACATAGATGAGCTTGGGGAACGCCGGCGTGACCCACACGCCCTTTTCGTTCTTTACGCCCTGGTACCGCTGCAGCAGCGTCTCCTCGATGATCAGGGCCAGGTCGTCCTTTTCCTGCTGGTTCTTGGCCTCGCCCAGATACATGAACACCGTCACGAAGGGGGCCTGTCCGTTGGTGGTCAGCAGCGTGACCACCTGATACTGTATGGTCTGCACGCCGCGGCGGATCTCCTCCCGCAGCCGCTTTTCCGCGATGGAGTTGATCTTGTCCTCGGTGACAGCTACGCCCACGGCGTCGAACTCGTCCCGCACGCTGGCGCGGATCTTTTCCCGGCTGATCTGCACGAAGGGGGCCAGATGAGTCAGAGAGATGGACTGTCCGCCGTACTGGTTGCTGGCTACCTGCGCCACGATCTGGGTGGCGATGTTGCAGGCGGTGGCGAAGCTGTGGGGCTTCTCGATCAGCGTTCCGGTGATGACGGTGCCGTTCTGCAGCATATCCTCCAGATTGACCAGGTCGCAGTTGTGCATATGCTGGGCGTAATAATCCGTGTCATGGAAGTGGATGATGCCCTCATTGTGGGCCTCCACGATGTCCTTGGGCAGCAGAATGCGGTTGGTGATGTCCCGGCTGACTTCGCCGGCCATATAGTCCCGCTGGGTGGAGTTCACCACCGGGTTCTTGTTGGAGTTCTCCTGCTTGGCCTCCTCGTTGTTGCACTCGATGAGGCTGAGGATCTTGTCGTCGGTGGTATTGGACTTACGCACCAGAGAACGGGTGTAGCGGTAGGTGATATAGTGCTTGGCCACCTCGAAAGCGCCGTGGGCCATGATATAGTGCTCCACCATATCCTGTATCTCCTCCACGGTAGGTGCGCGGTTCATCTTCTGGCACTGCAGGTCCACGGACTCCGCGATGCGCTGGATCTGCACCGGCGTCATCCGATCTACTTCCTCCACGGACTCGTTGGCCTTGGTGATGGCGATAATGATCTTGGTGATGTCGAAGCCCACCTCGGCGCCGTTTCTCTTGATGATCTTCATGGTACGTCCTCCTATCTCATCTATCTCTCCCTGCCGTCCCGGCGGCACACAGCTCTAAGCCTGCACCCGCAGCGATGCGTGTGTTGATATAATACACTACATCTTGTGCCGTTTCAAGAGCAAAAAACAAAATATAGGAAAATAACCTGCCAAAAAGTACACCCTATTTTTGTGCACTTTGTCAAAGTTACACAAGATATAGTGATTTGTCCACCGCGCAAACACACTAAATATAGTGCCGGTATGCCGCGAAGTTGTCAGAAGCACCATCTCTGGCCGTTAAAGCACGGCACAGTATGAAATATCCCATTGCGCGGATATACATAATATGGTATACTGACTCAAATACGTTATTCTGTCGAAAGGAGGGCCGGCTATGCGTGGCGATACCCGTTCCCTGATCCACGGCATCATCAACCTGATCGTTCCGTTCTTTATCTACGACCTGGCCTCACTGTTGGTGGGTGCCATCACTGCGGCCAACTATAATCCCTGGCTGGCCTTCTGGCCCATGACCCTTCTGCTGTGGCTGCCCTTTTTGTCTGACGCGGTCTGCGTCGTGGTGGCTGCCGTGCGCTTCCAGCGTCGGGGCCGTACCCGCGCGCTGCTGGGACTGATCTTCTCCGTGGGCGCGGCGGCGCTATACTATATGCTGCGCTTCCAGCTGCATTTCACGCTGTCCCAGCTGAAAGATATGTTCTGACAGGGAGGAGGACCCCCATGCGTCCCGATTTTATTCCCGTCGGCGCTGTTGTCAACGCCCACGGTATCCGCGGCGAGGTCAAGGTGAACCCCGCCGGCTTCGACCCGGAGTTCATCGCCTCGTTCAAGACCCTCTATATCGGCGGTCAGCCCGTGAAGGTCATCTCCGCCCGGGTCCATAAATCCACCGTCCTGCTGGCCTTGCCCGGCGTCGCCACTATGGACGATGCCCTGGCGCTGAAGGGCAAAACGGTCTCCATCCGCCGCACCGACGCCAAGCTGCCCAAGGGCCAGTACTTCGATGCCGAGCTGGAGGGCTGTACCGTTCTGGACGATGCCACCGGCGAAGAACTGGGCAAGCTGGACAAGGTGCTCCACTATCCCGCCCACAAGGTCTACCAGGTCCGTGGCGGTGCCCACGAGTACCTGATCCCCGCCGTGCCGGAGGTCTTTATTGCTTCCGCGGACCCAGATGCCGGAATCATTCGCGTACACATGATGAAAGGACTGGCCACCGATGAGAATTGACATCATGACCCTGTTCCCCGACGCGGTGGAAGCGATGATGGGTTCGTCCATCATCGGTCGTGCCCGGGAACGGGGCTTTGTCACCATACAGACCCACCAGATACGGGACTACACCACCAACAAGCAGATGCAGGTGGACGACTATCCCTACGGCGGCGGCCGCGGCGCGGTCATGCAGGCAGATCCTCTGTACCGCTGCTGGCAGCATATCTGCGATGAAGCGGGGGAGAGGGTCCACACCATCTATATGTCCCCCTGCGGCCGGGTGCTGACCCAGCAGGTGGCCCGTGAACTGAAGGCACAGTATGACCATCTTATCCTGGTCTGCGGCCACTACGAGGGCGTGGATCAGCGCTTCCTGGACGAGTGCGTGGACGAGGAGATATCCACAGGCGACTTTGTCCTCACCGGCGGCGAGATACCGGCCATGGCGCTGGCGGACTGCCTGTGCCGCATGGTCCCCGGCGTCCTGCCGGAGGAGAGCTGCTACACCGACGAGAGCCACTGGAACGGCCTTTTGGAGTATCCCCAGTACTCCCGCCCGGAGGAATGGCACGGAAAGAAAGTACCGGAGGTACTTCTGTCGGGCAATCATAAAAAGATCAATGCCTGGCGGCTGGAACAGTCCGAGAGACGGACGGAAGAACGCCGGCCGGGTCTCTATGCGAAAGATCAGGGAAAAAAGAAAGTCATAAAAAAACTTTCCGCGAAGAAACGTATTTTTATTCATATGATGGAGACACTGTCCAGAGGACTGGGGGAAGTTCTCTATGCGGAGGGGAAAAATGTACTGATCTATCTGCCGGAGATCGGCAATGCTATGCTGAATGCGGAGGATGAGGAGCATTTGGAGAAAATGCTGCCACTGATTCCGAAAGCCGTGTCGGAGCATAGTATCGTGACCGTGACAGACCGGTGGAATGAACGTGTCAGTGAAATTTTAGGGTATCATGGCAGTATGCTATGTTCCCAGGCGTGCTATACCAGAGGGGAACCACTTCCGGTGAGGCACAAGGACATCCGGCAGCTGACAGTGGAAGAGGTTCCTTATGTGGCGGAGCATTATCATCTGGGAGATGAGATTTATGTTCGGGAGAGGATTGCAGCCGGAGATGTCTTCGGTATCTATATCGAAGGAAAACTCTGTGGTTTTATAGGATGTCACAATGACGGCAGCATGGGAATGCTGTATGTGGAGGATGCATACCGCAGACAAGGACTTGCAGCATCCCTGGAAGGTTATCTGATCAACAAACAGAGAGAACAGGGGATGATCCCCTACGCCCATATTGTGAATGGAAATGAAGCGTCCATACAACTGCAGGAACGGTTGGGGCTGAATCTGTCGGAAACTGTGATCTGGTGGCTGTACAGATAAAAAAAGCTTGCTTTTTATGCAGGCTTATGATAAAATCTGAATGTTGTGAAAACGAGATGGTCCTCTGTTACCAATAAGCGTATTAAGAACATCCATTTTATGAAGGAGGCTCATTATGAGTAACATTATCAAAGAGATCGAAGCAGAACAGTTAAAAGCAACCGTTGATCAGTTTGAAGTCGGCGATACCGTTAAGGTATACGGCAAGATCAAAGAGGGTAACCGTGAGAGAATCCAGGTGTTTGAGGGCGTTGTACTGAAGAGACAGGGCGGCAGCAACAGAGAGACTTTCACTGTTAGAAAGACTTCCAACGGTATCGGCGTAGAGAAGACTTGGCCTTTACATTCTCCCAACGTAGAGAAGATCGAAGTTGTAAGAAAAGGTAAAGTAAGACGTGCTAAGCTGAATTACTTAAGAGATCGTGTTGGTAAGAAGGCAAAGGTTAAGGAATTAGTTAAATAATTACATTGACCGAAGAGGGGCAGCTGTTTCTGACAGCTGCCTTTTATATTTATTTGAAAAAGGAATACGGATATGGTACACTGAGACTTATAAACACTATGCGAGATAGGACAGAACATTGAGAAATAAGGGACTAAGTTTTTATAAAAAAAAGAAAAAGATCAGTCAGGAACTGCTCAGGGAAATTTTCAGCTGGATCTTCGGCATTGCACTGTCAGTCTTTCTGGCTGCAGTGGTGGTTATCTTTCTGGGAAAGTCCACCAGAGTTGTGGGCATGTCCATGGAACCGACACTGGAGAATGGACAGCAGATATTTATTGACCGTTTTCTGTATGTTTTATCTTCTCCGAAGGCGGGAGACATAGTAGCATTTCTGCCGAATGGCAATGAAAATTCCCATTATTATGTCAAGCGTGTTGTGGCAGGGCCGGGAGACAAGGTAAGGATCGCGGACGGAACTCTGTATGTCAACGGGCAGGAAAGCAAATGGGTGACGGAACGGATCCTGGATGCGGGTATAGCGGAAAACGAGATCATCCTTGGGAACAAGGAGTATTTCTGCATCGGGGACAACCCGAATAACAGCGAAGACAGCAGATCCGCCAATATCGGACCGGTGGAGGAGGGCGATATGATCGGCAAAGCCTGGTTCCACTTAAAATCCGGGACGGATGGCATCGGCTTTATCAAATAGAAAGTATGGTAGGAGAATAGAAAAATGAATTATCAGTGGTATCCCGGTCATATGACCAAAGCAAGGCGTATGATGCAGGAAAATATCAAGCTGATCGATCTGGTGATTGAACTTGTAGATGCCAGAATCCCCATCAGCAGCAGAAATCCGGATATCGATGAACTGGGAAAAGGTAAATCCCGTATCATTTTGTTGAATAAATCAGATCTGGCAGATCCAGTGTGGAATAAGAAATGGGTCGAGTATTTTTCAAATCAGGGAATGGGTGTACTGGAAATCAATTCCCGTACCGGTATGGGAATCAAGTCGATTCAGGGGCTGGTACAGGAAGTCTGCAAGGAGAAGATTGAACGTGACAGAAAGCGAGGCATCGTAAATCGTACGTGCTATGGTAGTGGGAATCCCCAATGTGGGAAAATCCACTTTTATCAATTCCTTCGCGGGAAAAGCCTGCGCCAAGACGGGAAATAAACCCGGTGTGACCAAGGGAAAACAGTGGATCCGTCTGAATAAAGGACTGGAACTTCTGGATACCCCCGGTATCCTGTGGCCCAAATTCGAGGACCAGCAGGTAGGAATGCGTCTGGCATTTATCGGATCCATGAACGATGAGATCCTAATTCCGGATGAACTGGCCTGTGATCTGATCGGAGCCATCAAAGAACTTTATCCGAAGGCTTTGCAGGAACGCTACGAGGCAGATCCTGCGGGAAAGCCCATAGAGATACTGGAAGCAGTGGCAGAGAGCCGCAAATGCTATGCAAAGGGAGAACAACTGGATCTGGGGAAAGCCGCCGGCATCCTGATCGATGATTTCCGGAGCGGCAAGCTGGGACGAATAACACTGGAGAGGATATAGACAGATGAACAGAATCATGAGAGAATTATTAAACACAGCGATCTACCTGCTCTGTGTACTGGGAGCGGTATGGCTGGTGATCACCTTTGTAGGACAGCGTACGGAAGTGGAGGGAGCCTCCATGGAGAATACCCTGCACAACGGGGATAATCTGATCGTGGATAAGTTAAGCTATCGTTTTCATGATCCGGAACGCTTTGACATCATTGTCTTCCCGTTTCAATTCCAGGACAACACCTATTATATCAAGCGTATCATCGGACTGCCGGGAGAGACGGTACAGATCATGGATGATGGCAGTATCTACATCAACGGGGAAAAGCTGAACGGCAGGCGTGCCGGGAAGATAGATAAGATCCGAAATCTCAATGTGGGATATATTTTCCAGAATTATAATCTTGTGGACAATATGACGGTCTTTGATAACGTTGCCATTGCATTGAAGATGGTCGGTGTCAAAGACAAAAAAGAGATCGAGGAAAAAGTTAATTACGTTCTGGACAAAGTGGGTATGTACCGGTATCGCAACCGGTATGCCGATATGCTCTCCGGAGGAGAAAGGCAGAGAGTCGGCATTGCCCGTGCGATCGTCAAGAATCCAGCCATTGTGATCGCGGATGAGCCAACGGGGAACCTGGACAGCAAGAATACGCTGGAAGTCATGAATATCATCAAGTCGATTTCTGAGGAAAAACTGGTGATACTGGTGACTCATGAGGAGCAGCTGGCGGGTTTCTATGCGTCCCGCATCATCCGGATCAGGGACGGCAAGGTGATCTCTGATGAGATCAACGAACATGCGGACAATCTGGATTATCGTATAGAAAACAAGATCTATCTTAAGGATATTCGGGATCACAAGCGGCTCAAGACGGATCACTATAATGTAGATTTTTATAATGAAAGCGGAGGGGATCTGGATCTTGACATCGTGATCCGAAATGGCAATATTTATATTAGAACCAACAAACCGGGT
>OGOJ01002346.1_pt1 | contig 12095 bp, 7 predicted proteins | sample 1552601 | NCBI WGS metagenome assembly OGOJ01 (sample SAMEA2580184, study PRJEB22360) | human gut metagenome | biome: human gut; feature: human-associated habitat; material: faeces | place: Denmark | collected 2008/2010
CCTTGAGTGCTAACAAGGGATGGGCAAAGGAGTATAATTTGAGAACACAGACGTTTGATTTATCATATATAATTGATGAAAATCAATTCATTCCTGTTCAAGGATATATTAATTTTCCGCAACTTACTATTAAATGTAATCCTCTTATTAAACAATTTAAGGAAAAGCGGTATAATCCTAACACTAATCGCTATTCATATTTGAATACGATAAAAATACCAATGTCTGAAAAAGTGGCGTTACCAATCGAGGAAAATGTTGACAAATTAGCATTGGTTATTGAGTTCAAAATGCAACAGATGAAATACACCACATATCAAGCAGCTATTTTTAATATTGTGACTTATTGTTTACTAGGAGTATCAACAAAAATATATGTTATAGATGATAAGGTAAATAAAATTTACTTTTCGTTATAATTCCTCGCTTTTGACAAAAATTCATCAAACCTCTTAAAATCAGCCGGACTAAGTTCCGGCTCTTTTTGTATTAGTCCGTTTTTAGGGTCTATAAGGGACGGAAGTGCTTCTGCTAATAACTTCTTAAATTCACGTTTGCTTTTTGCTTTAGACGACTTGTAGAGGTGATTTATTACGGTCAGGAAATAGCCTTGTTTGCCACACATTTCAAAGTAATACTTTTGAGGTATTTCCACATCGGACAAATCCCCGAAGTAGGTGTTTATCAATAATTGTGTTCCCTGTACTGTCATACCTATAACTTCATTGACCATTGTTACGCAGGGAATAGTAACTTCACCTAGTATAAACTCTGCTTGTTTTCTGTTAATTCTACCCATTTTGTTTCTTTTATTTCTTTATGAGTTATACGTGCATCAGAGCAGCAGAGGAAACAATTAAAGATGTCAGAAGTGGCAATGTCCCTCAAATTATATCTGAACACAAATTCATCAACATACTTTTGCAAGTATTTCTTCGTGTGTACATTGCGATATGCACCTAGTATCAAACGTTTGAAGTGTGTCCAGCAGACTTCTATCCTGTTAGTTGTGATATTGTCATAGCTATATAAATTCTTACTATGGTCAACAACTTGACGAGGATATTCCTTGCCTATTTCGTTGTAAGAAGCATTTTCATCCGTATAAATATTGGAATCGGGCTGTACGTGTTTCTTTATAAATGCAGAAAGAGTTTTGGCGGTAGTATCCCCCGTTACTAAAGCATTTATTAAGAAATCCCGTTGTATCATTCCAACTACTGGAGTTTTGTCTTTATGGGAACGTCCTTGTGAGTGTGCTACTTTCTTGTTCCAATGACGGTTCTTGTTTCTACCTCCGACAAGTGTTTCGTCAATTTCCACATCATCCATAAGAGGATTTTCGTTGGCAAGATACATTTGGCTCCTTATTTTGTGTAACATGAACCACGCTGTCTTTTGAGTTACATCTATATCTTTTGCCAACTGATACGAAGAAATACCCGCTTTATGGTTAACGACTATCCATATAGCAACGAACCACCTTTGCAGATCAATTTTAGTTTTCTCAAACATGGTTCCTGTTTTAACAGTAAAGTTCTTCCCTGTCTTTTTGCAGCGATAATCCCCGTTTTTCAATTTATAGACTTTTGACGTTTTTTCAAACGGTGAAACGGGCTTGCCGTGCCAATAAATAGCTTCAAGGTGTTTAATACAGGCTTCTTCATTTGGAAACTGCTTGTAAAGAGCTGGAATCGAATTTACTTTGATGTCAAACGGGGCTTTCATAGCACTGTCCTCCAACTATTTTGTGATGCTACAATTTACAAAGATTTTATGAAATATCAAAGAAATCCGCAGACAAATTTACAGATACGTATAATTAAAAAGAAATCCCTCCGAGGACGGAAGGATTTCCAGTGTAGATATGTATATCAGTACCTTATTTTATCTTAAGGGCAAAACCTCCTCCCGATGCCAGATGAACTTTCAGTTTACCGTCCTTCTTTATCGGGAAGGACTCACACTTATAATCACGACCTGCCCGATGAGCATTCACACCATCTTTAAACAAAGTAGCATGATAAGATTTATCACCCAGGAAAGAACAATCGACTTCAATATCACGTGCACTCCAATCTGTAATTCCACCTACATACCAGACATCCCCTTTCCGGCGTGCTGTCACAATATACTCTCCCATTTTACCGTCAAGAACGATACTTTCATCCCATACAGTTGGTATTTCTGCGATAAATGCCGTTGATTCCGGTTCGCGCATATAGTTGCTCGGAGTATCGCACAACATATTAAAAGGAGATTCAAACACCACGTACAAGGCTAGTTGGCGGCAACGGGTTCCCTGACTCATCGGTTCTGAATAACAAGGATAATAGTTACCCTTGGAAGCATTCCTCATCGCCCCCTGCGTATAATCCATCGGACCGGAAACCTGACGGATGAAAGGAATCATCACATCATACTTCACCTGATCTACTGACGGTGAACTCCATTTCATCTGCTCCAACCCATTGACTCCTTCGAAATTCAACACATTCGGATAAGTACGGTTCAATCCGGCAGGCTTATGAGTGCCATGCAGGTCAAGAATCAGCTTGTATTTAGCACACATTTCAGCGGCACGATAGTTGAATGCAGTCATTTCCTGATCGTCACGGTCCATAAAGTCCACTTTGAAACCCTTTACTCCCATTTCGGCATAATGACGGCACACATTTTCCATATCACGCTCGAATGCATGATAACCGGCCCAAAGGATGATACCTACATTTTTGGAAGCTGCGTAATCTACCAGTTCTTTCAGGTCAATCTCCTTGACAACCTGCATCAAATCCGCCTGTAAGTTCACTGCCCATCCCTCGTCAAGTATCACATACTCGATACCGTTTGCAGAAGCAAAGTCTATATATGCCTTATAAGTCGGATTATTTACTCCGGTCACAAAATCAACGCCATCCAGATTCCAGTCATTCCACCAGTCCCAAGCAACCTTTCCCGGTTTAATCCATGAAAGATCGGACATACGTGAAGGCGCACCTAACAGGTAGCTGAGATTGGTAGCGGCAAGGTCCTTATCGGTGGTAGTAACCACGGCTATACGCCAGGGGAAGTTTCTCGGCTTATCCACTTTGGCAATGTAGTCTTCATGCTCCTTCACCAACATCTGAAGCTGGTTGTGACCACCCTGTACCGTACGCTTCGGATAAGGAGCATGCATACTGCTCAGACGATTCGCGCCTTCCGAAGCAGAAAGATAAAGTCCCGGATAATTTTCCAGATCGGACTCTGTGATACAGACTTTCACTCCATCGCCCGCATCTACTACCAACGGCAAGAACATCAAGCGCTGTTTATTCAGCTTCGACAGTTTGTCCGTTGTATACGTATTCTCGAAAGAATTAAAAAACTGGGAGTTATAATCACCGTCTTTACCGCTTTTTACATAAGGCACGGAGGCAGTCATATCCGATGGAAAACAATAATCAGATACTTCCGTCACCACATGAAAAGGCTTCTTCCCCTGATTCACAAAACGGTAGGCGATACCGTCATTGTATGCACGAAACTCTACATTCCAGTCTTTTTTGAAACGCAAGGTCAGTCCATTATAATGATTTCTCAATTCGCTGGCACGGTAGAAAGGAGATGGTATCATCTCGTCCACACTCTTCCTGGAAGTTCCGGATAATTTCGCATTTTCTCCCCAGACAGTCCCGTTATCCAACGTCATTGATATGGGAGAAGGAGTCAGAATCTGCCTGCCGTTGCATGTAATGTCATAAGTCAGCCGGTCGCCAATGGTTATTGTCGTTTTCAGATTTCCATCAGGTGAGGCTAGTGTAAATTGCTTCTGAGCTTGCAACGAAAGCGTACACAAGACACATAATAATAAAAATGTAAGTTTTTTCATGGTTGTAACTAATATATTAGATTTCAAAATAATTATTCCGCAATAAAGCGCTTTGTCTGTACATCACGACTGTTCGTACCTATCATCACGTCAAACTCTCCCGGTTCGTAGATATATTGCAGCCCGGAATTATAAAATTTCAGGTCATCTTCCGTAAGTACAAACTTCACTTCACGGCTTTCTCCTTTTTTCAGGAAGATACGATCGAAGCCTTTCAGCTCTTTCACCGGACGCGCTACTTCCGCATAGATATCACGCAAATAGATTTGTACCGTTTCATAGCCGTCATGGTTCCCTTTGTTGGTGACGGTAACGGAAGCTGTCAGGTTTCCATTTTTCGGCAAGGTTTCCGAACTGAGCTGCAGGTCGCCATATACAAAGTCGGTATAACTCAAACCGTATCCGAAAGGATAAAGAGGTTCGTTACTCTCATCCAGATAGTTGCTGGCATACCGGTTGAAAACACGGTTGTCCGGGTCCGGACGTCCGGTGTTCAAATGATTGTAGAACAAAGGAAGTTGCCCTACCGAACGAGGGAAGGTAATAGTCAGCTTACCGCACGGGACGGCTTTGCCAAACAGAACATCGGCAACGGCATCCCCTGTCTCACTACCTCCGAACCATACATTCAGAATAGAAGGAATGTGTTCGCTTTCCCAGTTCAAGATCAAAGGACGACCGGTGAACAGGAGCAGTACCACAGGCTTACCTGTTTTCACCAATGCTTTCAATAAGTCCTGCTGAGCGTCAGGGATTTCCAGATTAGTACGGGAAGGAGATTCACCACTCATTTCCGCACATTCACCCACAGCAGCCACAATCACATCGGCACGGGCAGCCGTACGCAATGCCTCGGCCAGCAGTTGCTGATCATTACCACGTTCCAACGGACGGATGCCGACAGCTCCTTTTTCCATTTCCGCATCATAATATACATTGCTGCCTTTGGCATAAAGTATTTCAGCCTTGTCTCCTACTGCCGACCGGATTCCTTCGAGTAATGTACCATGTCTGGACGGAGTACAGGTCATGCTCCACATTCCGCACATATTATTGCGTGCATCTGCCATCGGACCTATTAATGCAATTTTCCCTTTTTCCTCCAACGGAAGCAGGTGATTCTCATTTTTCAGTAGAACAAACGTCTCTGCCGCAACCTCGCGTGCAACTGCACGATGCTCAGGCGTATAAAGTTCTTTTTCCGCACGTAACGTATCGCAATATTTATATGGATCGGCAAACAAGCCCAGTTTATACTTAGCCTCCAGCACACGACGGCAAGCTGCATCAATCTGTGCTTCGGTGACTTTCCCCTCTTTCAGCGATTCTTCCAACGTATTGAGAAAGCCGCAGGAAACCATGTCCATATCCGTCCCCGCCTGCAAAGCACGGACAGAGGCTTCCTTCAAAGGAGCCACACCATGAATGGACATTTCAGCAATGGAATTGTAGTCTGTGACCAAAAGTCCCTGAAATCCCCATTCGTCACGAAGCACGTCTGTCAACAGCCATTTATTTGCCGTAGCCGGTATGCCGTCTACTATATTAAAAGAACTCAACCGCCGCCCGATAAGGAGCAAAATATTCGTTATACATACGCAGATGGCTCATGTCGACTGTATTATAATCCTTACCGGCTTCTGATGCTCCATAGAGGGCGAAATGTTTTACACAAGAAAGGATTTCATCTTTTCCCTGCATACTGTCACCTTGATAACCGTGCACATAGGCCTTTGCCAACAGTGAACCCAGATAAGGGTCCTCACCGCTTCCTTCGGCAATACGTCCCCAACGGGCATCCCGGCAGATATCTACCATCGGGCTGAATGTCCAGCAAATGCCATCCGCACTGGCTTCAATGGCAGAAATCCGCGCCATCCGCTGAATAGCCAACGTATCCCAACTGCATGAGAGGGCCAACGGTATCGGGAAAATCGTTTCATAACCATGTATGACGTCCGCCCCGACTATCAAGGGAATTTTCAATCGGGTTTCTTCCACTGCCAGCCGTTGCAGGTCATAGATTTTTTTGATTCCTTTTACATTGAAAAAGCCACCGATCTCTTCTTTGCGAATCATATCACTAAGCTCACTATTCATCACCGAGCCTGTCACCAAGTCGCCACCGGAAGGAAGGTTCAACTGTCCCAGCTTCTCACGGATCGTCATTTTACCCATCAGGTCTGTGACAAAGCGATCCATCTCTACCTCTTTTCCCCCACCAGACTCCGAACAGGAAAAGAATATAATGCCACAAATGGCACCAAACACCAGATTTCTTATTTTCATAAGCTCTTCAAATTATTTATTTACTTTTCTGACTTTACCTTCTATACAATAACGGCAACATCGGTCAACAGAATCTATTTCGCCAAAGTTAACACTTCCTTCTAAATAATGAGACATATACCCGCAAAATAGATTATTTATTTCTGTCAACTGAATCTATATACAATAGACGGTTCAGAAAGAAAAAGCCACATTAATTATGTTACATAAAGTATAGGTTAAGAAAGAATCAATATGCAAATCGAGAGAATTATTCGAATTAAAAGCGTATAAAGCCAAAAATCCCTCCAAAGAAAAAAACTTTGGAGGGATCTTCTGTATACTACTCTGTATAAAGTCTATTTCATCTTATATACGAGTGTTCCACCTTTCAGAATATCTTCATGAGAAATCGTATTCTTTGTATAAGGTTCGCCATTCAGCGTAATATTATCCACATATTTATGTTCCTTCGACAAGTTTTCAGCGATCACAGTAAAGGTCTTTCCATCAGCCAGATGTAACACAATCTTCGGTAACTGAGGAGCTCCGAATACATAATCACCGCTTACCGGATCTACCGGATAGAAACCCATTGCACTGAACATATACCATACGGACATCTGACCACAGTCATCATTACCACAAAGTCCGTCAGGCTTGTTCTTATATTGAGTATCAAAGATTTCACGGATTAGTTCCTGTGTACGTTCCGGACGCCCTGCCAAAGCATATAAATAAGTAACATGATGACTGGGCTCATTACCATGTGCATACTGTCCGATCAAACCTGTCACATCAGCCTGGGTTGTTTCCAGTTTCACTGTAAACAGAGAATCCAGCTTGTTCAGGAAAGGTTCTTCTCCACCGAAGAGAGCAATCAAACCGGGAACATCGTGTTGCACATGCCAGGTATATTGCCATGCATTTCCTTCCGTATAGTCACCGCCTGTACTTTCCGCATGTCCTACATCACTAGGATTAAACGGAGATTTCCAGGTTCCGTCAGCTTTACGCGGACGCATAAAATTCGTCTGTGAATCGAATAAGTTCTTATAATAATCTGCACGTTTCGCAAAGTAAGCAGCATCTTCTTCTTTTCCCATACGACGGGCCATGTCAGCTGCCGCATAATCGTCATATACCGATTCCAGAGTTGAAGAGACGGATTCCGCTTTTGTCAGATCTGTCGGGAAATATCCGTATTTCGTATACACTTCCCAGTCGGACTTCAACGGATGAGATACAGTCTGTGTCTTCTTCACCATATTGAAAGCACGTTCCGCATCAAAACCACGGAAACCTTTTCGGTAGGCTTCAGCAATAACAGATACACCATGATTGCCGATCATACAGAAATTTTCTTTTCCCCACAATGCCCAAATAGGCAGGAAGCCTTGTACTTCACCTTGTTCTATCAATGAATTAACAAAACCATCCACACGTTCGGGAACCATTAATGTATAGAATGGATGAGCGGCACGATAAGTATCCCATAAAGAGAAGGTTGAATAGAATGTTCCTGTTCCGGCCTTCACAATCGAATCGGCAGCATTACGATACATACCGTCTACGTCTGAAATCTGGTTAGGCTGAATCAGTGCGTGATAAAAACAAGTATAGAAATTCGTCTTTTCATCATCCGTACCCTCTACGTCAATGCGACTCAGATAGCTGTTCCATTCGTCATGGGCAGCCAGCTTCACACCGTCAAAGTTCCAGTCTGGTATTTCAGCCTGCAAGTTCTTCTTTGCTCCCTCTACGCTGGTAGTCGAAAGGGCCACCTTCATCATCAGTTCATCTCCCGGCTTCAAGTCGAAAGTAGCAATGATTCGCTTTCCTTTCTCAGTTTCTCCCATCGGAAGGTAAAGCGAATCTATTACCGGACGATTAAACTTCATCACAAAGAAGTAGTCCTGATCAACCCAGACCGTGTTATTCACGTGTCCGGTCAGCGTCTGAGCATCTTCCCAGTTCACTTCGCAACTATTCACTTGTGAATGATATTGTTCTTCTCTCCAGGCAGGTCCGTGCTGCAAGTCAATCAGCAGAGAAGCTGAATCCGCTTTATGATATGTATAACGATGAAGAGCTGCATGGATAGAAGCAGTCAGTTCCGCCTTTACCTGCGGATCGGATAATTCGACTGTATAATATCCCGGAGTAGCAGCTTCCTTGTCTTTCGGGAAATGGCTGCGATAAGCATCCCATGCACGGGCACGGGTACCGGTAACCGGCATCACCAGAATATCCCCCAAATCCATACATCCGGTTCCGTTCAGATGAGTCTGAGTGAAGCCCCAGATCAGAGAGTCCTGATAAGTATATTCCGAACAATATCTCCAACCTACTGCACCCGTCACCGGACTGGTCTGTATCATTCCGAAAGGATAGCAAGCTCCGGGGAATGTATGCCCATTGTCAGCAGCACCAATAAAGGTATTCACATACTGAGTGTAATCTTTCGTTTCCGCTTGCTCCGTCGGAGAACAGGAAGTGTACATAAACAGTCCCGCCAAAGCAACGGCCATCACAGGGAATTTTCTTTTCATGATAATCATAATGTTAAGTTAATGCTACAAATTTAGAGAATAATTCTCAATGCTACACTAAAATACAATAGAAAAATGGTCCCCAAGTCCGATCATTCAAAATTTATATCTACCCTGTTCCGGGCAGCATTCTAAAAGCAAATAAACCTGATTCATTGTGACAAAACAAAAATTCGCACGACTTATTGAATAAATATCAACTCAATTATTTATCTTTGTTAGCTTTAAAACAAGCTGACTCAAAAAAACAATAGTATAATGAAAGATTTCTTGAAATTTACGCTCGCCACTGTGACCGGTATCATCCTGTCAAGCATTGTATTATTTATTATCGGCATGGTAACATTGTTCGGCATTGTATCAACCGCGGATACAGAAACAATAGTGAAAAAGAATTCTGTGATGATGCTCGACCTGAACGGTGTATTAGTCGAACGCACTCAGGAGAGTCCGTTAGGTATCTTATCACAGTTGTTCAGCGACGACTCCAATACATACGGGCTGGACGATATTCTTTCTTCCATCAAAAAAGCAAAAGAAAATGAAAATATCAAAGGAATTTATCTGCAGGCAAGTATGCTCGGAACTTCGTATGCATCTTTGCAGGAAATCCGTAACGCATTGCTCGACTTTAAAGAAAGCGGAAAGTTCATCATAGCCTACGGAGATAGCTATACACAAGGACTTTATTATCTTTCCAGTGTAGCGGACAAGGTATTGCTCAATCCGAAAGGAATGATTGAGTGGAAAGGCATCGCTTCCGCTCCTCTGTTTTATAAAGACTTACTGCAAAAGATCGGGGTAGAAATGCAGATATTTAAAGTAGGTACTTATAAATCCGCCGTAGAACCGTTTATTTCTACAGAAATGAGTCCTGCCAATCGTGAACAGGTGACAGCTTTTATCAACTCGATCTGGGGACAGGTTACCGAAGGGGTATCTGCTTCCCGCAGCCTCCCCGTAGATTCACTGAATGCTTTAGCTGACCGTATGCTGATGTTTTATCCGGCAGAGGAAAGTGTGCAATGTGGCTTGGCGGACACATTGATTTACCGCAATGATGTTCGCAATTATCTTAAACAGTGGGTGGACTTGAAAGAAGATGACCGCCTTCCGGTGCTAGGGTTGAGTGATATGATCAATGTGAAAAAAAACATGCCGAAAGATAAAAGCGGTAACATCGTAGCGGTCTATTATGCCTCCGGAGAAATCACAGATTACAGCGGTTCTTCAACTTCTGAAGAGGGAATTGTAGGCACAAAAGTTATTCGTGACTTGCGTAAGCTAAAAGATGACGAGGATGTAAAAGCTGTCGTTCTCCGTGTTAATTCACCGGGTGGAAGTGCTTTTGCATCCGAACAAATCTGGCATGCCGTGAAAGAACTGAAAACAGAGAAACCAGTAATTGTTTCTATGGGTGATTATGCCGCATCAGGTGGTTATTATATCTCTTGTGTAGCCGATACAATCGTTGCAGAGCCGACTACATTGACGGGATCCATCGGAATTTTCGGTATGGTACCGAATGTTAAGGAATTATCAGAAAAGATCGGTTTGACCTACGATGTGGTAAAAACAAATAAATTTTCAGATTTTGGAAATATCATGCGTCCTTTCAATCAGGATGAGAAGACACTGATGCAGATGATGATTACCCAAGGTTATGATACATTCGTCAATCGCTGCGCTGAGGGGCGCCATATGAGCAAAGAGGCCATTGAGAAAATAGCTGAAGGTCGTGTATGGACAGGAGAAGCTGCTAAAGAACTTGGACTGGTAGACGTACTCGGAGGTATTGATACAGCTTTGGAGATTGCTGTCAGGAAAGCAGGAATCGAAGGATATACAGTTGTTTCTTATCCGGCAAAACAAGACCTCCTTTCTTCACTGCTCAATACGAAACCCACTAATTATGTGGAATCACAAATATTGAAAAGCAAGTTAGGAGAGTATTATCAACAATTCGGTATGCTGAAAAATTTAAAAGAGCGTTCCATGATTCAGGCACGCATTCCGTTTGAACTAAATATCAAGTAAACTGTACTGCATGGACGAACACTTTATCAAGATACATAAGTGGCTTTACCCTGTCTCATGGATTTACGGGGCAGTGGTAACAGTAAGAAACAAACTCTTTGACTGGGGATTCCTCCGGTCAAAGAGTTTTGGTGTTCCTGTCATCTGCATCGGCAACCTGTCTGTAGGCGGCACGGGAAAAACGCCGCACACCGAATATCTGATAAAGCTGCTTCGTGATAACTATCATGTGGCAGTATTAAGCCGGGGATATAAAAGGCATAGCCGAGGATATGTGCTTGCCACTCCCCAAAGTACTGCACGCAGCATCGGTGACGAGCCTTACCAGATGCATACCAAGTTCCCGTCTGTCACACTAGCTGTCGATGAGAACCGCTGCCATGGCATAGAACAATTACTATCCATCAAAGAACCGTCCATTGAAGTTGTATTGCTGGATGATGCTTTCCAGCACCGCTACGTCAAGCCGGGACTAAGCATCCTGCTGACGGATTATCACCGCCTCTTCTGCGACGATACTTTACTTCCGGCAGGTCGTCTGCGCGAGTCTGTCAACGGTAAAAACCGGGCACAAATCGTCATTGTCACAAAGTGTCCGCAGGATATTAAGCCGATTGACTATAATATTATCACAAAACGACTGAACCTTTATCCTTATCAGCAGTTATACTTCTCATCGTTTCGTTATGGAAATCTGCAACCGGTATTTCCATCAGCAAATTCAGAGATTGATTCTACAGTGAATAAGTTACCGCTGAGTGCTTTAACGAATACGGATATTTTGCTGGTAACGGGCATTGCATCACCTGCGCCTATTCTCGAAGAGTTGAAAATGTATACCGATCAGATTGATTCGCTTTCATTCGACGACCATCATCATTTCAGTCATCGGGACATACAACAGATCAAGGAACGATTCGGAAAACTGAAAGGTGAACATAAACTGATTGTCACCACCGAGAAAGATGCAACCCGCCTGATTCATCATCCGGCATTGAGCGAGGAACTGAAACCGTTTATTTACGCCTTGCCGATTGAGATTGAGATATTACAAAATCAACAAGATAAATTTAACCAACACATTATTGGCTATGTTAGAGAAAATACAAGAAACAGCAGCTTTTCTGAAAGGGAAAATGCACACCAGTCCTGAAACAGCCATCATCCTTGGCACCGGACTTGGCAGTTTGGCAGACGAGATCACCGAGAAGTATGAAATAAAGTATTCGGATATTCCTAACTTCCCGGTGTCTACTGTCGAAGGTCATAGCGGTAAACTCATTTTCGGCAAGTTGGGCAACAAAGACATCATGGCGATGCAGGGACGTTTCCATTATTATGAAGGTTATTCCATGAAGGAAGTGACT
>OGOJ01002351.1_pt1 | contig 12084 bp, 10 predicted proteins | sample 1552601 | NCBI WGS metagenome assembly OGOJ01 (sample SAMEA2580184, study PRJEB22360) | human gut metagenome | biome: human gut; feature: human-associated habitat; material: faeces | place: Denmark | collected 2008/2010
CCTGCCGTTGTCCGGCGGCTTCGGCTTCGGCGATGCGTTTGTCGGCGGCCGACTTTCCGCCGTCCCAAATCGTCTGGGTCACTTCCAACTGCACTTTATATTGGTCCTTATTCATCCCCGGCATCCCTACGCCGTACTGGGTAAGCATACCGGTCAGCGCATCGGGGAACGCGGGCACGGCGGTCTGCCACGTGGCCTGCGCCGAAAGCGACAGCTGCGGCAGCCACTCCCGCCGTGCATTCGAAAGCGTGTACTCATCCGTCTGCCGCACCAGGTCGTAGCGCCGGATTTCGGGGTAATGATTCCGCGCCAGCAGACGGCACGAGTCGAGCGTCAGTTGGGCGCCGGCCGAACCCCAGACCAGCAGACACCCGCACAGTAAAATGATCCGTTTCATGAGTCGCATTTTTTAAGCCGCCGCAGGATCACCTCCGTGTTTTCCGCCCTGCGCCGTGCGAAAAAACGTTCGCGGTCGGCCGTGAGGTCCCCCAGAATCGGTTCGATGACAGGATAGGCGATGAACGGAAAGACGTTGAGCGAGATGATGTCGAGCAACAGCATCCGCACGTCGATCCTTTCCGTTTCGCCGCGGTCGGCCGAGGCGTCGAGCTCCCGCTGGATATCGCACATCAGGACGCCTGCGATCTCACGGATGCGCGCCTGCATCGTTTCATAACGTTCCGGCCGCGAAAAGACTTCGTTGACGATGAAGCGCGGTATGTCGGGATTGGCCATGATGAAATCGAAATGCCGCTCGATTCCGTCGCGCAGCCGCTCCGCCAGCGGCAATCCCGGCTGCCCGAAGGCTGCCAGCACCGATTCGCCCATCAACCGCATCTTCTCGTCGAGGATACGTTCGAACAGTTGTTCCTTCGTCCGGAAATAGTAGTGCAGCATGGCGTGCGTCACGCCGGCCGCTTCGGCGATCGAGGTCGTCCGCGCCCCCGCGAATCCCTTGGCGATGAATTCGCGTTCGGCCGCTTCGAGAATCGCCTGCTCCTTGTTCCGCATCGGTTTCTCTCCCATTCTACCTTTGTTTAACATTTTGATTTAACAATTTTGTCAGTGCAAATATACGAAGAGTTTCGAAACATTCAACAATTTTGTTAAATTTTTTTCCGGAATAATTTCACTCTTGCCCTCCGTTACGCCGTCCGGATCGGGCGGACGGATATGCGACGGGGCGGCCTGACCGGCAGGAACGCATCGCAATTCCGACCGGAAACACACCCCACAACCGGACGGCAGGATTCCGCGACGGCCGCCGCAGGAGCATGTCGACAATTTCGAATTTTGTCGTACCTTTGCCGCAAAGAACGCGAACCGCAATGGCGAAAATTCTGATTATCGACGACGAACCCCAACTGCGTGCGCTGCTGGCGCGCATCATCGGACTGGAAGGATACGACGTGGAGCAGGCTCCGGACTGTACCACGGGCCTCCGGCTGCTCAGCCAATACGAACCCGACGTCGTGCTGTGCGACGTCAAACTCCCCGACGGCAACGGCGTGGAACTGGTCGGCAGGATCAAGGAGATCGCACCCGCCGCCGAAGTCATCCTGCTCACCGCCTACGGCAACATACCCGACGGCGTGCAGGCGATCAAGAACGGCGCATTCGACTACATCACCAAAGGCGACGACAACAACAAGATCCTGCCGCTGCTGAGCCGTGCGACGGAGAAGGCACGGATGCAGCGCCGACTGGCGCGTTTCGAGGCGAAACTCTCCGACGAACATTCGTTCGACCGCATCATCGGTTCGTCGGAGGCGCTCCGACAGGCCGTGAACCTCGCGCGCAAAGTCGCTGCGACGGACACGTCGGTACTGCTCACCGGCGAGACCGGAACGGGCAAGGAGGTCTTCGCGCAGGCGATCCACCAAGCCGGGCCGCGCGCCAGAGAGGCATTCGTGGCGGTAAACTGCTCGGCTTTCTCCAAAGAGCTGCTCGAAAGCGAACTCTTCGGCCACCGCGCCGGCAGTTTCACGGGTGCGACGAAGGACAAAAAGGGGCTGTTCGAAGAGGCCGACAAGGGAACGCTGTTTCTCGACGAAATCGGAGAAATGCCCGTCGAATTGCAGGCCAAGCTGCTGCGCGTGCTCGAAAGCGGCGAATTCATCAAGATCGGCGAGACCCGCCCGACGAAAGTCGACCTGCGGATCATCGCCGCCACGAACCGCGACCTCGAAAAGGAGATCGCCGCCGGAAACTTCCGCGAAGACCTCTATTTCCGGCTCTCGGTCTTCCGCATCCAGCTGCCCGCCCTGAGCCAGCGGCGCGAAGACGTCGCGGAATACGCCCGCTACTTCGTTGGGCAGTTCGCCGCCAAGATGGGAAAACGCATCGAAACCATCGACGACGCATACATCACCGCGCTGGAACGCCATACATGGCACGGCAACGTGCGCGAACTGCGCAACGTCGTCGAACGGAGCCTGATTATGGCCGACGGCGAACGGCTCTCCGCCGATACGCTGTCGCCCGAATTCCGCGCCGGCGCCGGCGCACCTCCCGATTCGCTGGCACTCGACGCGCTCGAACGGCATCATATTCTGAAAGTCCTCGAATACGCCAAGGGCAACAAAACCGAAGCCGCCCGCCTGCTGGGCATCGGCATCGCGACACTCTACCGCAAGTTGGAAAGTTACGGCGTCAAGTAGACACGCACCGTTTCATTCCGAGAAGGGCGTCTTATCATTTTGATAGGACGCCCTTCTTTTTCGGCGCATCGCGAAAGAGCGTAAACGCCTATTCCAAAGCGGATTGAATAAAAAGGCGTTTTTTTGGCACCGCCTTCGTATAGAAGTCGGCACGAACCAAACGGAGGATGCGAAATGCAGGTGATACTAATGATTCTGTTTTTTTGCGGCATCGGATGCCTGTTCGATCGCATGATGTGCGGTTTCGTGAAAAAGTTGTCTAACTCAAAAAAGCTGAAGCGATGAATGCAATCGTACTTTTCATCCTGCTCTGCGCCTTAGGGGCGTTGTGCTATTGGTTTTATTTCAAATGTGTGGATTGGTTCGAAAAAATTTAATGGAAAATGTTTACAGGATTGCTTATTCTGAGTATCATCGGATTCATCTACTTGATGTATGTGCTCGTTAAACCCGAAAAATTCTGATTGTCTGACCCGTAAAACGATAAATAAATGAATACGGAAATTTTAGGCGTAATTCTGCAATGGGTGGCTCTGGTGGTGCTCTGTTATCCGCTGGGCCGCTACATTGCCAAAGTCTACCGAGGCGAGCGCACGTGGCTCGACTTCATGGCTCCGCTCGAAAGGGGCATTTACAAGGTATGCAGCATCGATCCCGACGAGGATATGGACTGGAAGAAGTTCCTCAAAGCACTGCTGATGGTCAACCTCTTCTGGTTCTTCTGGGGCATGGTGCTGCTCTGCTGCCAGAGCTGGCTGCCGCTCAATCCCGACGGCAATGCCAACCAGACGCCCGATCTGGCGTTCAACACCTGCATCTCGTTCATGGTCAACTGCAACTTGCAGCATTACAGCGGCGAGACGGGTCTCACCTATTTTACGCAGTTGTTCGTCATCATGCTCTTCCAGTTCATCACCGCAGCGTGCGGCATGGCCGCCATGGCCGGCATCATGAAGGCGCTGGCAGCGAAGACCACGAAGGCCATCGGCAACTTCTGGGTCTATCTGGTCAAGAGCACGACCCGTATCCTGATGCCCCTGTCGCTTCTGGTCGGTATCCTGCTGGTGATCAACGGCACCCCGATGTCGTTCGACGGTAAACAGACCATCACGACGCTCGAAGGCCAGGAGCAGGTCATCTCGCAGGGCCCCACGGCCGCTATCGTGCCGATCAAACAGCTGGGTACCAACGGCGGCGGTTATTTCGGCGTCAACTCTTCGCACCCGCTCGAAAATCCCAACGCCTTCACGAATATGTTGGAGTGCTGGTCGATTCTGATCATCCCGATGGCGATGGCCTGGGCTTTCGGCTTCTACGTCCGTCGCCGCAAGCTGGCCGCCTGGATCTTCGGCGTGATGCTCTTCGCCTTCACGGCAGGTATTTTCGTCTCCGTTCCGCAGGAGATGGGCGGCAACCCCAATATCGACGAAATGGGCATCGCGCAGGACCTCGGCTCGATGGAGGGCAAGGAGATCCGCATCGGTTCGGCCGCTTCGGCCATGTGGGGCATGGTGACGACCGTCACCTCGAACGGCTCGGTGAACTCGATGCACGATTCGCAGACCCCGCTGAGCGGTATGATGCAGATGCTCAACATGCAGATCAACTGCTGGTTCGGCGGTGTCGGCGTGGGCTGGATGAACTACTTCGCCTTCCTCATCATCGCCGTCTTCATCAGCGGACTGATGGTGGGCCGCACGCCCGAATTCCTCGGACATAAGGTCGAAGCGCGCGAAATGAAGATCGCCACGATGGTCGTACTGATGCACCCTTTCCTGATCCTCGTCGGTACGGGTATTTCCGCCGCCGTGGCCGCCGCGAACCCCGAAATCGGATGGCTGAACAACCCCTCGTTCCACGGCCTGAGCGAAATGCTCTACGAGTACACCTCGGCTGCGGCAAACAACGGTTCGGGCTTCGAGGGACTCAGCGACAACACGCCGTTCTGGAATATCATGACCGGTATCGCCCTGATCATGGGCCGTTATTTCCCGATCGTGGGACAGGTGGCCATCGCCGGACTGCTCGCCTCGAAGAAATTCGTCCCCGAGAGCGCCGGTACGTTGAAGACCGACACGTTCACCTTCTCGCTGATGACCTTCGCCGTCATCATCATCGTGGCCGCCCTCTCGTTCTTCCCGGCACAGGCTCTGGGTCCCATCGCCGATTATTTAAGTTTCTAATCCGGATTTGAAAAATGAAAAATCGAGTAAATAATTCGTTGTTCAACAAACAGCTTGTAAACGCAAGCTTCGTTGAGTCGTTCCGCAAGCTCGATCCGCGTGTGATGATCAAGAATCCGATCATGTTCACCGTCGAGGTCGTAACGTTCGTCATGCTGCTGCTGATTGTCTGGATCGCCGTGACAGGAAACACGTCGCAGGGTTCGCTGGGCTACAATATCGTGATCTTCCTGGTCCTGCTGGCCACGGTGCTCTTCGCCAATTTCGCCGAGGCCATCGCCGAAGCACGCGGCAAGGCACAGGCCGATTCGCTGCGCAAGACCCGTGAGGAGACCCCTGCCAAACGGATCGAGAAGGACGGACAGTCGCATATCGTCAGCAGCTCGGCACTGCGCAAGGGCGACGTGTTCGAATGCGTCGCCGGAGATACCATTCCCGCCGACGGCGAGATTATCGAAGGTCTGGCGTCGATCGATGAGAGCGCCATCACGGGCGAATCGGCCCCGGTGATCCGCGAGGCGGGCGGCGACAAGAGCTCGGTCACGGGCGGTACGAAGGTTCTTTCCGACCGTATTCTGGTAAAAGTGACCGTACAGCCGGGCGAGAGTTTCCTTGACAAGATGATCGCCCTCGTGGAAGGTTCCTCGCGCCAGAAAACCCCGAACGAGATTGCGCTGACCATCCTGCTCGCAGGCTTCACGATCGTCTTCGTGATCGTTTGCGCCACGCTCAAACCGTTCGCCGATTACGTGGGTGCCAACATCACCGTCGCAGCGTTTATTTCGCTGTTCGTCTGCCTGATCCCGACCACGATCGGCGGTCTGCTGTCGGCTATCGGCATCGCCGGTATGGACCGCGCCCTGCAAGCCAACGTCATCACCAAGTCGGGCAAGGCCGTCGAGACCGCCGGCGACATCGATACGCTGCTGCTGGACAAGACCGGTACGATCACCATCGGCAATCGCAAAGCCACCAAGTTCTATCCTGTCAATGGAGTGAGCCCCAAGGATTTTCTCCGGCTCTGCGTCCTCTCCTCCGCGGCCGATGAGACCCCCGAAGGCAAATCCATCGTCGAACTGGGACGCGAACAGGGCTTCCGGTTCAGCCAGACCGATTTGGTGGGCTTACACATGGTGAAGTTCACGGCCGAGACCAAGTGTTCGGGCGTAGACATGCCCGACGGCACCCGCATCCGCAAGGGCGCTTCGGAGGCAATCCGTGCGATCGTCCGGAAAGCGGGCAACGGCTTCTCGCCGGAGGTGGAGAAGATCGTGCGCACGATCTCGGAGAACGGCGGTACGCCGCTCGTGGTCTCGGAAAACGAACAGATCAAAGGTGTGATCGAATTGCAGGACATCATCAAGACGGGTATCCGCGAACGTTTCGAGCGTCTGCGCAAGATGGGCGTGAAGACCGTGATGGTGACGGGCGACAATCCGCTGACGGCGAAATACATCGCCGAGCAGGCAGGCGTGGACGACTTCATCGCCGAGGCCAAGCCCGAGGACAAGATGGAGTATATCAAGCGCGAACAGCGCGCCGGCAAACTGGTGGCCATGATGGGCGACGGTACGAACGACGCTCCGGCGCTGGCTCAGGCCGACGTGGGCGTTGCGATGAACAGCGGTACGCAGGCCGCCAAGGAGGCGGGCAACATGGTCGACCTGGACAACGACCCCACGAAGTTGATCGAGATCGTCGAGATCGGCAAGCAGCTCCTGATGACGCGCGGCACGCTGACGACCTTCTCCATCGCCAACGACGTAGCCAAATACTTCGCCATTGTTCCGGCTCTGTTCATCACCTCGATTCCGGCTCTGCAAACGCTGAATATCATGCACCTGCATTCGCCCGAAAGCGCCATTCTCTCGGCGGTGATCTTCAACGCGATCATCATCCCGCTGCTGATTCCGCTGGCCCTGCGCGGCGTCGCTTACAAACCGATCGGAGCCTCGGCCCTGTTGCGCCGCAACCTCTTCATCTACGGTCTGGGCGGCATCATCGTTCCGTTCATCGGCATCAAACTGATCGACATGTTAGTAAGTGTGTTCTTTTAATTTATTGCTTGAATCATGAAAAATCTTTGGATTTCAATCAAGATAACGCTGGCGATGTGCGTCGTGCTGTTCGTCGGTTATGTATTGGTACTGCGCCTCGTGGCATGGGTGGCATCGCCCAACGACGGAGAGGCTCCCGTGGTGACCTATAACGGCAAGGTGGTCGGCGCTGCCAACGTAGGCCAGGTCTTTACGGACAGCGTCTATTTCTGGGGACGTCCGTCGAACGTGGATTACAACGGCGGAGGTTCGGGCGGCAGCAACAAGGGCACGAACAATCCCGAATATCTGGCCCAGGTGGAGGAGCGCATCGATGCGTTCCTCGCCGCCCACCCCTACCTCTCGCGCGAGGAGGTTCCCGCCGAGATGGTGACCGCGAGCGGTTCGGGCCTCGATCCCGACATCTCGATCCGCGGCGCCGAGGTTCAGATCCGCCGCGTCGCCGGAGCCCGCGGCATGTCCGAAGCCGAGGTGAAGAAGATCGTCGAGGAGAATATCCACAAACCGTGGCTCGGACTCTTCGGCACCTATAAGGTCAATGTTCTGAAACTGAATGTGGCGTTGGACGCCGCACAGAACAAATAGCGTGTGCGGAACTTATGAAAAAGTTGGATAAACCGACCAAACGGTGGCTGATCGTACTGATCGTTTTTCTGGTCGTATTTCTGATTACGGATCTGATCTGACCCCTGTCGGTCATCCTGCTTTCGCAAGTCAGACTGCGCAAACCCTCTATTTCCCGTCGCGTACGCCCGGACCCGGAGACGGGTTTCGGGGCGCAACGGACGAAAAATAATTCGAATCGAACAAGAAGAAACCTATTTGAAAGTTTATGAAACGCATTTTACTCGGAGCATTGGCCGCTGCGGCCTTGTTTGGAACGAATCACGTTGCCGCCCGAAACGAAGGAGTGTCGTTCGGCGGCGGTTCCGATCTCGTAAGCTCGTATTACTGGCGCGGCGTCAAGGAGTCGGGCCCGGCCTTGCAGCCCACGCTGACCATGACGGCCGGAAACTTCTCGGTAACGGCATGGGGGTCGATTGATTTCAGCGACAGCGGCTACAAGGAGATGGATCTCACGCTGGCTTACCAGCTGGGGCCCGTGACGCTTTCGGTGGCCGACCTCTACTGGACCGGACATGACGACGACCGCTATTTCATATTCGACAGCCATTCCCCCCACCGCATCGAGGTAGGCGCGAGCTGGGTCGTATCGGAAAAACTGCCCTTCACGTTGTCGTGGTACACAATTCTGTTCGGCGCCGCCGACCGGAACGACAAAGGAGAACGCGCCTATGCCTCCTATTTCGAGGTGGCCTATCCTTTCACGGTGAAGACGGTCGACATGAAGGCCGGCGTGGGTATGGTGCCCTGGAATGCCGCCACGACCTACAACTGCGGCGATCGCGACTTCTACGTGCAGAACGTCTTCCTCAATGCCGGCAAGACCTGGGACATCAAGGGTGCCGACGGCATGAAAATCGGAATTTTCACCAATCTGATTTGGAATCCTGCTCTCGACGATGTTAACTTTGTCGGAGGATTTTCATTCAGAATGTAATAACTATGGATACACAGGACACCCGGCGAAGCGCCGAGCACTTTCTCGCCCTGATCAAAGCCTCGCACCGCGGGAAATTCAAGGTCTACATCGGCATGAGTGCCGGCGTGGGCAAGACCTACCGCATGTTGCAGGAGGCGCACCAACTGCTCGACGCAGGCGTGGACGTCCAGATCGGTTACATCGAGACGCACGGCCGTCCCGAAACGGAAGCCCTCACCGAAGGGCTTCCGTTCATTCCGCGCCGCAAGCTCTTCTACAAGGGCAAGGAGCTCGAAGAGATGGATATGCAGGCCATCATCAACCTCCACCCCGATATCGTCGTGGTCGACGAACTGGCGCACACCAACATCGAGGGCAGCGCAAATCCCAAACGGTGGCAGGACGTGATGCAGATCCTCGACGCGGGTATCAGCGTCATCTCGGCCGTCAACATCCAACACATCGAAGGGGTGAACGAACAAGTGCAGGAGATCACCGGCATCGAAGTCCACGAACGGGTGCCCGACAGCGTGCTGGCGACGGCCGACGAGGTGGTGAACATCGACCTGACGGCCGACGAACTGATCGAACGGCTCAAAGCGGGTAAAATCTACAAACCCGACAAGGTGCCGACCGCCCTGAGCAACTTCTTCCGACAGGAGAACATCCTGCAACTGCGCGAACTCGCCTTGAAGGAGGTGGCGCTGCGCGTCGAGAAGAAGGTGGAAAACGAAGTGACGGAGAAACCCGCCCTGCTGCACGACAAGCTGTTGGCCGTGATCGACAGCAGCGAGAAACGCGCCCGCCGCCTGATCCGCAAAACCGCGCGTCTGGCCACGCATCTCAACAGTTCGTTCATCGTACTCTACGTCCAGAGCGACCGCGAGACCGCCGACCGTATCCCGCTGGCCAACCAGCGCTACCTGATCAACAACCTCAATCTGGCCACCGAACTCGGCGGTCAGATCCGGCAGGTGCACTCCAACCGTCCGGTCGAGACGATCGTGGAGATCTGCCGCGAACAAAAAATCAATATCGTCTGCGTCGGCCGACCCGAATTTTCACTATTTTCGCTGTTGAAAAACGTCGTCGGGATGCGCCGCCTCATCGGCAGACTGTCGCGCATGAACATCGACCTGTATATATTGTCATAACCATGAAAATACAACGAAGGCTCACATTGGGCATCGGCATTCTTTTCGCCATGATCGTGCTGCTCGGCATCCAGTCGGTCAGCTACGTGCGGCAGCTTTCGCGCGCCACGGGAACCATTCTGGCCGACAATTACAACTCGTTGCAATACGCCGCCGACATGCTGCGTTCGCTCAACGACATCGGCGAAGATTCCGTTTCGCGGCACGCCCTGCGGCAGAGTCTCGCCCTCCAACAACAAAACATCACCGAGATCAGCGAACGGGAGATGACATCGGAGCTCGGCCGCCATATCGCGGCGCTGAGCGACCCCGTCACCGAGGCCGAACTGCAAACGGTGCGCCAGGACCTGCTGCGCATCATGGAACTCAACATGGCGGCCATCCGCGCCAAAAGTTCTGCCGTCGAGGAACGCGCCGACTACGTGATGTGGTGGCTGATCGTCGTGGCGGCGCTCTGCGTCGTCAGTGCCGGCGCCATTCTGGTATGGTTTCCGCGGCTGGTGCTGCGTCCCATCGACGAACTGAAAAAGGGCATCCGCGAAATCGCCAACCACAACTACCAGCAACGGCTCGACTTCACGGGCAACCGTGAGTTCGAATCCGTTGCCGAGTCGTTCAACAACATGGCGGCCAAGCTCGACGAGTACCGCCGCAGTTCGCTCGACGACCTGATGACAGCCAAGAAACGCATCGAGGCGATCGTCGATACGCTCCACGAGCCGATCATCGGTCTCGGCCCCGACCGCAAGATCCTCTTCATGAACCGCGAAGCGCTCGCGGTGCTGAATCTGCAAGCGGAGGTCGTCGGCCGCAACGCCGCCGAGGTCGCCCTCTCCAACGACCTGCTGCGCCGTCTGATGCGCGAGCTTTACGGAGAAAAGCGATCGACCGGAGGAGAGCCACTGAAAATCTACGCCGACAACAAGGAGAGCTACTTCCAAATGGAGAACACGCCGCTCTACATCACACCTGTCGGCGGACGCGAACAACAGTTCGTCGGCAACCTGATTATCCTGAGCAATGTCACCAAATACAAGGAACTGGATTCGGCCAAGACCAATTTCATCTCGACCGTCTCGCATGAGATGAAGACCCCGATCTCGTCGATCCTGATGAGCCTGCAACTGCTCGGCGACGACCGGCTCGGCAAGCTCAACGACGAACAGAAGCAGCTGGTCGGGAGTATCCGCGACAGCAGCGACCGTCTTCTCTCGATCACGGGCGAATTGCTCAACATGACGCAGATCGAGACCGGCAAGCTCAAACTCATGCCCAAGATCACCAAGCCGATCGAACTGATCGACTACGCCGTCAAGGCGACGCAGGTATTGGCCGAGCGGTTCTGCTGTTTCGTCGAGGTGGAATACCCCGAAAAAATCTCGAAACTGTTCGTCGACAGCGAAAAGATCGCGTGGGTCATCACCAACCTGCTGTCGAACGCCATCCACCACTCGCCCGAAAAATCGCGCATCATCGTGGGCGCCGTACAGCACGAAAAGGCGGTCGAAATCTACGTGCGGGATTTCGGACGGGGCATCGACCCGCGTTACCACAAGAGCATTTTCGAACGCTATTTCCGCGTACCGGGCACCAAGGTACAGGGCAGCGGATTGGGGCTGGCCATCTCCAAGGAGTTCGTCGAGGTGCACGGCGGCACGATCGGCGTCGAAAGCGAGATCGGCAAGGGCAGCCGCTTCTCGATCCTGCTGCCCGTGTGAATTCCGCACGACGTACCGCGGACGGACTCCACACCCAGGGCCTTCGGCCGATGTCGAAATCGCTATAATTCGGTATTGCGTATCCGACGGAATTTCCTCCGCGTTGCGTCTCGAAAAGGGATATTTCGAACATGCAAACATGCAAAGCGTAAAAAGAGGATAGGTGCCGAAATTCTGCGACAGGCCGCACGGATCTTTCGTATCAGAGGATTCGCGGGACGTCGCATCGCGAGATCGCCGACGCCGCAAACGTCGGACCGAGCAATATCCGCAACTATTTTCCCGGCAAGGAGGGATTGTTCCGTACCGTCGTACAGCCCGTCGTCGGGCCGGCCGCGGTTTCGGATGAAGGCCGGGAAATATCGCTCGGTTTTCCTGTGCCGTGTTACGGCGTCTTATATTTTACTTATCGTTCAGATGCGCGACGTATCCCGCACGCATCACCGGACATTTGAAAGCCCTCCGTCGGGAACAGCCGGCGCAATCCGTCATTTCGCCGCGCGCCACCGAACCCAAGACGTACAGGCGTCCGGCGCTTTTCAGCAGAGCAAACGGAGCGGAGCGGCGATCGCCGCTCCGCTCCGTTGTCGCATCGTCCGAATGACGGCACCCCGCGTATTCAGCAATTCAACCCCGCATCGTAGGCCTGTTTCATGGCCGGACTACCCTCGATCTCACCGATTTTCCACGCCCCAACGCCGTAGATCGTACCGCATTCGCGGGAATCGTCGAGACAGTCCAGAAAACCGCGGAAACCGTCGATCGACCG
>OGOJ01002359.1_pt1 | contig 12062 bp, 7 predicted proteins | sample 1552601 | NCBI WGS metagenome assembly OGOJ01 (sample SAMEA2580184, study PRJEB22360) | human gut metagenome | biome: human gut; feature: human-associated habitat; material: faeces | place: Denmark | collected 2008/2010
CGATGTTGTGGCCGTCGCCGATGTCAGGGCCGCAGCCGCTGCAGTACAGCAGATGATCGCCGAACTCCATGACCGGAGTGTAGACGCCGCCCTTCGGCGGGGGTGCGGGCAGGGTGATGTTCATTTCCTTGAGCTTATCGTAGACATTTGCCATAAGAAAAAACCTCTCTTCTTTTTCTCTGACGCAGCCGAAACGGGGGCTGCTGCCGTTGGAAGCTTCGGTCCCGCCGCAGCCGGTGTGCGCCGACTGTGAAGCGACTTGTTTATATTCCCAACAGCGTACTGCCAAGGCTCAACACCAGCGGCACGCTGATCAGGATACTGAGGGTGGAATGTGCAACGGCCTGGCTGGCCAGCTCCCCTTCGGTGTCGTACTGCTTTGCCAGCACGGCCGTCAGGCTGCCTGCCGGGCAGGATGCCAGAATCAGGATCGCCATGCACAGGGTGCGGTCCAGCGGCAGGAAGTACAGCGCCGCCAGGAAGCCCAGCGGGAACACGACGCACCGCAGGGCCGTGATGAGCCATACCATGGGGTTCGTGACCAGCTTTTTCAGGTCACTGCGGGCCAGCATGCCGCCGGCGATCATGAGGGCCAGCGGCGTGGTGGTGTTGCCCACCGCCTTGCAGAAGCTGTCCAGAAGGGGGGGCAGCCGCAGGCCGGTCACCAGCATGACCACCATGATGGCGGTGGTGATGTTGGTGGGGGTAAGGAATGCTTTGATGCTCACCTTGGCTTCCGGGTCGAACAGGTGCTGTACATAAGTAAAGAACAGGATGTTGTAGGCCATGATGCCGGCGGCACCGTACAGGGCACCCGCCTCGCTGCCCAGCAGGGCGCTGATGAGTGGGATGCCGATGAAGGCGCTGTTGGGCATGACGGCGGCACCCACCAGCACGGCCTTCTGGCCGCGGGTCAGGTGCATGGCCCTGCTCAGCACAAGGCAGATGCCGATGGTGAGGATGTAGAAGATCTCCAGCACCACATAGCCTTTGAGCATGCCGGCCACGACCTCGCGGCCGCCGTCGATGCTGGCACTGGCCAGCAGGGTGCAGGGCAGGGTGACCGACATGACCAGGTTGGACAGGAACTTGCTGTTCCCGTCGTCCATGATGCCCAGTTTGGTCACGGCTGCACCGGTGCCGATCTCCAGAAAGATGATCAGGATCTGCTGCAGAAGAATCGCGATCGACATGGCAGCTCCTTACACTGTCAGCACCATACCGGCACCGGTCGTGGTGCGCCGGTCGTGGTCAATGGCGACCTGGCCGTTGACGATGCACCAGTCCAGACCGGTGGCCTTCTGGGCAGGATTCGTGAAGGTGGCATGATCCGTGAACTTCTTCGGATCGAATACCAGTATATCAGCATAGTTGCCTTTCTGCAAGCTCCCTCGTCCGACTAATCCCATTCTTGCGGCGGGCTGGCTGGTCATCCGGCGGATGGCCTCCTGCATCGTGTAGATGCCGCGCTCGGCCACATACTCCCGCAGCACCTTGGGGAAGGCACCGAACATGCGGGGGTGGGGCGTGTCGGTCTTGGCATAGATGGCATCGGAGATGATATTGGACCAAGGCAGACGCGCCACCGTATCAATATCATCCTGGCTCATGGACATATTGATGATGGCAGTCTTACCGTCCTCGCTGTGCATCAGGTAGGCGGCCAGTGCAGCGGCGTCCTCAAAGCCGAATTTCTCGGCAGCCTCCGTCACCCGCATGCCCAGGAACTTCTCGTTTTCGGGGCGGACCACGCCGCTGATGATGATGCGGTCCCAGCCCAGCGTGATGCAGAAGTTGTCCCAGTCATCGTACAACACGCTGCTGGTACGGCGGAACTCCTCCACACCTTCGGGGGTGCCCAGTTTTTCCAGTGCACGGGTCATGTTGCCGGCCACGAACACCGGGGGCAGCATGGTGGTCAGGGCCGTGCTGCCGCCCTCGTAGGGGTAGAAGTCCACGGTCACGTCCATGCCCTCGGCGCGGGCGGCTTCGATGTCGGCAATGGCGGTGTGGATGTCCTTGCCCCAGTTCTTCATGCCGCAGCTCTTGAAGTGGCTGATCTCCAGGGCACAGCCCACGCGGCGGGCGATCTCGATCACCTCGCGCACGCTCTGCACCATGCTGTCGCCCTCACCGCGGATGTGGGTGGTGATGACCCGGTGATACCGGCCCACCGGCTCCAGGATGTAGGCAAATTCATCGGTGGAGGAATAGCACTCCGGCAGGTACATGATGCCCAGCGACACACCGGGAGCACCGGCGGCCATGGCGTCCTCGATCAGGGCGCGGGCCACGCGGTCTTTGACGCTGCCGGCGGGATTGAAGTATTCGAGCTTTGCGTAGACCTCAGCGCCGAGGTTTTCCGCAGCGGCGAAACGGTTGAGCTTGAGCAGGGGAGTGGAGCCGATCAGGTCGGTAATGGTATCATAAGTCTTCATAACGGTAAACTCCTTTTATTGTAGGTTGTATATTTTTTGAAAGAGAAGTAATTTTAAGAGAGGGGGAAGGCGTTTACCGGCGACATCGGAGCATGAAAAAGGACAGCATAGGCTTGCCTCATTTCTGATTCATATATTTCCTATCGGATTAATAGGCATTGTAACACGATGTTACCTACTTGTCAAGTAGGAATATGAAAAATTTGAGAAAAGAGAAAGACACGACTTTCGTCGTGCCGTTCTCTTGGCGCGGAGCAAGGTGACTCGAACGCACGGCCTCCGCATCCCGAGCACATCGGGGACATTATGCTCGCCTTCCGCAGTATCAGAATGTGGAAGAATATTTGCGAAGCCTTGCATGATGAAACCGGCCCCCCCCCCAAAAAAAAGGGGGGGGAAAAGCCTCTGGCAAGCATGATACAATACTAGCCAATTACGAGTTGGTACAGGAGTTTCAGGAATTTACCTTAGGAGGTAAATTATCTAATAATAGTCTATCGATTTATCCGCGGGAAATCAATGATACAGATAATTTCTGGTTTGATTTTCAAACGACAGCTGGTAAAGATTACTATTATGTGATGCCTGCTGCAGGAAAACGTGAACCTCTTTTTGACAAAAGTAAGATGGCTATGCAGTTAAGTGAATTCACCAAAGGCGTGGTGGATAAAAATAAACTGGACATTTCATCCATTGCTTTTTCAAAAGATCAACGTTCATTTGAGTTCGATTATAAGGGTAAGCAGTATAGTTATAATCGTTTGACAGGTAAACTGACAATAGTTGAGAAGAAAGAAGAGAAGAAAGAATCATCAGACCCAAGCTATACTTGGATGAACTTTTCTCCTGACAAGAAATATATTTTGTATGCAAAGAATCATAATTTGTATGTGAAAGGAAATAAGTCACTGGGAGTAGATACAACTGAAGTGCAACTGACTACGGATGGTATGAAAGACTTTTCATATGCTCGTGAAGATGATTACGAACCTGCAGAAGACGGAGAAGTACCGACGCTAGCACGCTGGTGTCCGGATAATCGCCATGTATATGCAGTGCGTGATGATAACCGTTTATTACGAGATTTTTGGGTAATTAATTCAATAGAAGATTCACCGTCATTGGTCAAATATAAATATGAGTTCCCTGGTGATAAATATGTTACTCAAAATGATTTGACGATTATTGATATTGTAGAAAAAACGGCAAAGAAAGCGAAGGTAGAAAAATGGAAAGACCAGTATGTAATGCCTCTTCATGTTACCTCAGATAGCAAATATTTGTTTTTTGAACGCACTAAACGTACTTGGGATGAAGTAGATGTATGCTCGGTTAATCTCTCAACTTTGGAAGTAAAGGAGATCATTCATGAAGAAGATAAACCGTATCGTGATCCTCATGCTCGTAATGTGGCAATCTTGAACGATGGTAAGGATATTTTGTTCCGTTCAGAGCGTACTGGCTGGGGACATTATTATCATTATGATGGCGATGGAAACCTCAAGAATGTGATGACTTCTGGTGAATGGGTAACAGGCTACATTAATTCTATTGATACACTGAAACGCAAAGTTTATCTGTATGGATATGGAAAAGATAAGAAAGTAAATCCTTTCTATTATATGCTTTTCGAAGTTGATATTGACAAAGAAGGAGTTACTCCATTAAGTACAGAAGATGGGCAGCATAATGTGAATTTCTTGAAATCTCATAATTACTATATCGATACATATTCAAGAGTTGACATGGAGCCTAAAATCATGCTGAAAGATAGAAAAGGCAAAGTGATAATGGAGTTGGCAAAACCTGACTTGGACTTAGTCTATGCATCGGGTTGGAAAAAGCCGGAACGTTTTGTTGTAAAGGCAGCAGATAATATTACCGACTTATATGGAGTGATGTGGAAGCCGTCTGATTTTAATCCTGAAAAGAAATATCCAATTATTTCAGTCGTTTATCCTGGTCCTTATTTCGGCTTTGTACCTACTAACTTTACATTGGATGACAGCTATTGTACCCGTATGGCACAGCTAGGTTTTATTGTCATTACTGTAGGACATAGAGGGGATACTCCGATGCGTGGTAAAGCTTATCATCGCTACGGTTATGGCAATATGCGCGATTATCCCCTTGCAGATGATAAATATGCAATCGAACAGTTGGCTCAACGCCACTCGTTTATCAATGGCAAGAAAGTAGGTATATACGGGCACTCAGGTGGCGGATTTATGGCTGCAGCTGCTATATTCACTTATCCGGACTTTTATACGGCTGCCGTTTCCTGTTCCGGGAATCATGATAATAGTATCTATAATCGTGGTTGGGGCGAATGCTATAATGGCGTGAAAGAAGTTGAAAAGGTTGTGAAAGACAGCTTGGGCAACGAAACGAAAGAATATGAGTACAAATTCAGTGTGAAGTCTAATGCAGAGATTGCCAAGAATCTGAAAGGGCATCTGATGCTTGTGACGGGGGATATGGATAAGAATGTTAATCCTGCACACACTTATCGTGTAGCTCAAGCATTGATTGAAGCTGGCAAAGATTTCGATATGTTGGTAATACCCGGTGCAGGGCATGGATATGGCTCTGCAGATAAATATTTTGAGAAAAAGATGTATCGCTTCTTTGCTAAACACTTGCTAGGTGATAACCGGGCAGATTATTGGGGGGATATAAACTGTACCAAATAAGACAATAGATAAAATTTTATGAAAAACTCTCTTTTTAGATATCTGTGCTTGGCGGCTGTTGCATTAATATGCAGCATGGCCAGCGCACAGCAAAAAGCAAATTATCAGTTGGCGGAGAAGTTTCGTTTACTGACACAGAATCCTATCATGAAGTATTCTACGGAAGTCAACCCTACGTTCATCAATGATACGGACTGCTTCTACTATTCTTTCACTACCCGTGAGGGAGAGAAATACTATTATGTGAATCCGAAGAAAAAGGAAAAACGTCTGTTGTTTGATACCCCCGAACTCTTGAGTAAGATTGCAGTATATACCAAAAAAGCTTACTCTGCTGCAGATCCTCATCTGTTTTTCACTTTCATGAAAGATAATGAGACAATTCGTCTCGACTTCGACCGTGGGCTATATACCTATAACATTCGTACGAAAGTGTTGAAGAAACTCGATGAAAAGCCTATTTATAAAGACGGTGATCCATACTGGAAGAAATATTCTCCGGATAGCTTGTATATGTTGTATGCCAGTAAAGACAACCTGTATTTTGTCGGAAATCCGAAAAAGGGACAGGATACAATACCTGTACAGTTGACAACAGACGGGGGACCGGACTATACATTCAATCGTGAGGATGAAGGAAAGATGGAGGGACGTTTCGGGGCTGAATCAGCTCATTGGCTTCCGGGTACTCATCGTTTTTATGCTGTTCGTGAGGACAATCGGAAAGTGCGCGATCTGTGGTTAATCAATTCATTGTCAAAGTTTCCTGAATTAACGACTTATAAAGCCGAGTTGGCAGGAGATAAAGACGTGACACAATATGAACTTTTACTTGGCGACGTAGATAAAAGGGAAGTGAAGAAAGTAGATATCAATCGTTGGCCTGATCAGTATATCGATGTACTGTATACAACAAATGATGGTAAACGTCTCTATTTTCAACGTTATAACCGCTCTTGGAATCAATCAGATATTTGTGAGGTGGATGTCGAAACTGGACAGGTACGCGTCGTAATTCATGAAGAGAATAAGCCGTACCTTGATTATCAGATGCGTAGCGTGTCTTTCCTGAAAGATGGAAAAGAAATATTATTTCGTTCGGAACGGAACGGGTGGGGACACTACTATCTGTATGATACTGCTACCGGAAACCTGAAAAATCAGGTGACAGACGGAACTTGGGTGGCTGGTCCGATTGCAAAGATTGATACTGTCGGTCGAAAATTTTATTTTTATGGTTATGGTCGTGAGAAAAGCATCGACCCTTATTATTATATCCTTTATGAAGCTAAACTGGATCAACTGAATGCTATTCGTTTGTTGACACCCGAAAACGCATCACATGAAGCTAGAATTTCTCCCTCTAACCATTATATTGTAGATTCCTACTCCACAGTTTCACAAGAACCTGTCAATGTCGTTCGCAACTCACGTGGAAAGGTGGTTATGAAACTGGAAAAACCGGACTTGCAACCTGTTTATGAGATGGGATGGAAAGCTCCGGAGCGTTTTAAGGTGAAAGCGGGTGATGGTGTGACTGATCTTTATGGCGTGATGTGGAAACCTGCAGATTTTGACTCGACGAAGGTTTATCCCATTATTTCGAACGTCTATCCGGGACCTTTTTTTGAGTATGTGCCGACACGCTTTACTGTGAATGATGTATATAATACCCGTCTGGCGCAACTGGGATTCATTGTTATTACTGTAGGTCATAGAGGTGGTACTCCGATGCGTGGAAAAGCATATCATACATATGGATATAACAATATGCGTGACTATCCATTGGCAGATGATAAGTATGCTATTGAGCAACTGGCTGCCCGTTATCCTTTCATTGATGGTACAAAAGTCGGTATTTATGGTCATTCCGGAGGAGGATTCATGTCGGCTGCAGCTATATGTACTTATCCCGACTTCTATTCAGCTGCTGTCTCTTCGGCGGGTAACCATGATAACAGAATCTATAATAAGGGCTTTGTGGAAATTCACTTTGGCGTAGATGAAAAGGTGAAAACAGGGAAAGATAGCTTGGGAGTGGAGCATACGACTTATGATTATAGTGTTCGTGTACGCCCTAATCAGGAACTAGCCAAGAATTACAAGCATGGCTTGTTGTTATTTACTGGTGCGGTCGATAATACCGTAAATCCGGCGAATACATTACGTCTGGTACATGCATTGATTAAAGCAGACAAAGACTTTGATATGTTTGTACTACCGAAATGCACTCATGGATTCTTTGGTGAATCAGAAGTATTCTTTGAACATAAAATGTGGCGTCATTTCGCACGTTTACTATTGAACGATCATTCGGCGGATGCAGATATTGATCTGAATAAATATATGATAGAAGATGAAAGGAGAAGATAAGATGAACAGGACAATAATAAGAATCGGAATAGCAGTAGGACTTTTGATCGGATTTGGTCAGAATATTAAGGCACAAACACCGAAGAAGCCGATTGATATTGACGCGTGTATGTCATGGATGCGTGTAGAGTCGCCTGATATTTCTCCGACAGGGCGATGGGTGACTTATCGTATAGTTCCTATGGAATATAATCCCGAGTACAAAGACGGAAAGATCTTGCACCTGTTTGACTCACGCACCCGTAAGGAGATTCTGTTGGAGGATGTAGAAAATATTGAGTTTTATAATTCAGATCAAGCTGCATATTATCAAGTGTCCGATTCTACTGGGAATGCGAAAACAATCCTGTTAGAACTGCCTTCAGGCACAAAGACCGAGTGGACTTATAAGGAAGCTTTCCGACCAGCAAAAGGAATTCCTTACTCAATTTCTGTAACAAATGTGCCGAAGGATACCATCAATCATGTTCCATCTTTCGACCGCTTGATAGTTCGTCATCTAAAAAACGGCACTTCCTTTCAAATTGACAGTATTGGTTATTATACCTTGTACAACGAAGGACAATCTATCATCTTTGTACGTAAACAAGCGAAAGGTAACGCATTGTGTTATGGTCCATTAACCGGACCCTATCAGACTATTTATCAGAGTTCCGTAAAGAAAGAACCAGTTTCTTTCAACTTGAATGCAAAACAGATGATAGGAGGGTTCAGTATTAAAGATTCACTATGGTACAACTTTTCCTTAAAGAAGAACACCTGTGATTTGGTCTTTGACCGAAAAGAGATAGTTCTCCCTGCAAGGATGGAACTTGTCCGGGCTAACCTGTCAAGTAGCCAGAAGTTTCTGACAATGGAACTCAGACCTTATCAGGAAAAAATAAATAAAGATAAGAAAGAAGAGGAAATAAAGCCGGATAAGAGTTTTGAGCTGGAGTTGTGGACCTGGGATGAATATGAAGTACCTACTTTGCAGACACGCAGTCGTTATTTCCGTCCTCAATATTCGAAATATATCTATGACATTGCTTCCCGAAAATTGACGGAAGTAGCTCCCGGGCATGCTGATTTGTTGGAGCCGGATCGTGCGGAAGAGATTCATAATGTGCTTTACACAGACGAAACGCCTTATTGTGCGCAGAAAGACTGGCTTAATGAAATGCCGTTTGACATCTATTCTGTGAATGTACATACGGGAGAAAAGCAATTGGTAGGACGTAGCTACCGGACAAGACCGAGGTGGTCGATGAATGGCAAATGGGCTGTGATGTATGATCCTATTGCACAAGTATGGAATAAGTTTGACGGAAAAACGGGTGAGGTTACCGATATTTCAACAGCTATTGGGTATCCGATATTCGAGGAAACTTATGACAAACCAAATCCTGCACCTGCTTGTGGTATTGCTGGTTGGACTGCTGATGGTAATAATGTGTTGATTTATGATGCTTATGACTGGTGGAAGATCGATTTGACCGGAGAACGTCAACCGGAATGCATCACTAAGGGGTATGGTCGCAAAAATCAGAGATCTATCCGTAAAATGACCAGCAATATTGACAAAGAAGTATTCAATCCGGACGAGACGGTTATAGTCAGCGTATGGGATGAAAATACAATGGATGAAGGTATTTATTCACTTGACATGAAAGGTCGCTTGAAGAAGCTCGCAGAAGGTCCTTATATCTATTCAATTCATCGTTTTTCTGACAATCAGAAGTATTGTATCTGGAATCGTCAGAATATATCAGAATTCCGTGATCTGTGGTGGAGTAAATCGGATTTCTCTGATCCGATTCGTATAACGAATGCTAATCCTCAACAAAGCGAATACAAATGGGGTACTGCAAAGTTAGTGGAATGGACTAATTATGAGAATAAGCCTAACAAGGGAATACTTTACTTGCCGGAAGATTATGACGCTAAGAAAGAATATCCTGTTCTGGTACAGTTCTATGAAACACATTCCGGAGGGCTGAACACTTATCATGCTCCAATGTTGAGTAGTGCAATGGCGGATGTGATGTACTTTGTTAGTAATGGGTATATTGTATTTATGCCGGATGTGCATTTTACCATAGGAACACCGGGACAGAGTAGTTATGATGCAGTAGTAAGCGGTACGAAATACTTGATAGAGCAGGGGATAGCGCATCCGGGAAAGATAGGTCTTCAGGGACATAGTTGGTCAGGTTTCCAAACTAGTTATCTGGTGACGAAGACGGATATATTCGCTTGTGCTAATATCGGGGCTCCTATTACTGATATGGTAACCGGTTATTTGGGTATTCGTGGTGGAAGCGGTTTGCCGCGTTATTTCATGTATGAAGAATGGCAAAGCCGTATGGGAAAGAGTTTGTGGGAAGCCAAAGATAAGTATTTGGCAAGTTCTGCTATCGTGGAAGCGGATAAAATACATACTCCATTATTAATTTGGCATAATGATAAGGATGAGGCTGTTGCCTACGAACAAGGTCGTGCACTTTATTTAGCTATGCGTCGTTTACAACGTCCGGCATGGCATCTTAATTACAAAGGTGAAGGGCATTTTCTTGGTAATCAGGCTGCACAGAAAGACTGGACTATCCGGATGAAACAGTTCTTTGATTATTATCTGAAAGGAACAAAAGAACCGCGTTGGATGAAAGAGGGTATTCATTTGCGAGAACGTGGAATTGATCAGAAATATGATTTACTAGAAAAATAAATTAAAATGAAGAAACTATTAATGACAGTTATGGTTCTGTCTTGCTTTGCATTCAGTAGCTATGGACAGAAAGTGGAGAAACAAATTATTGGTAAATGGTGTAATCCTTACACCTATGAATCTACAGGGGAACTCAAAGGGTTTGAGTTTAAAAAAGGTGGTAAATGTTCTGCTATCAATGTACCGTCTTTAGATTTAAAGACTTGGAAAATTGATAATGGTTATTTAATCGTTGAAGGATTTAGCAAAGGAGAAGATGGGAAGACGGAAGTGTATAAAACACGTGAACGTATTGGCTATATAACATCAGATTCGCTAGAATTAGTTGCACAGGAAGCAAGCCCACGATTGGCCTTTCTGTATCTGAATATGAAATCAATCAAGAAATTGGTTACTCCAGAAGTAACCCCTGATAAGAAGTAATAAATCTCTCTCTTAAATAATTTAGTGTTTAAATTAGCATTACGTTGCTAATGAAAACGCCTCGTCGTAGTGATTACGATGAGGCGTCTTCGTTTTACAGTATTTATGCAGTATAGTATGTTTGAATAAATCGTTTGTTTATTGAAATCGTTTGCTGTTGAGGCTTGTTTACACTTTTCGTATAGATAATGCTTTGTTTTCAGCACCTTCCATAATCTCCCGCTCCCCGGGACCTTTATCGTTGATGCCGCACAAGTGAAGAATTCCGTGGATAATCACACGATGTAGTTCGTCTTCGTATGAGGTGCCAAACTGCTCCGCATTCGTATGTATTGTATCCAGACTGATGAATAAGTCACCTGATAAACGATCGCCTTCACAATAATCGAAAGTAATAATGTCCGTGTAGTAGTCATGTTGCAGATACTGACGGTTTACCTCCAGAATTTTTTCGTCCGAGCAGAAGATATAAGCGATTTCACCGAGTCTTTTTCCGTAAGAAGCAGCTACGGTCTTTATCCATTCCGTAGTCTCACGTTTCTTGATATCAGGCATTTTTACGCCTTCTGTTTGATAAGTTACAGCCATAGTTGAATGTTATGATTTAAAAGAAAAATAAATAACTGATTAAGATAGCGGCTATGATACCCGAGAAGTCTGCTATCAGACCGCAAGTTACTGCATTACGAGTCTTGGTGATCCCCACACTGCCGAAATAAACGGCCAGAATGTAGAATGTAGTGTCCGAAGCTCCGCGTACTACACAACTCATGCGTCCTACAAACGAATCCGGTCCCAGTTCTTTCATCGTATCGATCATCAATCCGTTCGCACCGCTACCGCTAAGTGATTTCATCAATGCGGTAGGCAGTGCACCTACAAAGCTTGTGTCGACTCCGCATAAGCCTACTATATAGCCGATGCCTCCCACCAGAAAATCCATTGCTCCCGAAGTGCGGAACACTGCAATTCCTACAAGAAAAGCAACCAGATAAGGGATGATGCGCACAGCCGTCGTAAACCCTTCTTTAGCTCCCTCTACAAATGAATCGTATACATTGATCTTTTCCCTGACTCCCGTCAAAATAAACAGGATGATGACACTGAATAGCAGAATATTCGCTATCAATGTAGAATAAGTACCCATATCCTCTCGTGAAACGTTTAGGAACAAGTAAATCAAGCCGGAAAAGAAAAGACAAATAATGCCCATTAAAAGGAGAATAGGCTTATTGATTAAGTTTATCTTTTGAGCGATGCTGACTGCTATGACTCCTACTAAAGTGGAAATGAAAGTACTTAGCAGGATAGGGATAAATACATCTGTAGGCTGTGCAGCCCCCATTTGTGCACGATACACCATGATACTGATCGGAATGATGATAAGGCCGGATGTATTAATCACCAAAAACATAATCATCGGATTGG
>OGOJ01002363.1_pt1 | contig 12030 bp, 20 predicted proteins | sample 1552601 | NCBI WGS metagenome assembly OGOJ01 (sample SAMEA2580184, study PRJEB22360) | human gut metagenome | biome: human gut; feature: human-associated habitat; material: faeces | place: Denmark | collected 2008/2010
AATTGCATCGGTAGCGGAAACCGCCATCATGGATGTATATCCGTACAGCGCAGAAGAACGGACTATTGATTCCATCAGTGAAAACGCTAACTCTCCCGTTGTGCGCAATTTCATTCAAACACTCCCGGAAGGCTGCAAGACAACCATTACTGTAGGAGGAAAGCAGGTTATTATTGACAAGACAGAAAATAAGACCAAGGTGATTCCCAATTCTGAAAATGATCTCAAAAATAAATGATTGTTTTCCCAGTCTGTGAAGATAGGGGCGGCTGTTAGTTTATAGAAAAACTCCGGTGTAATGGTTACTTTTCGTTTAGGTTGTTTCCGGAAAGCAGGTGTCGTAATCTGCACAGCCACTATTGCTTATCATTAACCAAACGCCCTCTACTCGCGTAGAAGTCCCGTGAAAGGTTCGGGTTAAGTAATTTAATTTCAGCTAACAGTTAACTATCCCGGTGTGGCTTGACCGCCTATCCGGGAGCAAATGAATAATTCATTAATCAGTGGGAATTATGGAAAACCAAACTTTCAAAGAAGCTATCAAGAGTTATCTTGATGAACGTGCCAGGACTGACGAACTGTTCGCCAAGTCCTACGCAAAAGAAAACAAAAATCTGGACGAATGCTGTTCCTACATCATGGGTGAGGCCCGGAAGCGCGGAAATGCCGTTGCTATGTCCGACACTGAAGTTTTTGGTATGGCCGTACACTATTACGACGAGGACGACATCAAAGTCAACAAACTACCTTCCGGCACAAGAGCTGTAGCTTCCACTTCACCCCAACCGGCGAAGCTGACCGAAGAAGATATACAAAGGGCTCGTGAGGAAGCGATTAAACGTCTTACCGAAGAGCAATATGTTTTGCTGAAGAAAAAGTCGTCACGAGGAAAGAAAGAAGCAACGGAAGTTCAACAGATGTCACTGTTCTAAGCCATGAAACCGCGTACTAAATTACAAAAGGAAGTTGCCGAGCTGAGTGCAAAGTTGGGTGAAATCTCCGACTCTCCCAAGAATTGGGCGAAAGAACATCTGTTTTCTCATACAGCGTATAAATACAAGGATGAACTTTGGTGTTCGGAATGTGGTAAGATATGGATAAACACCGATAATAGCGAATTGAGTGCTATCCTTTTGGGTGATAAGACCGAATGCCCCTATTGTCACCACAAACTGGACGTAAAGGTAAGTCGGAAAAGCCAGAATAGAGAGGAAATCTACATGGACATACTGCAAGTTGTTGGTAACTTCCAAGTCATACGTCATATCCTGTGCTGCAAGTATTCTTGCAAAAGCGGTTTTCGTGAGCATCTGACATCAAATCTTTATTACCATTTCTTTGAGACCGTTCAGGAATGGATTACGGTTAATGGCAAACGTACCATTATCGCCAGGCCTATGAATATGGGTGGCAATGGATGGTTGTATAGTGAGCCTTTGAGTATAAAGAACGAATACGATAGCGGTTATTACAGTTATGGAGATGTATACTCTATTCATGGGTGGTTGTATCGCAAGATAGAGCTTCTCCCGGAATTAAAGAAACGCGGTATAGGCCGGAATTTTCCCGATGTTAATCCGTCGAGGCTTATACGATCGCTCTTAACCGGTAACAATGATGCCGAACTCTGTTTGAAAACAAAGCAGATGGCAATGCTTAAGCACATGGCTAAAGATGGGTATTATCAGCTTCGGTACAAACCATCTTTCAATATCTGTAACCGTAATCATTACATCATCAAGGATGCCAGTATGTGGAATGACTATATCGACCTGCTGCTCTATTTCAAGAAAGATGTACGTAATGCCAAATATGTCTGTCCTAAGAACCTAAAGGCCGAGCATGATTTGCTGATGAATAAGAAAAGGAGCATTGAAGCAAAGCTTCGCAGGGATAGGGAAAGACGGGAAGCAATCCGTCGTAAAAAGGAATGTAGAGAGAACATCATTCAGTTCTACAAGAGAATGGAGAAGTTCTTCGGTTTGGAGATTACGGACGGAAGTATTACTATCCGTCCATTGGAAAGTATAACCCAGTTCTACCAAGAGGGCAAGGCAATGCACCATTGCGTATATACGAATGAGTATTACAAGCGTAAAGATTGCCTTATTCTTTCGGCCCGTATCGGGGAAAAACGTATAGAGACAATAGAACTGTCCCTAAAAACTCTTGAAGTAGTGCAATCGCGTGGTGCATGTAATCAGAATACAGAATACCATAAGCGTATCATTGAACTTGTCAAAAAGAACATAGGTTTAATCCGTAATAAATTATCAGCATAAGCCATGAATATCCATCAGACAGTCCCCCGCTCCGATTGCACCTCTTTCGCGAAATGTGGCAAGCATTCCCTTGCCTATTGCCGGAAGTACGGTGCATCCGAATGCGGTCTGTGCGAGATAGTGAAGCGGAAACCGAGGAACCGGGTGATGGTGGACGGTGTAGAACGCAAGGTATGTAGCCGCTGCAAAAGACCGCTTCTACTATTCTGCTTCTATGACAGGACAATCTATCGCAACGGAAAGGTGTATCACATCAAGACATCATGGTGCAAAATGTGTGTTTCGGAAGACAATCGGGAACGGAATAAAAGGAAGGAAAACAAATGAATATAAAGAAAATAAAGGAACATAACCCTCAATCCTTTTTAGACGATTTGAAACGGGTAAGAGAAATCATGGTCTATGCAGCGCATACCAACTCCTACTATAAGATTCTTAAACACGAATTGTTGAGAGATGCGGAAGAGAAAGCCATCACGTACTATATAACGGATTCTATATTCGCCAGAAAGCGTGATGTCATGGTAATAATTTAATCGAGAAAAATATGAAACAGACAGTAGAAGAAGCAGCCCGCACTCATTGGAGTGAAAGTACATATAATAAAGATGCAGAGCTTGCCTATGATGAAAGAGACTGTATAGCTATCAAGGCATTGGCAAAAGCGATTGCACTACGGGCATTTAAGGAAGGTGCAGCATGGCAGGCAAAGCAATTTCCGTGGATAAGCGTTGAAGAACAGTTGCCAGAAGAGGGGCAAAAAGTTTTTGTTTTGGTGATGTGTTATGGCACACCATGTATTCGAGAAGAAAAGTTTTGTAGAAATAGCAATTTAGATAAAAAGGGAATGTGGATTCACGGAAACAGTATCGTGCTGGCATGGTTTCCCACCCCCTCTTTCGATGAGATACTCGAAGCCAACAGGGATGTACTGGAACGAATTAAAGAGAAAGGAGATTGATATTATGGGATTTAAAAAAGGCTCAAAAACGGGTGCGCCGAATAGAAAGGGGCATAGATGGATAAACTATCCTAACAACGCCCACAAGAAGTGCACCAAATGCGGTTGCATGGTTGATATAACATGCTCAAAAGGAGTAAACGTATCCATATACACGGATATGAATGGTAACAAATCTAATGAATGCCCTAATTGTATTTAGTCATTATGGAAAGGTACAGAATCATACGAGGAGAAGGTTATAACGGTTGTATCCCCATAATAATATATTGGGTGCAAGTCAGAAAAGACAAACGTATTTCATCCGAATGGGTGAATGTAAAGGGCTTTGATACTTATAAGAGAGCCAAAGAGTTGTTGGATATTTTAAACGAATAGTTATGAAATCAAAACAAGTATTATCAGTCGAACAGATGAAACATTTGCAGGAGCTTGGGCTGGACACAAGCGATGGAAGCATGTGTTTTGAGTGGAATGAATCCGATTCAGACAACATGGTTGTAACCTCTCCGGATGCCGATACGAATTACGACTATTATCATGAAACTTACACTTTGCAGGACATTCTCGATAAGCTGCCACATTATTTGAATCCATTTCCGTCCAAACAAATATTGTTTGCATGGATGATTGAAAGAGATGCCATAGCATATCGAAATGTTGAAGATATAGATGATTGCCTCAAACATTTTACTGATGATTTATTAATTGATGCAGCCTACGAGATGTTGTGCTGGTGTATTGAAAATGGGTATATTAAAACTAATCAGTTATGAAAGCGAGAATAAAAGCAACCGAAGAACTTGTGACATTAGAGACTGCGAAGCTGCTGAAAGATAAGGGCTTCAATTGGAAGTGTGAACACCTAATAGACCGTAATAAGGTTATTGCAAAATATGACCTTCCGCAAAGTATGTCGTGTTGTACGGAAATAGATGACGAATCAGTTGAATTTTTGTGTCCAACATTGTATATCGCCCAAAAGTGGCTGCGTGAAAACAAAAAACTTCATATCGAAATATCCTATATGTATGGAGACTATTGGATATATGATATACTGACAATTCCGGAACATGATTTAGTAGGATTGTCGGATAGACCTATTATCCATTATAAATCCTACGAGGAAGCACTGGAAGCCGGAATACAAGAAACTTTAAAACTTATATAACTATTATGAGCAAAGGAATTTACACAAAAGAAAATGTAGGTAATGGTGTATTCATCTTTACCGTCAATAAGAATTTTGTAGAACCTAAATTTTGGGGACTGCATGAAGAAAACGAACAGGCACAATGTGTAGTTATTATCCATGATGGCAATGCTTTATTCTTCTATCCGGAAGATATGGATAATGATACCCATATTCTTCTTGATTGGGAGAAAGAGCAAACAGGAAAGATATATCCAACCACAGAAGAAGGCATGAAGGATACCGATGGAATAGGCAATACCAAAGCATTGGCTGCATCCGGAAGCGAAATTGCTGAGAAAGTCATAGCATTGGACTTATGTGGATTAAGTTGGCGCATTCCTACACTACAAGAGAGTGTCTTAGGGTATGAACATAAGGTTATGCTGAATGCAGCCTTAGCTATCTGCGGAAAACAACCAGTGAAAGATGACTGGTATTGGTGTTCTACGAGAAAAGGAAACAAACGCAATTTTATTCTCAGTTGGGGCGACGGTTTTAGATACGACAACATTCAGGACAGTGACGATTGGGTTCGCCCCGTGTCCGCTGCCTCTCTTAATTCACTTTAACCTTATAAATGATTACAACTATGGCAAAAGTATTTATAACAAAGTATGCCTTAACAGAAGGTATTAAAGAGATAGAAACAGATATTATTAGAAGTAGATTTGAAGATAGAGAATATGTAAGGGATGGTTTATGTTCTTACTTCCGTATAGGGGAAAACGCATTCACCGATAAATCCGAAGCGTTGAAAAAGGCGGAAGAAATGAAGATTAGGAAAATCGCTTCTCTTCGTAAGCAGATTGAGAAACTTGAGAAATTATCTTTTAAAGTAGAGGAGATTTGATTATGGAACAAGAAAGAAAAATCGGAGAGGTATTTGAATATAATGGAGAAAAAATTATCGTGAAAAAAGATAGCGATTTTATATACGGATGCGATAAATGCGTCTTTAATGGTAGACCGGAATGCTGTAATTATTATTGCTTGTATTTTGAAAGACAAGATAAACAAGATGTGCACTTTGAAAAAGTGGAGGATTGATTATGAAAGCAAACCTTATTTTATTTCTTGCAATATTCATCATATCAGCATTACTCATCGGTCACTTCCGACTGGCATTCTCACCGTTCAGTGTATCCTTTCCCTATTGGCATAGGGCTGTAGGAGTTGTTCTTATCGTTGTAGGATGCTTGGTCTACAACATAGGTGAGCATGTATCCGGTTACAAGAAAGGACTGGATGAAGGTATGGAGATTGTTTTGAAAGAGTTAAAAGAAAGATACAATGAAGAAGATAATGTTCAATGATAAATATAGCCTAACCCAGGCTGTATTGGATGGTCGGAAGACTATGACGAGAAGAATAATCAAATGTCCAAGAACTTTTAGGGGAGAATGGGTCGCAGGATTCAATATACACATACGCCATTCTGACAAAAAGATTGTTGATTGGCCTTGTATGTACGATGCTGATGAAAGAGAGTTTGATATGGGCGAGATATTGCCGAAATATGAACTTGGAGAAGTTGTTGCCATTGCGCAAAGCTATATGGATGTTGACCGATTTTATAGAAAAGGGAAAAATGCAGCTTACTTAGAATACTTGGATTCTATATTGCCTGAACTGAAATTATATCCCGGTTGGACTAATAAAATGTTTGTCCGCGCTGACCTCATGCCCCATCATATCCGCATTACCGACATCAAGATAGAACGGTTGCAGAACATATCCGATGAAGATTGCTTTAAGGAAGGAATTTTTAAATGGGATGCTGGACAAAAGGATATTCCTTTTTATTCATTCCATAATGCAGATATACCCGACTACAATGATCCTCGTGACGCATTCGCAGAACTGATAGATAAAGTCTCCGGCAAAGGTACATGGAAATCCAATCCTTATGTATTTGTTTACGAATTTGAATTAGTTGATTAACCATGAATAGAAAAGAATACCAGGAACACTGCAAGCATTACAGCCCCTACAGTGGGCAATGCTACAAAAAGTCATTCATATCGAGTATGGCAAGTAATGCGCATGTGAACATGCGGTGTGACGGGAAATGCCCCCGTATGAGTAATTACGACAAGAGAAACGGAATATTAACTGATAAAGAAAGAACAGATGAATCTAAATGAACTGCGCGACCGCGCCTATAAAACCGCTTGCGACCACGGTTTCCATGATGAAGAATTGAGTAACGAACATTGCCTTTGCCTTGTAATATCCGAGCTTATGGAAGCCGTGGAAGCGGATAGAAAAAGTAGACACTTTGATAAAGAAAAGTATAAGATCGGTGAATATGCCGAATGTCAAGGGTGGCTAACAAATGAAGAAAAGTTTATCAACGTATTCAATAGATATATCAAAGATACCATCGAGGATGAACTTGCCGATGCAGCTATACGCCTGCTTGATTTGTGCGGATTGCGTAAGATAGACATTGAGGACTTTACGGAAGAAATGTTGTACGGGGCAGAGGAAAGTTGCAATGATGAGACCTTTACAGAAAGTATATACGCTATATCCACAATACCCATCAGATATGAGTATGAATACGGCTATCCATTAGGAGGGCAATTAAACAGCATGCTATTGGCTATTTTCGGGCTTGCTAAACATTTGGACATAGACCTTATATGGCATATCAATCAGAAGATGAGATACAATGAATTGAGAGAAAACAAACATGGAAAAAAGTATTGATTATGGAAACTACAAAACTGATAATTAACGCAGTATTCTTTATAATCAATTCCTTTGCGATGTGCTTTGTTTGTATAATGGTAAGCAAATGGCACAGACGCATGGAGGATAAGCTGGATGAGATAAGGGAATATACCCGTAGGGTTTCAGACCGTAACGATGTCGTTTATATGAACCAGCTCCAATGGCTAAAAAGCAAGCTGATTGAAGAAGAACGATACGAGGAAGCCAACGAAATCAACAAGTGCATTAATATTGAGATGAATAGACTAATGCAAAAATCGAAAAAAAAATAAAGATTGAAGAAAGAAATTTACACACAATTCGGGACAGGTCCACCTTGACGGAAAGCATTACTTCTCATCTTTATATTTTGCTGCAATTTTAAGCAGTTCAAGAGCAGAATTTGCATCCTTAGATTCTTCAAACTTGATAGCAGAAACTTTCGGTACGACGAATTCCACAGCTTTCATGTATATTCTACATTTTTCCTTAGCTGTCAGCTTTCCATAGGAAGTACAGAAGTCCTCAAAATTATCTATCACAAAATCACGGAGTTTATCTTTCATTTCCGTATTCTTGTTCCTTACTCCCTTCTGACGACCTCCTTTCTTTTCATGCCCTTCTTCAAATGCAGCCATAACCTATAATAAGAATTTTACATCTGTAACCACTACATTTCTCGACATCATCACAACCTTACGCAGCATCTGTTCCGAAAGCACGTGGTACTTCCCCGCCTCATCCGGCAAGGTCATTTCAAACCAATATGCAAGCACATAGTTGACCACATACCCGTGAATATAAGTTTTCAGATTCTTTACATTACCGCGCCAGCCGGATTCCATTCTCAATACGATAGTCCATTCCTCTTCAGATTCAACATGATCTGTCTGTACCCTCATACATGGCTCGTTGACATATATGCCCAGTTCCGACTTCACGTTATCAACCGCCGTTTCAATCTGGCGGTTTAGCCAGTTCGTGCTTTCCCCGTCTGTCTGTGCCTCTGCCTGCGCCTCAGCATTTTCCGAAACACGGCATTTTGCCACTTTCCAGCTTATAAAGTCAATGTCATAGACCAACTCGCTTCTCAGCAATTTCACAACGCAATCATATCCGGTTTCCGCATGAACCGGGCAGTCCAAAACCGGCTTTTTCCCAACAGGAGAAATACGCCTTCTTCTTTCATGATTCCTACACTCAGCCATAGCAAAAAAACTTTAATCAGATATACTAACTTCCACTTCATCAATATCCTTCAACATGCTTTCACGTTCCTTTTTGCTCATCTTGGTGGGAACTGACTTCCTGAACAAATTGGCAACACACATCTGCGTCATGTCCTGCCACAACTGCCTGTACATGTCCACTCTGTCAGGCTTTCTTTCAGCCAACCAGTTCATCATCGCATAGCTGACCAATGATTCCTGAATATTCTTATCAAGCTTTGTATTGACATTCCAACGCGTCTCTTCGGTGCGAACAGTCCAGACAAACCCCGTTTCATTATATTCGGCGGAGGTTATCATACGGGACATGCGTTCCTGCAACAGACGGGCGGCCGCCGCAATGTACACCAGAATTAAGGGTCTGTCTTGTTCTGTGATTTTTATCTGAAGATATTTGGTCTCTCCGCTCCCATCGGCAGACTCACGCCCCTCATAACTTGATAACATAACGCAACGTTCAAGAGCCTCATCATATCTATATTCATATACCATATCCGTTCTTTTTCGACAAAATTAGTCCATTCGCCAGCTCTTTTTTGTTATTTTGATTATTCTATCAAAAAGCACGCGTTTTTGTCTGTTCCTTTGTAAAAAACAGATTGTTATGAAAAAATTGATACCAAAATCCAGATTCTATAAAAGCAAAGGACATTCCGACAGTATAAGACAACGCATCCTCTTGTCAGGAACAGACAAGAACAACATCCCGCTGCTTGCAAGATGTGAACAGGCATGGGATAACTTAAGCGAGTTCAGAAACACACGCCTGAGAAACTTCCGCTATGTGTTCGGAGACCAATGGGGAGATTACGTCTCAGACGGAAAAGGCAACAGAGTACGGGAAAGAGACCGCATATCACAACGCACCGGCGGAATCGTCCTGCAGAACAACCACCTCATAAAAATAGTCAACACCCTCGCAGGACTGTATGCGAAATCCTCAACGCTGCCGGTATGTTTCGCCCGCCAGAAAAACGCAAATGCAAAATCACAGATGATGACAAACGCCTTGCAGACAAACTGGGAAAACAACCTTATGAAAGACCTCCTCACATCGGAAATGTATGAGTTCATATGCGGCGGAGCCGCCATAGTCACCGAGGAATGGTCATGCCACGACGGTATAGAGGACAGCTATACCTATACAGTCAACCCCTCATATTTCTTCTATGAGTCCAAAGCCAACGACCCTCGCCATTGGGACAATGACCTGATAGGAGAAATCAGGGATTATACGCTGGGCGAACTTGCATCCATTCTGGCTGAATCGGAATACGACTACCAACAGCTTGAAGAGATATACAACCCATGGCTTAACCGTTACGCATTCAATACAACACAGCAGACCGAACACTATAAGGAAGAATCTTTTGATACACCGCCCGCACCAAACCTGTGCCGGACCTATCATGTATGGACGCTGGAAAACAAACCGCGGTACCGCTGCGTAGACATTATGGATACTCAAAACCCACTGTACCGTATCGAGACGAAAGACCTCCCGCTGATCAAAAGACAAAATGAGGAACGGATACGGATGGGACTTGAACAAGGAATAGACCGGGAAGACATCCCGCTCATTGAATACAAATATATCATCGACCAATACTGGCATTTCCAGATGCTTGCTCCGGATGGCAGGGTCCTGGTTGAATACGACAGCCCGTTCGAACATAAATCGCATCCGTACATATACAAGCTGCACTATTTCGTAAACGGAAAAACAGTGCCATTCATCTCCGTTGTCATCGACCAGCAACGTTATATCAACCGTCTGATCACCTTAAACGACCTGGCGATACAGTCAGCTGTAAAGGGCATCAAAATGATTCCCAAGGATTGTGTCCCGGAAGGCATGAGCAACAAGGAATTTGCGGAACAATTCATCGAAATCGGAGGCTTCATATTCTATGAACCTTCCAAAATAACAGGAAACGCTCCACAGATAATCACATCCAAGTCTACGGACATAGGAACCGCAGAACTTCTCCAGCTTCAGCTCAGCTTCATAAATGACATAACTTCCGTTTCGGAAACCCTGCAAGGAAAGACTCCTGCGAGCGGAACGGCAGCCAGCAGATACGCCATGGAAATGCAGAATTCAACGACATCCATTGCAACGCTGCTGACCAAATTCTCCACCTTTGAAAATGAGATTGCCAAGAAAAAGATGAAAACCATTCATCAATTTTACCAATCTCCGAGAAACATCTCACAGGAAAAATCATCCGGATACAATGAGTATTCCGAATATGACCCCAAAGAAGTACAAGACATAGACTTCAAAGTAAGCATAAAGGAGAGTGCGGAATCACCGGTAGCCAGAATGATGGTAAACGACCTGCTCAAAGAATTATGGGCAGCCGGACAAATCAATGCCGAACAGCTATTGTCCTTTTCCTATTATCCCGGCTCGGAAGAAATACTGCAAGCCCTGCGGTCAGCCAAAGAAAACTCCCAAAACGGCGAAATTCAGCAAATACCACAAAATATCATGCAGCAAGTATCCTCGCAGGCAAATCCCAATATCGTGCAGAATGTACAGCAAGCTCTCATGTCGGCATAAAAGCATGGACGGCACCAACAACCTGTTTCTGCCGTCCATACATACCCGAACCTCTTCCATTCCAGCCTCAGCACATATTCCACCTAAGCACACTCAGAATGCGGCAGAAATCGCAGTACAAAACGAAATCCGCCCTGTCAAGCAGTATGTCCAAGCTATCGTTTTTCATCAGTCAATATCCTTTTTATCTTCTCTTCCGTAAAACCGAAACAGGCGGCAAAACACCTGAAAGCCTTCCGCCTGTTTGCAGGAATAAGCGAATACATGCTATTGGCCGGAGTATTGCTTTCCAGCGCTCTCTTTATTTTACTTTTTTGCATATCATCCCGTATATTCAATTATAAACCATATCCTTTATCTTATCCTTACAGCATCCGCAATCACATACAAACAATTTTATACAGTCATAAACGCGCATTGCAATTTCCCCGCTCAGATAAGCTATTTCCTCGCCATCCAATCCTATTCCGTTCATATTGCCCAAATCATCCTGCAAATGTCTCTGTTCATGAATGTACGAATTAAAGAACTCCCTGCCGGAAGACGCGGCACCTATGACCATAACCGTAGACCTGTACATGTAATTCGAATAGGTAAGCCCTGTATCCATTCTACATGCCCTCATATTCCTTTCCGCATCCGCAAGGATTTTCCCGGTGCAGCCTATAGACCGTAACCGGCGAAGAATTTCCTCCGTATAATAGCAGTCCACATAATAATAGACATACACCCTCCAGTCCAGCTTATCTATATGGAAACGCTGTCTTATCACAATACATCATCCCAATTGATTACGATACCCTTTTCCACACAGTCGGAATAGAAATGCCGGAAAGCCTTTTCCGACCCGCCGTCCGGATCGTCTATAAAGTCTTTCACATAACGTGCCAAATACTGTTCATTGGGAATTGACGAACCGAAATAATCGGCACGGCACATATTGGCTACATATACGGCATTATACCCGTTGTCACGCTCCAGCCTGATATCATGTTTCTTCAATATCTCGTCCAGTTTCTCCTTTGTCACCGGAACTATCTCTTCACCGTCTCTGCCACGCATCATGGAAACAGCCCAATCGC
>OGOJ01002381.1_pt1 | contig 11956 bp, 10 predicted proteins | sample 1552601 | NCBI WGS metagenome assembly OGOJ01 (sample SAMEA2580184, study PRJEB22360) | human gut metagenome | biome: human gut; feature: human-associated habitat; material: faeces | place: Denmark | collected 2008/2010
ATCAATCAGGCCCCAAAGAGACGCCCCCCTCCCGCACCCGCCAATTCAAAGAAGTTGGATGTGTTACGTTCGTTCATGCTCTTACCTTCTTCAAAATAACGATGACTTCATCCTTTTTCAGCACCTTGCCATAGGACACCACCTGACCGTCCACCACCAAAGCGGGGGTGGTCATCACACCATAGGCGGCGATCTTTTCAAAGTCCCGCACATGGTCAATGGTCGTATCCATCCCAAGCTCCCGCAGTGCGTCTACAGTTGCCGCTTCCAGCGCATTACACTTGGCACAGCCGCCCCCAAGAATTTTGATCCCGGACTCCTTCTTTTCAGCTTCTGCCGCCTGCATTGCTTCCGGCGTACAGCTCCCGCCGCAGCAGCAAGGCTGCTTTTGTTCTTCTTTTTTCTTACCAAATCCGAAAATTGACATTTTGATACCCTCCAATTATAAAATGAACCCCTGAAACAGGTTGAATAAGTAGCCTACAACGATAATGCCCAAAGCGCAGATAGCGATAAAAACACCCAGCAGCTTCGGCTTAACTGCCTTGCGCAGCATGATCATTGACGGCAGGGACAGCGTAGGGACGCCCATCATAAAGGCAAGCACCGTACCAAGCTGTGCGCCTTTTCCAAGCAAAGCCTCAGCAATGGGAATCGTTCCGAAAATATCGGCATACATAGGAATGCCGATGATGGTTGCTAATATTACGCCGAAGGGGTTATGGCTGCCAAGAACCGCCACAACCCAGCTTTCGGGAATCCAGTTGTGAATGACAGCCCCGATGCCTACGCCGATGAGAATGTACGGAAAGACCTTCTTGAAGGTTTCCGCTACCTGATCCTTGGCATAAACCAGCCGTTCCTTCTGCGTCAGTGTTGGGGAGGCAATGTCCACGGCAGATGCCCTGCGGATAAATTCCTCCACCTGATTTTCCATGTGCAGCTTTTCAATCAGCGTACCGCCAGCCACAGCAATCACAAGCCCCAGCACCACATAGAGAATCGCAACCTTTGCCCCGAAAATACTCATCAGAAGAACAAGACTTCCCAAGTCCACCATAGGCGATGAAATCAGGAATGAGAAGGTCACACCCAGCGGCAGTCCGGCACTGGTAAATCCGATAAACAGTGGAATGGACGAGCAGGAGCAGAATGGTGTTACCGTGCCGAGCAGGGCTGCGATGCAGTTTGCCCAGATACCGTGAAACCGCCCCATAATTTTCTTACTGCGTTCCGGCGGAAGATAACTCTGAATGTAGGAGATCAGATAAATCAGCACACAGAGCAGCACGGTGATCTTAATCACATCATAGAGGAAGAACTGAATGCTCCCACCGATTCGGCTTGTTGCGTCCAATCCCAATGTGCCGAGTAGATTTCCAATCAGCGTATTCAGCCACTTCATGCCGAGGATTTGATCGGTGATAAACTTGCCCATCAGGAGCAGCACCCCCCTTCGCTATTAGAGCCGCAGCCGCAGCAGGTCAGTCCCTCTATAAATTCTTTGAACTGGGTCAGGGTTTCGCAGTTCAGGGAGTAGTGCTGCCACTTGCCATCCTTGCGGGCATTCACTAGTCCGCACTCCATCAGAATCTTCATGTGGTGAGAGAGGGTCGGCTGGGTAATTTCAAACCGTTCCAGCAGCTTACAGCCGCACTTCTCACCGTCCGACAGCATCTTTACGATTTCCAGCCGGTTCGCATCGCCCAGCGCCTTGCAGATCAAAGCCACATCCATAGCATTCATAGAAACACCTCACATTGATAATCGTCTATGTGTATAGTGTAGCATATACATAGATGATTGTCAATACATTTGTGCAAATAAAAGCAGGTACACCGCATTTCTACAGTGTACCTGCTTTTCATCATATTGTGGGTAGTTTGTCTACTACACCAATCCGCCTATTCACTTGTTACACCACACCGCTTTGTAAGGCTCCTTTTCGGGAAAACGTCCCAAAATTGGTGTAGTTGTGGTGTAGTACCGCAGATATCGCCCGAATTTCGTTTGAAAATTCATCGCATCTGCGTTTTAATTTTGCATTTTACTGCTCAATCGGCTTCATCGTGGGGATGTCATCGACGAGCAGTTATAAGCCTTTATTTCTTGATACTACTCTACACCGCAAGGGTTGAATTTTGCCATTCCATTTACATCTCTACACAAGCCTTTATCCGAACTGTATCGTTTGGCGTATGAATTGGCGTAAATGGCGTATGGCGTATTTGGCGTATGCTTTATTTTATTCTTCAGGGTCTTTCCACTGTGCGAACTGACGGTCAAGATTTTCAAATTCAGACTTACGCAGTTCCTTGGTCACATCCGCATAGATGTTCAAGGTCGTGGAAATATCCGAATGTCCCAGCGCATCCTGAATCACCTTGATGTTCACGCCCGCTTCGCACATCCGGGTCGTGAAGGTATGCCGCAGGGTATGGCAGCTGAAACGCGGCAGGAGCACGGTGCTGTTCGGGTTCTTCGCCAGCACTTCATCGTTGCAGTCCCGGATGATGCGCCGGATGGCCTTGTTCAGCGTTCCCTGATGCTGGCACTCACCAAAGCGGTTGACAAAGATAAAGTCCGTGTAACCGTCCACCGTTACCGTGCAATGGATCTCTGCTTCTTCCTGATAGGCACGTTCCTTTTCAAAGGCTTCTTTCACGAAGTCCATCATCGGAACAGTGCGGACACCAGCCTTTGTTTTGGGCGAGTGGCAGTTGAAGTAGCAGCCCTTCTTGCCGCCGTTGTTCTCACGGTGGTCGTAGTTGACCAGCGTGTGATTGACGGAGATCGTCCCTTCCTTAAAATCCACATCGCACCAGCGCAGACCAGTGGCTTCTCCTACGCGCAAGCCCGTTCCCAGCATGACCGCGAAAATCGGATACCAGTGCTGGTACTTCGGCGTTTTGGAGAGGTAGGACAGCAGCAGATTCTGTTCCGCGACGGTCAGTGCCTTACGGCGGTTGGTTTCAAACTGGTGTGCCTTTTTCAGCTCCCGCAGAACATTGTCCGAGGGATTGCTCCGCAGATAGCAGTCATCCACCGCCATGTCCAGCACCTGATGCAGAACCGTGTGTACGCTTTCAATCGTGGAGATCTGTAAGCCGCGCTCATCTGCCAGCGTGTTATAAAACTGCTTCACATCCGATTTCTTGAGCGCAGACACTTTCGAGTTTCCGAAATCCGGCTCCACAAACTGCCGATACAAGTACAGATAATTCTGGAAGGTATTGTCCTTCAGTCCTCGCTTGATCTTTGCCCACAGGGTGAACACATCGTTCAGGGTGACGTACCGCGCTTCGGCCTTGATGCCTTCCAGCGAATCTCGCTGAATGTCGTTTTCCTTTTCCCGAAGTTCCTCCAAGGTCGCGGCATAAATAGAATGTCGCTTGCCATCCGGGGAAGTCCAACGGAAATCGTACTTGCCATCTTTGCGCTGGGATTCCCCTTTGCGGAGAACCACACGCGCCTTGTCCTTGCGTTTCGTATTCTGATTTGTTGCCATGAGCGATGCTCCTTTCTACATTGCGGTGCAGAAAAGAGCGTTGTTCTGTGTTCATAGTACCACAGATACGCCATTCTCTGCAAGACGTTTTGAAAAATATCCGGGACATTTTCAAAGCGAGTACATTCGCTCCGTGTATTCATCCAGCTTGCGCCGCTTGATGAGCCGCTTGGAACCCACCCACAACACGAACTGGCAATGTTCGTTATCCGATAATGAACGCAGCTTGTTGATGCCAATGCCAGAGTAAGCCGCAGCTTCTTCCAGCGTCAGATTGCTCTTTTCCCAAATCGGGACATCCTTCATAGGCAGACCTCCAATTCCTTGTAACCGAACGCCTGTAACCGGGCAGGAAAACTCTCTTTTTCTGCACACAGGGCATCCGGTCGGCTTTATACTTTTTCTTATCTTTTTAAGGTTACATGGTTACAGAAAGAGGAAAACACAGTAGCCATGCGGCCTTTGGACTGTAACTGAAGTGTAACCGAATCTGTAACCAGACGTGTAACCGCTGTTCATCAGAAGGGAAAGCCCAGCTGCTTAGCTTCTACATCCGTTATTTCGGAGAAATCTTCAGCCCCGGTTTCGGGGCTGGTTACGCGCTCCCAGCCTTTCTGAACGCCGTACTTCGGGTAACGCTTGGCGGTCTTGTGCGCCTGCCAGCCTTGAATATCGCCGCGCGAAATTCCCGTGTTCATGATCTCACAGATAGCGCGGGTCTCCCACTCTGCCGGGATGTTCGTGTTGCCCAGCGCTTCCGCATAAAGCTGCTTGGAACACACCCGGTCACCCGTGTAGTCCTCCAGAAAGGCGTAGATCATGCCAGCCTGTGCATCCTCCTGCATGAAGTCCTGCTGATGGACTTGCAGCGTTTCCTGCATGGCGGGGCTGAACGCCAGCTTGTAATTACCGCTGTTGTAGATGGTCATGGCTTCAGCCCAAAGCTGGGCGATATAGGCACGGGATTCGGCTTCATCGTCTAGAATGTGGACTTCGGCCAGTTCCGCATTCACCGGGACAGGGATGAAGCGGCGGTTGCCTGTGCGGTCACGGGGCAAAAAATCCTGTCGATTGGTCGTGCCAGCAAAGACGCACTGGCGCAGACGGTCGGCAGGATGTGTCTCGTAGGGAACTTTATAGGTTTCCTTCTGCTTGCTGAGGAAACTCTTGATCTCCTCGATGCTCTTGGCATTGGCGGTGGCGATCATCTCCGACATTTCGATGATCCAGTGACCTTGCAGCTTGCGGTACACGTTGTCATCGTCCAGCCGCCGCAGGTCATCCGAGAACCACTCATCCTTGACCGCCAGCAGTCGAAAAAAGGTGGACTTCCCCGGGTCTCGCCTGTCGGCTCGGTCGGTGCTTCAAAATGCCTGCAGCATTTTGAGGTCGCCACTGGCGACCCGCACCCTTGCCCGCCCACCAGACAGAGCATGGTTTCAAATTTACATCCCGGCTGGAACACCCGCTTGATGGCTCCCAGCAGGAATATCTTCATAGCTTCGCAAGTGTACTCGTCCTCCGCAGCACCGAGGAAGTGGTGCAGAACGTGGGGAATCCTCTTTGTGCCATCCCATTGCAGGCCGTTCAGGTAGTCCCGGATGGGGTGGTAGCGGTTCTCGTTGGCAACGATGCGGATGGCGGATTCGATCTTCTTCTCGCTGGAAATGCCGTATTTCTCCATCCGGCGCAGGATATACTTCATGTCAGTGTCGTTCAGGGTCTTGCCGGAGCGGGGCCAGCCCACGGGCTTCACAATGTCGATGCGCTCGCTCAACAGGTTCAGCCGGATGGCATCGGCAAGCACATGGTCGTTCTGCAAAATCGTGATGCAGTTTTGGATTGTCCGCTGGATCTCGCCGTTGGAGTGCTTGGTCAGCATTTCTTTTACGTCCGCAACGGTTCTGGGAGTACGTTCTTCGTTGGCTTCTTTGCTCAATAAACATCACCTCGTACTATTATTGAAAACAATTTTCTAACTTTTCCGCAGCGGGTATATCTCCGGGTTTCCGTTGCATCTGCTCTGCCTGCAATCGGCTTAGCAGTTGCAGAACGGAATCCCGTGCTTTCTCCTTGACCTGTTCCTTGCCTTTCTGCCGGACTTCCGGCTTCAGCAGCTTCTCTTGCAGACGTGCAGCAGTGGTCTGCATGGTCTTGAGAAATTTGTCCAGCACGGTGTCCAAACGGTGCGCTGCATACTCTCTCGTGGCCTGCGGAGCCTTGCGTTCAGGGGACAGCACCCACTTTTTTGTGTCCTCGATCATCCGCATATCTTCCTTGCGGGTCTCGGTGCGTACCACGTCGGTCACAACCTCCACCGCCTTGTCATAGGCCGCAGCCGAAACATTTTCCAGCAGGGTCTCCATATCCGAAACTTTCAGGGTCAGCTCGTCCAGCTTGCTCTGCTGGGCGGCAAGCTGCTCCTTCTGCTTGGCAAGGATGAAGTCCTGCTTTTCCAAATACTTGCGGTTGCCATACTCCGCTTCTTCCTCCAATTCCAGACCATGCCGTTTTGCAATCTCGAACAGCATCTTCCGGCAGGCGGCATCAAAGGTGATCTTGCGGTTGTTGCGGCGGCTGAGGGGCTTGTCCGGGTCGGGCAGGTCGAAACCCAATGCTTCCAGTGCCTTTTCCTGCTGAGGAGCGATCTCGCCGTACTTGTTTTCGCAGTCGAACACATGACGCTCATGGATGTGGGGAGTGCTTTCGTCCAGATGCAGTGCCCAGTCCAGCAGATGAACATGAGTGCCGAAGCGCTCATGAAATTCGGACATAAACTCTGTCACCACTAAAACCAGGTCTTCCACCGATGCGTGTTCGTCCAACGTTCCGAACTGGTAGATGGTTTCTTCCGGGCAGGTTTTCTTACCTGCAAGCAAGTCCTCTATGGTTCGATTGCGCTCGGTGTGGCGAATCTTCGCATTGCGGGCGTTCTGGTTCTCCACAAAGTGAGCGTAATGGATTTCATAGAATATCTTCTCCACATCGCTGAATGCGGCAGTCTGTTTATCATTGTCGGATGCAGAACGGATGCCATGATAGCAGTCCCAGTAGATGTTACCTTTAGCTCGTTCCGGGTCAATGTGCTCGCTGTTGGAAAGGTTGAAACTGCGGTCATTGTGCTTGGGGTTATAGGTGCCGTGGGTTCCGGCTCGTCCATTGTGTCGTGTTAATTTCAGATAGACATCCCTCTTTTCCTGTATTTTTGTGTACGGTCACTCATGCTATTAGATCACAAGAGTAATACAATTCTTCCAAGCAAAGGGTCATGCATTTCAAGATCAAGTCTTGAAATCTTCTCTCGGAATCGAGAGGTAGTCCTTTCAAAAAAGGATTTATGTGGTTGTCATACTGCAAAGAAAGTGACCTATCGCTCCTTCCCTCAGTGGGAGATCATGGCGTTTGTCGCTTTCTGCTTAGAAGAGTTTGCTTTCGCTCTACAAGAAAAGTATAACAGAGAAACTTGGAATCGAACAGGAACTGTGAGTTCCTAATTTTCGGTGAAAGTAGGAAACATCGTTCCCATTTCTTGTTGCATCGCTATTCTTTCTTTGCGGGGAATCATTAAGATGCTGCATCTCTGTAATTATCATAGCACCTGAAATTGCAAAAGTCGTGGGCTTCGTAGGCCTATTATTGGCCCCCTAAGTGAACCTGTTTTGATTACTTTTCCCCGATTTTGGTATAAAGTTTAGCGGAGGCTTCTTTCATTTCAACAGCTTGCCGGGAGAGTGCGCAGCAGCGGAGCTGCTGGATCTGCCGCCATTTTGCGCCAGATAATACCTAGTAGGATATGACGCACAGCATCATATCACTGGGCAAGGCGTTCCCCCTTGACTCCCTTCAAAGAGCTGGTCTCGCCTGTCGGCTCGGTCGGTGCTTCAAAATACCTGCGGCCTTTTGAGGTCGCCACTGGCGACCCGCACCTCTGCACTCTTGCTCCGGGCAAACTGTCCTGAACGGACAGCTCGTCCGGCTCCGATGTAACGATAATTGACAAATTCGTCCGTTTTTGTAACAAGCATAGCAAAAAGGCGGCCATCTGCACCCATGCAGACAGCCGCCTTTGGTTTTATGCCGTATTCTATTGGTCAATCTCTGAAAATCTTATCCAGTTCCCTTTCCATGGTGCCCGCCTTGGCAAATTCCAGCGTATCCGCCTGACGGATATGGTGGGCGGTGATGCCGTGATCCTTTGCAAAACCCAAAATGTAGCTGATGGCAATGCGGTAAATGATCTCAGTGGGCGCAAGCCCATAGACCTGTTTAGCAAAGATATGTTCCAGCCGGGCGTTATCGTCCGGGAAGGCTTGCCGCATCTTCTCGCTGCGGTAAAGACGCTTGACGATTTCCGTAATATACAGGCCGGACTTCATGTAGGGGTCCAGGAAGGTCTTGCCGGGGTCATCGAAGCAGCCGGGGTTTTCCTGCTCTAACAAATCCACCATCTTTCTCACCACCCACTTGGGGGTGAAGATCTGGTTGGTTTTCTGGGACGGGATGTAGTCGAAGATATCCTCGGTGCGGCTCTCGTCAAAGTAATCTGCCAGCTTGACCTTCAGGTTCAAAAACTCCTTCACCGAATCGTCAAACACTACCGGGTCGAACAGATGACCCGCAAAGTGCTCCTCCTGTCCGGTGGCTTGGTTGAGGTAGGGGCCGCCGTCCCGCAAAAAGCGGAACTGCTCCAGCGTGATGCTGGTGACCTCCTGAAAGACCTTGTCCGGGATGATCTGGTCAAAGTTCGCCAGTGTCACGTTCTCGTCGCCGTAGGCCATGAGGAAGGATGGGATGGTGCGGGAGAAGCCCCGCAGATGGTCACGGACGGTGTCCTCGTAGCCCTTTTTCTCCTGCTCCTTCTGGTTGGTCTCCACGGTGCGCACGATGGTCTGCTGCATTTCCTGCGCCGTCTGCTGGATGGTGGATTGCAGATTTTCCATCAGGAAGGCGGTGCTCTGCTGCTGCTTTGCGTCAAATTCCCGGTTCACCTGCTGGCGCTGCTGGACGGTGGTGCAGCTTTGCAGTTGCTGGGTGCGCTGGGTCTCCAACTGGCTCTGGTCGATGCGGTAGTTGTCCACCACCTTGTTCACCGCCACGTCCATCTTGGCTTTGGCGGTGCTCTCAAACCGCTTCTGGTCGGACAGTTTCAGGTCCCGCCCATACTCCTGCTTTGCCTGCTCCACCATAGGAGCGATGATCTCCTTGGTGATGCTCTTTTTCAGGGGTTCCAGATGCTCTTCTTTGGCAGGAGCCGGGGCATCGGTCAGGTCATGCAGGGCGGTGTCCAGTGCGGGGATGCTTTCGTAGATCTTTGCCCCGAATACATCCGCTGCCTTGCCGATGACGTAGCCCTCGTCCAAATCCACCTCGCCCTTGTCGTTCAGGGAGAGGTCTGCGCCGGTGTCCGGGGTGATCTGAATGGGCTTTGCCTTCGCTTCGCTGATGGGCTGGAAGTTTTGCAGAATGTCCAACACCTCCTGCGGCGCACTGAACACGTTGGAAATGTTCTGGAACAAAAAATTGCTCTGGAAACCCATCCGCACTACTTCCTTGGACTTGATCTTCCGGGGGATGCTGAGGACTTTTTCCGCATCCAGCGGGATCATCTCCCCTTCCTCGTCCTCGCCGATGACCGGGAAAAAGTTGAGCAGGGTCTGGATGTGCGCCTTGCGCTCCTCGGTGTCGCCCTTGCCGCTGGCGGTGTCCTGTGAAAGGTCGTTGGCGAACCGCTCGTAGATCAGCAGGGTGCGGGCGGGGTCAAAATCGAACACATAGGCGTTCTCTTTGCGGCGGAAGGTGCCGTTTTCGTGGAAAAGGCAGGGGTTCTGGGCACGGAACGCTGCCTGCATATACAGCGCCGGGCTTTTCAGGTTGGAGAGCATCAGCACCGCCGACCATTCCGGGATGGTGACACCGGTGGTGAGCTGCCCCACGGACAGGGTGATGGTCTTTTCGTGGTGGGCGATGGCGGCTTTCACCCGGTCAAAGCTTTTCTGGTTCTCGTCCGTGTCGTCCAGCTTGCCGTCACCGGCGGCAAGGATCACCTCATAGTCCCGGAATACCGGGTGCGCCTGCAGCTTTTTCGCCAGTGCTCTGGCACTGTCCACCCGGTTCAGCAGCCAGAAGGTGTGCTTCAGTTCGGCGCGCAGTTCCGGGGTGGAAAACGGAAATTTGTTCTGGGTGGTCATGGCATCCAGAAAGCGGTCCACCTCGGCCTCGTGCTCAAAGCTGCCGCTGGGCTTTACTTTAAAGAACTCGTTCAGATCAAAGGCAAATTCCTGCGTTTCGCCGTCGATCTCCACGCCCTGCCGGATCTCATCCCGAATGATCTCGGACATCTGGTAGGTGTAGAGGTTGAGCATGGGGAGGTTTGCGTAGGGGTTCTGCTGCCCCGGTGCGCCCTGCCAGTTCCGCTTGGCGGCCTGCTCGTCGGCGTAGGTCCAGTTGAAGATGGCATCCCCGGCAAACTTATCGTTCGCCAGCGCCTTGAAGGGGGTGCCAGACAGGTGCAGCGTGAACTTGCGGCGGATGCGGTCAAAGGCAAGGTCGGTCTTGTAGGTGTCCACGCCCTCGTGGGCTTCGTCGATGACCAGCACATCCCAGTTCAGCTCGGTCAGGTGGCGCAGCTTGTCGTACTCGCCGCCGAAATATTTCGAGCCTTTCATGTCCTGCAGGCTGACAAACTCGATGCGCTTATACAGTTCCTCGCCCTGTGCGGCGGCATCCAGATAGCCTTGCTCGTCCAGCACATGGGGCTGCCCGGCAAGGGCATCCACATGGCTGACGAACAGATAGCCGGACTCCCTGCCCAGAAAGCGCACATAGTCGCTGTACCAGCTATTGGCGATGGCTGGACGGTTGGTGACGATGAGCACCGTCTGTGCATCGACCTGCTTGCAGAAGTCGTAGACGGAAAGGGTCTTGCCAAAGCGGGGCTTGGCGTTCCAGAGGTATTCCCCGCCGGGGTGGCTCTGGTAATAGATTTTGGTGTCGTGGACAGCCCTTGCCTGCTCCTCCCGCAGGGTGTAGGCGATGGCGGCATCCAGCTGCACCCGGCCCCGGTTCATGCGGAAATCCTGAAAATACCGCCGGGACTGCTCCCCATCCAGATGGAACCACTCGTTTTTGCGGTCGTTCTCCACCCGGAGCTTGCGGAGATAGGCGTGGAAATCGTGGTCGGTGAACACCTCGCCGCTGCCGTCATCGTAGACGGCATTGCCCCGCCACTCCTCATGGTACAGCACATCGGCAGTGTGGGTCTGCTGTTTCAGGCGTTTGTCCACTGACTGCTCGGTGTAGCCGATCTTCGTCCAGCCGTTGTGCCGGGCAATTTCCGGGGTGGTATAGGCGTAGATCATGGGCACTACCTGCCGGGCAGTGTGCAGCGTAATACCAGCCATTATGCCATCTCCTTTACATGGGTCTCAATAAATTCGATCTCGTCCGCGGTCAGGTCGTATTTGCGGTAAAGCTGCCGGTCGATTTCCGCCACCGACTTGCTCCAATCAATATCGGAATGGTCGGTAAAATCTTGAAGGGGAACCCATTGCCATTTTCCGGGAGTATTCGCCTGTGTCCTTTTCAAAATGCCGTACATTGCACGAGCGAATTTTGTTTTTATGTATTTTACCGCATTGTCAGCTTCTTCTTTTTTCTCAAATTGTCCAATTCCCATAAAGGTTTCCGTTGAACCATCACCCGGAAGTCCGATGAACGGTGCTGCTATTGTTTCTCCAAACTGTCCTGTGCCGGTAGCTCCCGGAAGGAACACTTTGTAGGAATGCAAATTGCTCACGTTGTTTACATAATCTTCTCGAATATATTTGTAGCAACGTTCATTATTGATTCGTCCTAAAATGCGAATGTATCGTTTTCCATCTATCGGCTCAACCTCGCTAAATGCTTCTGCCATCTTCTCAAAAACATTCGATTTCAAATCATACTCATGTCCTTTGCTCAGAGACCCCTTTAACTCAGGGTTTTCATCATAGAGCGTTTCAAGAAAATGATACGCATAACTTGTCACAATAATTGAGCTAAAGCTCTTAAACCGTTTGCTTTGTCGTACCTTTCTCAAAATGCTGTTGAGTTCATCGTATGGCGTAAAAATTTCGATTGCTCCGTATTCTTCAGACTTGTTATGATAAGAAATCACAATACCGCCTTTAATATCCGTATTGGAAAACAACCGGCTACTATCGGTTTCATAAAACAGGACTTTGAAATGCGTATCCTCTAACATTTTCTGATTCCATGCTTTTGGTGTAGAGCCCGCATTGAACAAAAAACGTGCTGGGTGAATCAGTTCTACTTTATCTGCCACTTTATAGGTTTCATCCATAAAGAGATTATAGACCGGTGGCGCATACGTCCCATTATCGCCAAGGGTTTCATCCTGATACGGCGGGTTTCCGATGACATAATCAAACTTCATGCTGGTACTCCCTT
>OGOJ01002382.1_pt1 | contig 11956 bp, 6 predicted proteins | sample 1552601 | NCBI WGS metagenome assembly OGOJ01 (sample SAMEA2580184, study PRJEB22360) | human gut metagenome | biome: human gut; feature: human-associated habitat; material: faeces | place: Denmark | collected 2008/2010
GGCAGACCGCCGATAAGTACCGCCGCGATCAGGGAGACTGCTGCCTTAAAGGGCCAGAGGATTTTCAGCGTTTCCACAAAGACCACGGCCGGCTCCGCCTCCAATTTGATGCGGAATCCGGGAATAGCAAAGCTCATGATCATGTATGCCGCGATAAAGGTAACGATGGCTAAAATTAGGGAACACATTTTACGCTTCATAGCAAGCCCTCCTCGTACATGACATACCGATGCTTCTGCCTCTCATTATAGCAAAAGTATACCAAACAGCAAAAATAATGTCAATTACAAAAGGGTTACGCGGCAGTAACAGTTGTTTTCATAGAATGGACCGTCAACGGCCAAACTACGGCAAAGGAGTGATGGTATGATACCCTGCATCGACAGCTGTCGCTGGCAGCAGGACGGCGTGTGCACGCTGGATACCTGCGACAACGCGATTGGCCAACCAAGCGCTTCCCACCCTTGCCTCCATTATGTGCCTATTGTCCCCGAGCCAGCAGCTGCAGCGCACGGGAGATATTCGCCACCGGAAGAAGCTCCAAACCAACGGGTGCCTTCAGATCTTTGACCTTATGAGCTGGCACCATGCATTGCGTAAAGCCTAAACGCTTTACTTCCGACAGGCGTTGTTCCATGTGGGTGATGCTGCGTATCTCGCCGGAAAGACCCACCTCCCCTATCGCCGCCATCGTGCTGGGGACAGGTTTATCCAAATAACTGGAGGCGATGGCTACCACCGCCGCCAGGTCGGCGGCAGGCTCATCCAAAGTCAAGCCGCCGATGATATTCAGATAGGCGTCGCACTGGCTGACCTTCAGCCCGCCGCGCTTTTCCAGCACCGCCAGCAGCATGGAAGCGCGATTGTAGTCAAAGCCGTTGCTGGAGCGAAGCGGCTTTGCTCCGGCTGCTGGGGCGACTAAAGCCTGTACTTCCGCCAATACCGGGCGTGCGCCCTCCATGGCACAGGTGACGCAGGTGCCGGGCGCTTCCGTAGGCCGACCGGACAGCAGCATTTCCGAGGGATTCTCCACCTCTCGCAGCCCGCAGTCCATCATCTCGAACACGCCGATCTCGTTGGTAGCGCCGAAGCGGTTTTTCGCTGCCCGGAGGATCCGGTAGGTCATATGCTGGTCGCCCTCAAAGTACAGCACACAATCCACCATGTGTTCCAGTACCTTAGGACCGGCAATAGCGCCCTCCTTATTGACGTGGCCGATGACAAAAATGGTGATATTCTGGCTCTTGGCAAGCTGCATCAGTGTTAAGGTACACTGCTTTACTTGACCGATTCCGCCAGGGATTCCGTCGCTGTCTTCGTTATACAGCGTCTGGATCGAGTCAATAATCAGCACGTCCGGCTTCTCCTGCTCCACGCAGGACAGCACATCGCCCAACTGGGTTTCAGACAGCACCAGCAGGTTGGGGGTATCGACCTGCAGCCGCTTGGCCCGCATCTTCAGCTGACGGGTGGATTCCTCGCCTGAGACATACAGCACGCGGTAGGATTGGCCCAGCGTCTGGCAGATCTGAAGCAGCAGCGTTGACTTGCCGATACCAGGTGCGCCGCCCACCAGAACCAGCGAACCCATGACAGCGCCGCCGCCCAATACTCGATCCAATTCCCCCATTCCGGTCGAGAATCGAATCTCGTTTTCAGACGCTAATTCTGTAATGGGAAGCACCTTTACAAGCTTTGCGGTATAAGAAGCTTTGCCGCTCCCCTTCCCTTTTTCTGCTTTTTGCTCCACCATGCAGTTCCACGCGCCGCAGACAGGGCACTTCCCTGCCCATTTGGGACTTTCGCTGCCGCATTCGGTGCAGAAATAGGTCGTTGTTTTTTTCATTCGTATCACCTGTGTTACTGATATTGCAGATAGCCACAGCCAATGGCCGCCGCCAATTTTGTCTGATATTCCGGTTTCAGCAGCAGCGCGGTTTCGCTGCTGTTGCTGAGAAAACCACACTCGATCAATACCGCCGGACACTCCGCGTGAGCCATAATGTAGATATCGCTTCCGATAGGCTTGGATACCTTTTCGTTTCCGGGGTTGACCGTATCGTTTAAGGTCTGCTGAATGGCTGCCGCCCGTGCGTCGCTATCGGGAAGTTTTCCGTAAAACACCTGTGCACCGTGTACGTTCGGATGCCCCGGCAGGGTATTTTGATGGATGCTGATGAGAAAGCCATTGGCAACGCTGTTGATTCGCGTGACGCGGTTCTTGGTGTCGCTGACCTTTTCCTTTCGCAGCGTGCCGCTGTCCGGATCAGCCAGCGACGCCTCTCCTGTCCGAGTCAATACCGTCTGACAGCCTGTCAAGGCGAGAAAATCCCGCAGACGCAGGGCAACCGCCAGATTGATGCCGCTTTCCGGCGTACCGTCCGTCGATACAGCACCGCCGTCGGAGCCGCCGTGCCCGGCGTCAATAATGACGACCTCTCTTGTGGGAAGCGCGTCGTAAGAAAACGCGGGGATCGCCGCACGAGGCCGCTCTGCCAGCGACAGCAGACTTACAACGGCCAACAGAAGCGCCGCAGCGCCCAGTACCCATTTTCGGCGGATCAGCAGGATCATCACACCACTCCTCTCCGGGACAATCTATGATGTGACGCTCTACAATATGCATTGTACCATAGCCAATAGCAAAAATAAATCCCCAGTTTACAGGCGGCGGCATATACTGGCATGAGCTGTTTTGGCTTATTGATGATAAAAGGAGGAACACCTTGTTGTATATTGAACAGACTATGGCCGGAAGATCACCGGCCGAAGCGGCTGCCCCGGCTGCCCCGCAGCCTTCCACGCCGGTCGCTTCTGAAAAAACGACTGCCCAGCAGCGCAGTGAAGAAACAGGTTGCAGCGGGATGAATGGCAGTCTGCCGGGGACGTGCGCCCAGATGGCGTTTCCGTATATTCCCATGCAGGATCAGAATCCCAAACGGTACGATAACCGCGAGGCCTTGCAGCGGGGCACGCTGTTTCCGGGACTGGATCTTCCCTTCCACCGTGAGCTGAAGACCCGCTTTCCTGCCGCCAACACACACCTTTCCGAGCTGATGGCGCTGGACTTTGCCATTGATGAGCTGGGGCTTTATCTGACCACCCATCGTGACGATCAGGAGGCGCTGGGGCTGTACTGGAACTATATCCGCTTGGGTCAGGAGGGCCGCAAGAGATATGAGGAAATGCACGGGCCACTGTTCCAGACCGATATTACCGAGGGCTCTTTCCGCTGGCTGGATGACCCGTGGCCTTGGGATGAAGGAGGGAACGAGTAATGTTTGTCTATGAAAAGAAGCTGCAATACCCAGTGAAGATCAAAAACACCAATCCCAAGCTGGCAGCGCTGATTATTAGCCAGTACGGTGGCCCTTATCCCCATAAACTACGAAAGCACCCGCTGCAACGGGTGCTTTCGTGTCATATCCGTTGACAATTGCCGCATTTTTGTATACGATGGTGATATATCGAAAACGGAGGTGTCCCATGGGTGATATTGATGCTATTTTTGCTTTCGCTATTGCGTTTGTATTCTACGGTGCCGGGCCGCTGTATCTCGCTTCCGAGCGGAAGAAACTGATTCGAAAGCTTCAGTATTGGATCTTCTGCGTATTGTATGATGCCATTATTTTCATAGTCTTGCAGCTTATTACCGGAAACGCTATATCCTTGTCAGGTCTCGCTGTTGCCATGCTGATCTTCGGCACCATTTTCTATTTCATCGGCCTTGTCATTCTCCGCAAGCGCGGTATGGTTGCAGTCCCTTCGGCACAACCTACCGTGCCCCAACCTCCGGTAAAATCGGAGGATGTCTCTGCGCCAGCGTCGCAGACCGCACCCGCACAGCCTGACACTCCACTGTCCATCACTGAAACTTGGTATACCTGTCCTTCCTGTGGCTGTCTCCTGCCCACTGGCGAGGTCTGCTCCTGCGGATATCATCCCCCGATGACCGATCCGCCCAAAGTGTCCGTTAAGAAGCAGAAATGGACTATCGTCGCCGTTGCTGTCTTGGCTGTTGCTCTGGCCTGCTCCGTGTTCTATAACGTAGAACAGCATAATAAAATTACCCAAGTACAAGCTCAAGTGAACTTAAAGCAGGAGATGATTGACCATTACGTAGATGACATCCGTTCCCTGCATGAACAGGCAGAGCGTGTTGACAGTTATATTGACGCGGTTTCTTTCTATGCGTCTCGTGCTTGCGTTGTATCCAGCGGCAGTAATTTGTATCACAGAGACCCCACTTGTGCCGATTGCGACTTATCTTATTTTTGGATATACAACGTAGAGAAGGCAATCAGCCTTGGATACTCACAATGTCCAAATTGTTCCGCACTTTCTCTTGGCGGAAATACAAGCAGTTATCTGCAATATCTAATTGAACAAAACAAATGAGAGGCCATTCGGCCTCTCATTTGCTATTTACCCGCCCCATCTGGAAGCAAATTCCCGTAGGTATTTGCTTTGCAATCCGGAGCCGGTGTCCTCGGTGTCTAGGGAAATCCCGTCCCTTGCGGCCAGGTACTGCAAATAACCGCTGTAGCGCGGTGCGCTGGGTGCGGCCTCCTGTAGTGTGTACCCGTTTTTCTCTGCAAGATAGGACAGATATCTGCTGCTCGAAGATGATTCGCGGGAGTAGTTTCCGCCATCCCCGCCGCGCCACGGTGCGTCCCGGATGGTGCTCTGTGCCCACCCCTCTGCATAATAGATGGCGTCCTTTTGGGCGGATGTCAGATTCAGGCTGTTGATGGCTTGCATCTTCTCTGCTTTCTTGGTCATGCCGCTGCTGGCTACTTTGTACTGGTAGAACTGCACCGCCGTGATCCCGCTGGACATTTCCAGTTCAGCTTGGGTTTCCAGCACCTTGTCGCTGGCCATGTCGGCAAAATAGATTTCCGCTTGTGACGTAAGATCTATCCCGGAGCTTTGCAGCCAGTCAAATTTCTGCGTGGTCACACTGGTATCTCCGCTCTTTTCAAACCCTCTGGTGCCGAAGTAGTAGGCGTAGTAGTCATCATAGCTCACGCCGTTGCTCTTGGCGCTCTTCGCCTTCTCATACACGTCCTTGTTGTAGACCTGTAAGGCATACTCCGCGCCGAAGCAGTCCTTGTTGGCGGCCCGGTAGGCGTCATCGGAATCCATGCCTTTCTGAAGATTCTTTTCCACAGCGGCGCGGTAGGTCTCCTCCACCGCCATGGCGTTCTTCTGAATGCCGTTGACCAGTGCTTTCAACTCTCTGGTTTTCTGGCGTTTCTCCCTGTCGGACAGGTCGGAGGATTCCACTTCACGGATCTGCTTGTACAGGTCGCTGCATGCGGACTGCTGCTTGCTCCAGAATCGGCTCACCACGGCGGCGGTTTCGTCGCCGTCATTCTTGGCGTATGTCAGTGCGTCTGCCTCATCATAGAAATCCCCGCTCAACCGGTTGCTGGTCACGACATCCACCGTGAAGGCCTTTGAGAACATGCCCCGCTCTGCCTGCGGCGTCAGCAGCGGCAGCAGGAAGTCGCCCACCACGCCGGAATACTGATCCAGCACATAGTTCAGCTTCTTGGGCGAGATGCCCAGCGCATCGCCCACGGCCTTGGAGAAAATGTCCGTGCTGCTGTCGTACCGCTGGCCCGGCGCGTAGCTTTGCAGGCGCTGATTTTCGATATCGCCGCCGTACCACGTGCGGCCGGGACTGGAGGGGTCAAACAACTGCGCTTCAAACAACGCCGACGCAATGTTGCTGGTCAGCGGGTTTGCCGGCGCCACCTGATTGCCCATGGTGTTGATGGTGGCGATCAGATCCACGTCTTTCCCCTGAATTGCATCGCCGATCCGGTCAACCGTGATGCCCAACAGCGACAGCTCTCGACCCTTAGGGATCTTCAGCCACGTGCCGTTGCCCAGCTTGAACATATAGTTGGTATCCTTGTCGCTGTCCCGCAGCTCGTCCCATTCCTCGTCATCGTGATATAGGAGAGAGTTCAGCAGCGCCGGCGCAACGCCCAGAGCGGCGGCACGGACAAAAAGCTTTGCCCACTCTTTTCCACCCTTTGTTTCTGTTACCCGCCGGATCATCTTGTCGAAACCCTGAATACCGGGATTCAGGAATGGCACATAGTTGGCGTTCAGCACCTTTCCCAGCGTACCAGCCCGGCCGAAGTTTACAGTCACATCGGCGGCGGCATACAGAGCGTCCGCCAGATTTTCGGTGCTGGTGCCGCCTTTTTCTACCACGCCCATGAACTCCGCCAGACGAGGAGCCTGCTCCATTGCCATATTCAGAGCTTCGATCTTCGCCATCAGCTTGGCGGTGCGGCCTTTCGGCTCTTTTACCGTACCGGTATTGTAATCAAATACCGAGGAGAAAGAGCCGCCCAGAGCCTTGTACATCTGCCAGTATTCGCCGTTGTTCTTGATCTCTGCCAGTGCCTTGGGATAATTCCGGGCAAAGGCCACGCCGTCGCGGGTGTATAGACCAGCCGTCTGAAGATCACGCACCGTGTTGCGAATGGTGAAGGTGGGGTTGTAGCCTGTCACCAGAGCCTTAAACAGATTGTTGGCCGTCCGCACAGCCCGCGTCACGGCGTTGCTCTCCGCTGCGTCTGGTGACAGGGCTTTCAGTGCATCGAACATGGTGTCGTCCACCGTCAGCTCCCACAGCTTGCCGTCCTTGAATACCGTCAGCGTCTTATCCTTCGTCAGCTGCTCCCGGCTCATGTCATCCAGCGTGTCCGGCGTGAATTCGTGCTCATACTCGTTGGCCTCCTGCACATAGCGGGCCGCCGGGGAGTTTTCCCCTACGCGTATAAAGTCATCCAGCAGCCGTTGACCGAACCGGTTCTTGCTGCCCTCTCGAACCACCTTCATGGTTTGGCGGCCTAAGGCTTCATGCAGCGGCACCAGATCGGCAGTGCCACCCTCCGCACGGCCTACTGTCCGGCCAATACGCACGGCATTGCGATCCCGCCCGGCTCCGGCTTGGTTTTCACCTCTTCGCATCGTAGGGACATAGTTGGGATAGATCCTTTTCAAATAGTCGACGTCGGCCTGTGTCATCAGTCCGCTGTCCACCCGATACTGCATCAGATTGTCGATGTACCCCCTCACCTGCTGGCGGTACTGCTCGAACTCCGGGTGCTCCTGCAAGGCACGCCGTGCCCGCTCCTCACTCACATCCGCTGTGACGTCGAAGGAAAATCCCGGCTTGTCCTTGATGGCGTCTGCGCGGTTGACATTGCGCAGCAGCCGCATTTTCTCACGTGCCAGCTCCGCCACATCGGGATCAAGACTCTCGGTCATCCGGGCCAGCTGCGCTTCCGTATTGGTACGCAGCTCCGGGTGATCGGCGTCGAACTGGTTCAGCGCCGCCGTTGCCTCCAGCATTGCCGCCTCCTTGTTCTGCGACAGGCTCATGCGGTCGATGTTGTGAAGGTCGAACAGGTACATCTGGAATGCACGGTAATAATCCTCGCCCTTGGCCCGGATGGGAGAGAATATGCCGTTCAGGCTCTCACCCACCTTTTGGGCATTCACGTTGGTCTGGGCGTCCGTAATCATGCTGACGCCCGCTGAACTGGAGGCCCTTGCCTGATTGTAGATTTGATAGAGATAGGGATCATTTACCGCTTGGGCGAATTTGCTCACGCTGTGACCGGCGTCTACCATCTTCCGGTAGAAATAACTCCATGCTTCCGAAGCTTTTTCACGTCCGGACTTTTCCACCGCAATGGTGTGATCCGATACCATGTTCTCCGTATCCCGGATGCGATCTTCCCTGCTGGCGAAAACGCTTCCCTGATCGGTAAACAACTCTGCAATTTCGTCCAGATCCTCCTGTGCCACCTGTTCCGCCGGACGTTCGGGCGGTGCTTCCTGCTGCTGGGCCCGCCGCAGCTGGAGGTCATACAGGCGATCCGCAAGGGTATAGGCGTCTGAGGTGAACATGTTTTCGTCCCGCGCCAGCGCGTCCAAATAGTCGCTGCTTCCGGCCAGATCATCCAGCCCTCGCCCGGTGGAATACTGTTCTGTGTTGACATTTCCGCCATTATTGGGTATACTAAATTCAGACGCAGAGTTGATGGCCGGTGCGCTCCCTCTCAACAATTGGCTATTGTTGGTGACAGCCCCGACGGTATTCACCTCTGCGTTAGCCATTTCCGGGAGAATGAATGTTTCTCCCGCAGGCGTAAGTATCCGATGCACCTTGTAGCGATTGCCTTTTGTTTTCTTGACCACAACCGCCATATTCCCACGTTTTCCGTTGATCTCCACAGGGGCCGCAATGGTCACAGTGTCATAGTTGCGTCCTTTGTGCCCATCGTGTCCATCAATTTCTATACCACGCTTCAACACATCCCTCAATACCAAGAAACCAGTCCGTCGTGCGTCCTCCGCCGCCGGATTTTTTTCTTTATAATTCAGGCTGTTATTGATTTCTTTTTCGCTGAACTGAACCTCTCCAAGTCCCGGTCGGTTCACGGTATACCCGCGCCGCCCCAGCTTTTCCACCAGCTTTGTTCTGGCTTTTCCTGTGTCAAGTCCCACATATGCGCTGGTATTAACGCGGCCAACAACATCCATTGCATTAAGCCTATCGCTGTTTTTTCGCAGTTGTTCTCGGATTCCAGCTTGCTCCTCGGTGCTCATGGAAAAATATCCCACGCCGTCATCCGCAAACACCGTGTTGGCATCGTCCAGCTGCGGCATGCGCAAGCGGCGCTGTTCCGTGTTGTAGCCACGCCGGGCAGCCGCGTCCCGCGCCTCGATTTCACCCGCCGTGTTGCGATAGAACCGATCATATACCTCTCTTGGCGTGTCGATCTGCCTTTTCAAGTCCAGCAGCCTGTTAAATTCAGGGGTGCCCCACAGCTCCGTGTAAAGCTGGTCAGAGATCCTTTCAAGCTGAACGTATTTTTCTGCCGCTGGCGTGCCTTCCTCTGCATTCTCCAGATTCTCCATAGCACGGTTGAGCTCTTGATATCGCAAATATTTGTTGCGTGTTTCACTGTCCAGACTGCGCAGAACCTGATCGTAGTCACGATCCAAAGATCGTGTAATTTCTCCGGTTTCATAGTCCCTTGCCGCCCAGTATTCCGGCGTGCTACCACGCGCAAACCCTTCCGCTCTCTGGATGACGTGCTGTATCTCATGCACCAGCGTGCTCTCCGGTGCCCCGCGCAGCTTGTCATTCAAGACAATAGTGTCCGTTCCGGCATTGTAATAGCCGTTGATGCCCGGATCGGTTCTTTCGAATACAAGCGATGTGTGCCGCAACTTCGGGTATGCCTCAAACAGGCCGCTGTGGCGCAGGAAGTCGGCCAGTTCGTACTTCTCTGCCCATGCGCGGTCAAAGTATTCACTCTCCAGCTGTTCGCTTTCTGCCTGCTCATCCGCAGTCAGCGGATCGCCCCGCCCCTCGGCGTTTCGCACCCACTTTTCCGTCAGTTCGTTCAGCCGCCGGTATCCACCTTCCTCCAGCAACCGTGCATCACCGTTAGCGCGGTATTCCATAGCGCTGTCATCGATCTCGAAGCGCCACTTGCCATCCATGCCTCGGAACCAGCCGGTTTCCCTTAGAATATCCTTTGCTTTTACGCCACTGGCTTCAAGCGCTCTGGCGCGGTTCAGCGTCTGCATGTTCGCTGTTCTGGCGTTTTTTCCGGCAAACAGCATCTGTGTCCCACGCCCGGTTTCCACCCTCGTCTCCCGCAGAGCCTTGGCATAAAGCCTCTCCGCGTCACGTAGGAAGCTTTCCTCGCTGGTGCCGGTCAGCCTGCCCGCCATATCGCGGATCCAGTCATAGATCCTCTGGAACAGGTTCCTGTCCTCTGCCAGCAGCCGCCGGACGGTAGCCTCGTCGGTGAACAGCTTTTCCTCTGCAAACTTGGCCACGATCTCGCGGGTGGCCCCGTCCTCGTCCAGCGTCACGCCGTTTTGGGCGTAGTCGGCCATGAGAGCCTGCCGCACGCTGTCCACATCCGCGCCCATGTTCTCCGCCACATATCGCAGTGCCGTTTCCCGAAACTCACTGTACCGGCCGCTGCTCTCCATGTGGTGGGTCAGCTCGTGGATCAGCGTCTGCCGCACCGGATTGGCGGCATTGGGATTCAGTGAGATCACGCCGTCATGGTAAGAGCCGTTGACGCCCTCCTGCTGGCTGACCACCACCCGTGCCCCGAACCGCCGAGCAATGCGCTGCGCCTCGTCAAATTCAGCCCGACGGGCCTCTGGAATCTGCTGCCATGTTGTCCGCTCCTCATAGGTGCGGCCCTGTTCATCGACCAGCCGCGGCATACGCAGTCCGTCCCGCGTGGGCATGATCCGCCCCATGGCGTCGCTGGCCCGCTGGGCGTTGGCTGCTCTGTTCGCGCTGCCAAGACCGTTGCGCCTCAGATCGGCGTAATAATTATTCTCCGCCGTCTGCGCCTGGCCCTGCTGTACGCCCCGCACCAGCTGCTGGCCGCCGCCGAACATACCCATGGCTGTGCCCAGCAGAAAATCATAGCCCCATTGGGCCAGATCATCTGTAGACCAGACGGGGCCTTTCCCGTCATCCAGCCGCAGCAGACGGTCAGCCAACGGATTCAGCAGGTCACTGGTCACTTCCTCCACACCTTCACCTACTGCGTTGACGATCCATGTCAGCAGCGCTTGCCCTGTTGCGTTCTCCGTTAGCTTGCCCACTAGCTTTTGCACCAGTTCATCCGCTGCCGCGCCGCCGTAGATTTTGGAGAATGCGCCGAACATCTTTTCCGTGAAAACCTCAATGCCGGCGCTTTTCAGGCCGGCAAGAAACTGCTGGCCTTCGCTCTTACCTTCCCGTCGGGCCTCGCCCGCCGCCTGTCCATAGCTGCGCATGCCCATCATGACAAGGCCGCTGCCGGGCAGGATCAGGTTGGCCAGCGCGTCCCCGGCCATCTGCGTACCGGTCACGCCCATGTCCACCAGAAACTGGCCCACCGTTCCCAACCCCTGCTTGGCTTCCTGCGTGTACTGTTGCCCTCTCTCCGTCAGGCTGGTGGCGGCGTCAAATATTTTCTGCTGGCTCTGCTTTTGCTGAACCCTTCGCTGCCGCTCCTGCAAAAGAATGCTGGTGTTGATATCCGTTCCCTTTTCACGGTTTTCCCGCACGGCGCGGCCCAGATCGCCAAAGCCGGAGAACTGCCCCATGCTCTGCTGCCCTGTTGTCGGTCGGAACTGTCCGGCGATTTCCGCAAAGCCGCTGGCGGTCTGTGCGGCGCCTGCTTGTACCGTTTTTGCGATCCGATCCATGGCCTTTCCGGCTTTACTGTAGTCCCCCGCACCGAAGGCCTGAATGTTGGGCAGCTTCAATGTCAGCGCCTGCGGTGTCTGTGTCTGCATCGGGGTGGCGGACTTTGTCAGCTTCGGCACTGTTATCTGCTGCACAGGCAGCTGTACCGGGGTCACGCTGCTGCCGCCCAGCGCGGTGCCCTTTGAGGTACGCGGCTGCGTTGCTGCCGGCGTGTTTGTTTTGTTATTCTTATTGTTCTGCGCGGCAGGATTCAATGGGTTTCCGGAAGGGGGCGCTTTCTGCGTCCCCTTTTGCTGCTGCTTTTTCTTCTGCTCCTTGCGCGGATCGTAATCATCCAGAAAACGGTATCCCATGGTGATCTCCCCTCCTGTGTTATCTCACGCGCACATACGATACGGTTCTGTCCCTGTCGTTTACAACCTCCTTCACCTGACCGTTGTCAAGCATTTTCTGGAGCTCACTGTAGGAATAGCGACCTCCGCCGTCAAGGGCGATCCAGCCGTTTCCGTTACGGTTCGTCAGGGTATAGCCGCTGGTATCACCGCCGTTCATATAACGGTCATACGCCGCTTGTGTCTGCGGGCCCCATACGCCGTCGACCGTCAAATTAGCCCCCATGGCGTTCAGCTGCTTCTGCAGATCGGCGGGTTCTGGGCTGTAACCCCTCCCCCCCGGGGCGCAAAACGATCT
>OGOJ01002392.1_pt1 | contig 11937 bp, 7 predicted proteins | sample 1552601 | NCBI WGS metagenome assembly OGOJ01 (sample SAMEA2580184, study PRJEB22360) | human gut metagenome | biome: human gut; feature: human-associated habitat; material: faeces | place: Denmark | collected 2008/2010
CCATGATGTGTTCAACCTATATTTCTAACCTTACAAGGAGGAAACAGCTATGAAGATCAAATGGGATGAAGTCGGCAAGCGTCTGTATGAGACCGGTGTCGACCACGGCGTCCTGTTCCCGATGGGCGAGGACAATGCATACGACAAAGGTGTGCCCTGGTACGGCCTGAGCGCCGTTAACGAGAGCCCCTCCGGCGGCGAGCCTAATGCCGTATGGGCGGACAACATCAAGTACCTGAACCTGATGAGTGCCGAGGATTTCGGCGCCACCATCGAGGCTTACACCTATCCCGATGAGTTCGAGGCCTGCAACGGCTGCGCTGAGATCGCCCCGGGTGTCACCATCGCCCAGCAGGATCGCAAGATGTTCGGCTTCTGCTATCGCACGCTGATCGGCAACGATACGGTTGGTACGAACTATGGCTACAAGCTCCATCTGGTGTACGGTGCGCAGGCTTCTCCCTCTGAGAAGAACAACCAGACCGTGAACGACAGCCCCGAGGCTGCTACCATGAGCTGGGAGATCAGCACCACGCCTGTGGATGTTCCCAATTTCAAGCCGACCGCGCATCTGGTCATCGACTCCACCAAGACCGACAAGGCCAAGCTCGCGAAGCTGGAGGAGATGCTGTACGGCACCGATGGCGACCAGGCCACCGAACCCACGCTTCCGATGCCCGAGAAGGTCATCGAGCTGACGAAGGCTGCCGGCTGATCCACGGTACAAGAACTTCTAAAGCGGGGCTCTCTTCACCGAGGGCTCCGCTTTCTTTAATTTTTGAAAGGAGAAAGCATCATGCTTAAGAAAACCATCGCTTATACCGACTACAACGGTACCACTCGCAAGGAGGATTTTTACTTCAACCTGACACAGGCTGAGGTGACTGAACTGGAGGTCTCTGTTGAGGGAGGTCTGGTCGAAATGATCAACCGCATCGTTGCCGCGCAGAATGGCAAGGTCATCATCGAGACCTTCAAAGACATCATTCTGCGCGCTTACGGTGAGAAGTCTCCGGATGGCCGTCGATTCATCAAGAACCAGGAAGTCCGCGATGCCTTCGCTCAGACCGAGGCGTACAGCAACCTGTTCATGGAGTTGGCAACCGACGCTAAGGCTGCGAGCGAGTTCGTCAACGGCATCGTTCCTCCAAAGACGGAAAAGGCAGCCCCGGCCGATCAGAGTGCCGAAGCTCCCGCTGTTCCTGAAAACTGATGATAATAAGGACCGGCGATGCTGAAGATCACAGTGCCGGCTACCGAATTGTTTGACGGGGTCGGAAACTTTATCAACACTAAGGAGCAGACGCTCCAGTTGGAGCATTCGCTGGTCTCTCTTTCAAAATGGGAAGCCAAATGGCACAAGCCTTACTTGTCCCGCAAGGCGATGACCATAGAAGAGACGATCGACTACATCCGGTGCATGACACTGACACAGAATGTCGACCCGAATGTGTATAAAGCGATCACTCCATCGAATTTGAAGACGGTCACGGAGTACATTGACGCTCCGATGACCGCTACGACCATCTCCAATGCAAAGAAAAAGGGTGGAAGCCGTAAAATCGTCACGGCAGAGGTCATTTATTATTGGATGATCTCCTACGGTATCCCGTTTGAGTGCCAGAAATGGCATCTGAACCGACTGCTGACCCTTATCAATGTGTGTAATGTGGAGGGGTCGCCGCCTCAGAAGCTTTCGAGAGCGGAGGTTGCCGCGCAGTATAAAGCGCTGAACGCTGCCCGACGGAAGCAGTGGAATACAAGGGGGTAACACCATGACAGAACGGCAGATTTTTGCCTTTCTGAAAAGTCAGGGACTCAGCGATGCTGGTGCTGCCGGCGCTATGGGAAATATGTTTGCAGAGAGCGGGCTGAACAGTCGGAACCTGCAAAACTCCTATGAAAAGAAGCTGGGCTATACTGACGCTTCTTATACCAAGGCTGTGGATAACGGCAGGTATCGTAATTTTGCTTTTGATAAAGCCGGCTACGGCCTTTGCCAATGGACTTACTCGACAAGGAAGGCGGCGCTGTTGGCGTTTGCTAAGACTTGCGGTACCTCCATCGGTGATGCGGAAATGCAGCTTAAGTTCTTCATGAAGGAGCTTCGTGAGGGATATCCGGCTGTTCTTTCTGTGCTGAAAACTTCCACAATGGTACGCGAAGCATCTGACGAGGTTCTTCTCAAGTTTGAACGGCCTGCTGACCAGAGTGAGGCTGTGAGAGCAAAGAGAGCTTCCTATGGACAAGCGTACTACAACACTCTGACCGGAAAGGAGACAACTATGTTTACCAATAGTCCGCTGGTGTCTTACACCAGGATCTCACCGAATAAAACGCCAAATAGAAACCACGCTATCGACACGGTTACGATCCATTGCATCGTTGGACAGTGGACTGCGAAGCAGGGATGCGATTATTTCGCTACCACGAACCGTAAGTGTTCTGCCAACTATGTGGTCGGAAAAGACGGCTCAATCGGCCTGTCCGTTGAGGAGAAAGACCGTTCCTGGTGCTCTTCCTCTGCAAGCAATGACAACCGTGCCATTACCATTGAAGTGGCAAGCGACACCACCCACCCTTACAAGGTAACGGATGCAGCCTATCAGGCTTTGATTACCTTGCTTGCCGATATTTGCAAGCGAAACGGGATTAAGTCACTGAGATGGAAAGCAGACAAGTCCCTCATCGGAAAGGTGGAGCAGCAGAACATGACGGTTCACCGCTGGTTTGCGCCTAAGGCCTGCCCCGGTGACTATCTCTACAACCTTCATGGTCAGATCGCCGCTGAGGTCAACAAGCGTCTCGGCGTTTCCGGCAGCACTGCACCGGTCGTCACCCCCTCAAAGAGCACCACGCCATACCGTGTCAGAGTGAAGATCAAGAACCTTAACATCCGTAAAGGTCCCGGCACGCAGAATGCGTCTAACGGCTTTATTGCTCCTGGAGTTTACACTATCGTAAGCGAGAGCAAGGGGTCCGGCGCCTCGATGTGGGGCAAGCTGAAATCCGGAGCCGGCTGGATCTCGCTGGACTACTGCGAAAAGCTGTAAAAGGAGAAAAACATGATTACGTTCAGACAAAAGGGCGACTTCTCCAAGCTGACGAGGTTTTTGGAGAGAGCCAAAGAAACGGTGCATCTCGGAGACCTCGATCAGTATGGCCGAGCCGGAGTGGCCGCTCTTGCGTCTGCAACGCCTGTTGACTCTGGAGAAACGGCCCAATCGTGGTATTACGAGATCACGAACAAGAAGGGTTTTGTGAGCATCTCGTTTCACAATTCGAATATTCAAAATGGAGTTCCAATCGCCATCATTTTGCAGTATGGACATGGAACTGGAACCGGCGGCTGGGTAGCGGGGCGTGATTACATCAATCCTGCTATCCGGCCTATTTTTGATCAAATCGCAAATGACGCATGGAAGGAGGTCACGAAGACATGAGCACAACGATCGACGAGAGAGTTGTTGAAATGCGATTCGACAACCGTCAATTCGAGGCGGGTGTGAAGACAAGTTTGTCCACGCTCGACAAACTCAAAGAGGGTTTGGATCTGGACGGTGCGGCTAAAGGTCTGAAGGGCCTTGGCGACGCAGCTAAAAAGTGCGACCTTTCGACCCTTAGCAATTCCGTCGAGACTGTTCGGATGAAATTCTCGGCGCTCGAAGTCATGGCGGTCACCGCCCTTTCAAACATTACCAACTCGGTCATCAATACCGGAAAACGGATGATCGAATCGTTTACATTGGAGCCTGTCAAACAAGGCTTTGACGAATACGAGCTTAAGATGGGCTCTATTCAGACGATCATGATGAGCACCGGCGCATCGCTGGAGGAGGTCAACAAGTATCTTCAGGAGCTGAACACCTACTCCGATAAGACAATTTACTCTTTCCAGGATATGACCTCCAATATCGGTAAGTTCACGAATGCAGGCGTCGGCCTTGAGGATGCTGTTATGGCTATCCAGGGCGTGTCGAATGTGCCTGCCGTATCTGGTGCAAATGCAAACGAGGCTTCCCGTGCAATGTATAACTTTGCGCAGGCCTTGTCCGCAGGATATGTCAAGCTGATCGACTGGAAATCCATTGAAAATGCGAACATGGCAACGGTGGAATTCAAGACGCAGCTTTTGGAGTCGGCTGTTGCGTGCGGAACTTTGACGAAAACCGCAGACGGAATGTATAAGACCGTCAAGGGAAATGTCATCGACGCCACACATAACTTTAACGATTCTTTGCAGGACCAGTGGATGACGACGGAAGCTCTTGTCGGCACGCTTCGTAATTATGCGGATGAAACGACTGACATCGGCAAGAAGGCATTCGCGGCTGCACAGGATGTTAAGACATTCTCACAGTTGATTGACACCTTAAAGGAAGCTGCGGGCTCTGGTTGGGCCAACACATGGGAAATCCTCTTTGGTGACTTTGATGAAGCCAAGGAATTGTGGACTGGTCTTAGTCAGGCAATCGGCGGATTTATTGATACGCAGTCTGATGCTCGTAATTCGGTACTTCAGGGATGGAAAGACCTTGGCGGTAGAACCGAGCTGATCGAGTCTCTTAAGAATACGCTCAAGGGAATCGGGACAGTTATCAAGCCGATCACAGAAGCCTTTCGTGATATTTTTCCGCCAACTACTGCGGAACAGCTTCATAATCTGACGGAAGGACTGCTGAAGTTCACAGAAAAACTGACACTTAGTGACACTGCTTCTGAAAACCTGAAGAACACCTTCAAGGGTCTGTTCGCAATTCTTGATATTTGCAAGCAGGCGATCGGCGCAATTCTGGGACCGGTCGGTTCGCTTCTTGGGAAAGTGACCGGCTTAGGCGGTGGCGTTCTCGGCATGACCGGCTCTATCGGAGAATGGCTCAAGCTTGACGAAGCGATCAAGAAGAACGACGCCTTTGGCAAAGGCATTGAGGAAATCTCTGATTTTGTGAGCGGTGCTGTTACGGCCATCGAGAATTTTGCCGAGTCTGTTCGTGAATACCTCGGTCTGCCGACGCTGGACGAAGCGAAGGAGTCTATGAAAGAACTCTTTGGTACTGCCGAAGAGAAGATTCAGGTTCCTGGACTGGAACTCCTGCACACAATTCTGGAGAAGCTGAAAGAGCGTGCCGATCAGGTCAAAGATGCTATTGTCGGTCTGAAAGATGGCATCTCTGATGCGTTTTCTAAGATTGGCGGAAATACCGATGTGTCGAAATTCGCTACATTGATCCAAGCACTATCCGTTGCCGCTAAGAAAATTGGCGGTGGTATTTTCGATGTGGTCGGAAACGGTATCAATAAGATCGTAACCGCGGTGAGTAACGCTGATTTTAGCGGAATCATCGACCTGCTGAACGGAATTTCTATCGGCGGTATTGCGATTGCCATAACCAAGTTCACTAATAGTTTGACGAAGCCCTTTGATGAAGTCGGAGGCCTTCTTGACAATGTGAAGGGGATTCTGGACGGGGTTCGTGGATGCTTTGAGGCGTATCAGACGCAGTTAAAAGCCGGGACTTTGCTGAAAATAGCAAGCGCTATTGCGATTCTGGCAGCATCTATCGTCGCGATTTCTCTTATTGATAGTGAGAAGTTATCTGCGTCACTGGGAGCTATTACGGTTCTCTTTGCCGAATTGATGGCATCCATGTCGGTCTTTACTAAAATCAGCGGAGATGTTAAAGGCGCGGTGAAGAGTTCGACGGTGATGCTCGCCATGTCGACATCCATCTTGATCCTTGCATCAGCGCTGAAAAAGATCGGTGACTTGGATGGCGGACAGCTTGCCAAAGGTGTTGCCGGTGTGACGGCCTTGATGGCGGCGATGGTCGGTGCGGTGAAGCTGCTTAACATGAGCGGCGGTTCTTCGATGAAGGGCGCAACACAGATGGTTCTCTTTGCGGCTTCCATCAAGATCCTTGCATCGGTCTGCACAGACCTTGCAACGCTTGAATGGGATGGGCTTGCAAAAGGGCTGACCGGTGTCGGTGTGCTGCTGGCGGAAGTCTCGCTCTTTATGAACACCGGAAAATTCAGTGGAAAGTCTTTGACAACAGCGGCGGGCATCGTCATTCTTGCCTCGGCAATCAAAATCCTGGCAGATGCCTGTAAGGATCTCGGTAGTCTCGATTTCGGACAGCTTGTGAAGGGGCTTGGCTCCATTGGTGTTCTTCTGGCGGAGATCACGGTCTTTACCAAGTTGACTGGCGATGCAAAGGGTCTGGTATCCACCGGCCTCGCGATGATCGGGATTGGCGCTGCTATGAAAATCTTTGCTTCCGCGATGGGCGACTTCGGAAACCTTGACTGGAATCAGATCGCCAAGGGGCTTGTCGCTATGGGCGGTGCATTGGCCGAAGTGGCTATCGCTATGAAGGTAATGCCGAAGAACACGATAAGTGTTGGCGTTGGTCTGATCGCTGTCGGTGCAGCACTTGAGATCGTAGCAAATGCCCTTGGAAAGATGGGCGGTATGACCTGGGAAGAGATCGCAAAGGGACTCGTCACAATGGGCGGCGCTCTTGCAGAGCTTGCCATCGGTCTGAATGTGATGAACGGTACTTTGCCTGGCTCTGCTGCCATGCTGGTGGCGGCTGGCGCACTGGCTGTTCTGACTCCTGTGCTGCTGGCTCTTGGCTCGATGAGTTGGGAGAGCATTGCCAAAGGGCTTGTGACGATTGCTGGTGCGTTCACCGTGATCGGTGTGGCCGGTCTTGTGCTGACTCCTCTTGTTCCGACGATCCTGGCGCTTGCCGGAGCATTTGCGTTGATCGGTGTCGGTACCGCAGCTATCGGAGCAGGTCTTCTCGCTGCCGGTGCCGGACTGTCGGCTATTGCAGTCGGCATTACCGCCTTGGCTACTTCTCTTGGCGCAGGTGTGACCGTTATTGTGGCAGGACTCAGCACGATCATCACAGGGATTGCCGCATTGATCCCTGCCATTGCCGAAAAGCTCGGTGAGGCTATTATAGCGTTCTGCGGCGTGATCGCTCAGGGGGCTCCCGCTATTGGAGAAGCTGTTAAGGCCGTCGTTCTTACGCTGGTGGATGTACTTGTCGAGTGCGTCCCTGCAATCGCTGACGGTGCATTGGCACTGCTGTCCGGCGTGCTCGCTTCTCTTGCAAACTATACTCCGGAAATCGTTGACTCTATTATGCTGTTCCTGATCAACCTGCTGAACGGCATTGCAGAGCGGCTGCCCGAACTCATTCAGGCGGCAGTCAATGTGATCGCGGCATTCTTCTCCGGTATCATTGATGCTCTGGCAGGACTTGATACAAGCGTATTGGTGAAAACCATCGCCGGCATCGGTCTGCTGTCCGGCATTATGGTCGCATTGGGTGCGGTAGCCGCATTGATCCCCAGCGCTATGATAGGTGTGCTCGGCATGGGTGCTCTTATCGCTGAGCTGGCGATCGTTCTTGCTGCTGTTGGTGCCCTTGCACAGATCCCCGGCCTTTCCTGGCTGATCGGTGAGGGCGGTAAGCTGCTGGAGCAGATCGGTACAGCGATCGGTGGGTTTGTCGGCGGCATTGTCGGTGGATTCATGAGTGGTATTTCCAGTCAGTTCCCGCAGATCGGCAGTGATCTTGCAGCGTTTATGACAAATGTTCAGCCGTTTATCGACGGCGCAAGCAGTATCTCTCCGGCAATGTTCAGCGGTGTGCAGGCATTGACAGACGCGATATTGCTGCTGACGAAGGCCGAGCTTGTGCAGGGTATTGCATCCTGGTTCACGGGTAGTTCTTCTCTTTCTGATTTTGCTGATGAGCTCGTTCCGTTCGGAGAAAGCATGACGGAGTTCAGCAACGCAATCAGCGGGATGGACGCCGACCTTGTTTCCAAAGCGGCGACTGCCGGTAAGGCACTTGCAGAGATGGCCACAACGCTGCCGAACAGCGGCGGTGTAGTCGGCTTCTTTGCCGGTGAGAATGACATGGACAAGTTTGGAGAGCAGTTGGTTCCATTCGGCAAGGCCATGAAGGACTACTCTCTCGCTGTTAAAGGAATGGATGTCGGTGCCGTCAGCAATTCCGCTTCTGCCGGTAAGGCGCTTGTGGAACTCTCCAATACTATTCCGAACTGCGGCGGGCTTGTGAGTTTCTTCACCGGAGACAACAGCATTGCCGACTTCGGCGACCAGCTCGTTCTTTTCGGCAATGGTCTTGCGGCTTACTCCGCCTCTATCGAGGGTATCAACATGAGCAAGCTCTCCGGCGCGATCACACAGGTTGAGAAGCTGGTGGCGCTTGCCGATACGGTGAAGAATATGGATCAGTATGCATTTGTGAACTTTACGAATGCGCTGGTTCTGCTGGCAAACACAAGTATCCAAAACTTTACCGACGCCTTCTATAACAGTGGAGCTACCGTGAGCACGGCGGTCATCTATATGCTCAATTCCGCAGGCACGACCATCCGGCAGAACCAGACGATCGTTAATGTGGCGATGGCTGAGCTGATGCTTGCGATGGCCGCGACCGTGAAAGCACATACCACGAGCATGAATACCGCGGTCGTGCAGATGATGGTCGGCTTCAGTACCACGATCCGCAGCAACGGTGCTTCCGTGCGGACGGCGATGCAGTCTGTCATGCTGGTCGTTGTGGCAGAAGTGAACAACTACAAGGATCAGTTCAATGAAGCCGGCAGGAATGTTTCGCAGGGCTTTATCAACGGCATCCGCTCGAAGTTGAGCGGCGCCTCTCAGGCGGGCCGTGATCTGGGTCTTGCGGCACTGAATGCGGCAAAGAAGGCGCTGGACAGTCATTCTCCCTCCCGTGAGTTTATCGAGCTTGGTAAAAACATTGGCGAGGGTATGACCATCGGTATCAACAATGCTATCGTTCCGGTTTCTTCGGCTGCGGCAAAGATGAGTGATGAAGCCATCAAGGTCGCACAGAAGGGACTCGACTCCTTTAAGGATTGGGCGGAAGAGCGGAAATATTACAGCGAGCTCAGCTTGAAAGAGGAGCTTGCCGGATGGGAAACGCTCCAGAAGAAATACCGCGAGGGCAGCGAGGAACGAAAGCAGATCGACCGCGAGGTCTATCGTGTTCAAAATGAGTTGGTTACGGCCACTTATCAGTATTCGATGAACTGGATCGAAGAGCAGAAATCGTATAACAAGCTGACTCTTGCAGAGGAACTGGCTGCCTATAAGCGTGTTCAGAGCCGATATGCCAAGGGGACAGAGCTGCGGAAGAAGCTCGACCTGCAAGTTTACCAGTTGGAGAAAGAGATCAGCGACGCGCAGAAACAGTATATCTCTGATGTGCAGTCTGTGCAGAGCGAGGCGAACCAGAAGCGGCTCGACCTGGAGGAAGAGTACGCCGATAAGGTAAAGTCGATCAACGCGCAACTGGCGAGCGATATTCAGGCTGAGAACGACAAGTACGAGAATGCTCTGAAATCCCGCGAGGATTCCCTCTATAAGTCCTATGGCCTCTTTGACGCTGTGAAGGAGCGTGATGAGGTCAGCGGCGACACCCTGATGAAGAATCTTGAGGGTCAGGTCAAGGAATTTGGCGAATGGCAGGATATTTTAGAGTCTCTTGCCGGCAGAGGACTTGACAGTGACCTTATCGAGGAACTTCAGGATATGGGTCCTGACGCGATCGCCCAGATCAAGGCGCTGAACAACATGAGCGACTCTGAGCTTGAGAAGTATGCTGACCTCTGGAAGGTCAAGCACGCAATGGCTCGCGAGCAGGCGGTCGGCGAATTAGAGGGGCTGCGCGAAGAGACCCAGCAGAATATTGCAAAACTCCGCGAGGAGGCCGATCAGGAGCTTACCGAGTATCGTGCTCTCTGGCAGGAGAAGATGAACCAGGTCACGGAAGACGCCAACGCTCAGTTGGAACAGCTCCGCAGAAGCTTTGAGGAAAAGGTTGGTCTTATCAAGAACAATACTGAGGATGAGCTTCAGGAGATGGCCGACACGGCGCAGAAGGTTCTGACGGAAGCTGGCTGGGATGAGACCGGCAAGAAGATCGTCAAGGGGCTTACTGAAGGCGTTCAGTCTGAGAAGTCCAGCTTTGTTGATGAGATCACGCAACTGGCTCTTGCAGGCGTACAGGCGGCGAAATCGACACTGGACATCCACTCTCCATCGAGAGTGTTCCGTGAGATCGGTAACTACACCGGTCTTGGTTTCGTGAAAGGTCTTCAGGACTATGCTGACCGATCTTATGCAGCCGGTTCTGAGATGGCGGAGTCGGCCGAAGGCGGTCTTTCCGGTGTGCTCCAGACTATTGCCGACATTGTGAGCGGCGGATTCGACATGGAGCCGGTGATCCGTCCTGTTCTGGATCTCTCCGCCGTATCGGCCGGAGCAGACGCCTTGAACAACCTATTCTATTCGCAGCGAGCGGTCGGCCTTGTCGGGCAGGCTGCCGTTGCATTTGAGGCACAGCGCGGCGGAAGCAGCCAGACAACCATTTCCGTCGACAATGATGATGTTGTGGCTGAACTCCGCACGCTTCGAGGTGAGATGGCTTCGATGCTGGAACGCATGGAGAAGCTGCGTGTTGTGCTGAACACCGGTGCGCTCGTCGGCGAACTTGCTGAACCGATGGATGTGGCACTCGGACAGCTGTCTACACAAAGAGGAAGGGGGATTTAAGTTGTACCATTCGATCACATTTGGCGATAAGAACACATGGGACGATTGGCGGCTTGTCCCCGCTTCCCGTCCGCTATTCAATCCACCTGCGCAAAAGGTAAAGACTCTGGACATTCCCGGTGGGGACGGCGTCATTGATCTGTCGCAAGCCCTCACCGGGTATCCGGTGTATCAGAACCGGACAGGGTCTATCGAGTTTATTGTCATGAACGACTTTAAGCCGTGGCACATGGCTTACTCGGACATTATGGACTATCTGCACGGACAGACCATGCGGGCGATCCTTGAGGACGATCCTGAATATTTCTACGAAGGGCGCTTCACAGTGAACGCCTGGAAGTCGGAAAAGGACTGGTCGCGGCTCGTCATCGACTACGATGTCGGCCCTTACAAGTGGAAAAACCTTTCCTCCATCGACAACTGGCTGTGGGACCCGTTCAACTTTCAAAATGGAGTCATTCAGGCAGCTTTGTTCCGCAACATTGCGGTGACGACTGAGATGAAGGAGATCGAGCTGGATGCTGTGATGTACGGACGGGCTCCGGTCTGCCCCAGATTCATTGTGCAAAGCAGTGAAGGGCGCGGCGTTCATGTCCGATTTGTCAACCGTCAGCTCAGCATCGACCTGACAAAGCTTTTGCCGGAGGGAACCATTCAGATCCCTGAGTTTATTCTGTTTGGCGACTACGGCGGAACGATCTATCTTTGGGTCGACGATGGAATGGGGACAGTGTCCGTTGATTTCAGACAAGGGAGGTTGTAAGCGATGTATTCTGTTTATGCCGATGGCGTCTGCATCTACAATGATGCCTTCGCGTTGGACAACATGAAGCTTGCAAGCCCCAAGCTGACGCTGGAAGACAATGCGGCCGGTTCCTTCGTGATGACGGTTCCGCCCTCCAATCTCGGATACAGCACCATCATTCGTATGGTGACTGACATCGCTGTCCACAAGGACGGAAAAGAGATCTGGGCTGGGCGCGTCCTCTCTGAAAACGAGGACTTTTACAGAAACCGGGTGCTTACTTGCGAGGGTGAGCTTGCATTCTTCAACGACAGCACACAGCCGCCTGCGGAGTACGCCGGAGGGACGATCCGTGAGTACCTTGAGGCGATGATCGCCATTCACAACGCAAAAGTCGGAGACAACCGTAAGTTTACCATCGGCATTGTTACTGTGGTGGATGAAGATTTTCCGACTTATTACACCAACTATGAAAAGACCATCACGATCTTGAACGCGTTGGTGGCGCAGTACGGCGGTCATCTGCGAGTACGCAAAGAAAACGGCATCCGCTATCTTCCAGCCATAG
>OGOJ01002393.1_pt1 | contig 11934 bp, 8 predicted proteins | sample 1552601 | NCBI WGS metagenome assembly OGOJ01 (sample SAMEA2580184, study PRJEB22360) | human gut metagenome | biome: human gut; feature: human-associated habitat; material: faeces | place: Denmark | collected 2008/2010
GTACCCCCCTGCGCGGCGATGGCGGTGGCCAGCGCCTGGAAGGAGGTCATGCCGCTTTTCTGGGCGCCGCCGCGGAGGTTCATCTCACCGAAAAACTTTTTCATGCCCTCGCCGAAGCAACGGACCTGGACAAAGCGGGTCTTGATAGAGTACCACAGGCCCACACCCACCAGCAGGAAGATGAGGATATAGTTGCTGAGGTACTCGTTGATCTTGGATACGATGGGGAACAATACACTTTCTAACATACAATTTCTCTCCTTGCATAAAAAATAGAGCTGCCGGAAAACGGCAACTCTGGAGAAGTCTGGTCAAGCGAAAAACTCGTCTGCTCCGTCCTTTTGCCTGAGAGATTCGGCGCTCGCGCGCCTTGCACCTTCGGCACCCAACTGAATGGGATTCTCCAGAGTTCCCTCCCCATCCGGTCTTTCCATTCCGGGCGGTTCATTGGGCTGTATCTAATTGATGGACGTATGTTACCACATAACGGACATCTTTGCAACCCCCTTTTCGAAATTTTTATGAATAGACGCGCACCTTCCTGCTTTACGGTGAAAAAAGCACCCCGTGACGGGGTGCTTTTGCTTACTTTTGCAGGGTAAACGTCATCTGTACCGGGTTGTGATCGGAGTAGGCAAAGCCTGTATCCAAAACAGCGGCACTGTCCACGGCAACATTGGGGGTGACCAGGAAGCCATCCACGGTGAGGACATACTGGCCGTCGTGGTATGGACCGTCGGCGTTGCGGCAGGATGGCACCGGATCGTTCTCGTCCAGTGGCGCCACCAGCTGCACGTCATAGCTGTCGAACACGCCCTCCGGTATGGGCTGCGCCCAGGAATATTCCTGCTCCGCCGCGCCGAAATAGACGGAGGAGTCCCCCAGCAGGTCCTTGTTGAAGTCGCCGCCGGCCACGCACCAGCTGCCCTTTTCGTACTCCGCCTGCATATCCGCCAGCAACAGCGCCAGCTGCTCCGTGGCGATGGTACCGTCACTGGTGTAGGCAGAGAGGTGCAGGTCGTAGAGCACCAGCTCACCGCCGCCGGAGACGGGGACACGGCTGACGGAGTAGCAGCGGTCCAGGTCCAGAAGCTTCATAAAGCCGGACTCCACCGGCAGCTCCACGCGGTCGGCTGCGGTGATATTCGCCGGAGAGAAGGTCAGCAGGCCGGACCGGGAGGCTCCGTGGGGAGCGGTCAGGGGATACAGAAGATAGGGCGAGTCGTAATTCTGGCAGAAAACGCTGCTCTTGTTGAAGAGGGCGGCATACAGCGGCTCGCGCTCGTCCACATGGTAGGTACGGGTGGAGCCGATATCCACCTCCTGCAGCAGGCAGAAGTCGGCGTTCTGCTGCTTCAGGTACCCGGCGATAGCGTCCATATTGGCCGTCAGGCGCTCTTTTGACCAGGCGCGGGATTCCGTGCCGCCGTCCATGAAAAAGCCGTAGTCGTCCTCGTAAGCGCCGAAACCGATGTTCCAGGAAACGACCGTATAGGCCGTATTCGTATCGACGGACCGGGCGGCATCGGTGGACTGCACCGGCGTCAGCATCTGGTCGCCGATACGGTGATAGTCGATAAACACATAGGCCACATAGCCGCCCGCCAGCAGCAACAACGCCAGCAGAACACAGAGAATGATCTTCACCCATTTTTTCACGGCACAGGCCCTCCTTGGTTTACTTTTTTCTGAATGTATAGTATACTCTTTTCAAACGTATTTGAAAAGAGGTATCCTGCTTGAAAAAGATCATTATTCGCTTCAACGCGCCGGTGATATTATCCTTCGCCCTGCTGAGCCTGATCGCCCTGCTGCTGGGCAACTGGACCAACGGTGCCGCCACGACGCAGTATTTCTCCGTATACCGGTCCTCGCTGGCCGACCCTCTGACATACGTACGCTTTTTCGGCCATGTGCTGGGGCACTCCGGCTATGACCACTACATGGGCAATATGCTGCTCCTGCTGCTGGTGGGCCCCGGTCTGGAGGAGAAATACGGCAGCGGCACCATGGTGTGGATGATCGCGCTGACGGCGCTGGTCACCGGCCTGGTGAATTTTATCTTCTTTCCCCACACGGCGCTGCTGGGCGCCAGCGGCGTGGTGTTCATGATGATCGTGCTGTCCTCCTTTACGGCGGCGCGGAAGGGCGAGATCCCCGTGACGCTGATTCTGGTGGTCATCTTCTACCTGGGCGGCGAGATCATGGACGGACTGTTCAAGCAGGACAACGTCTCCCAGATCGCCCACATCGTAGGCGGCCTGTGCGGCCTGGTGTTCGGCTTTACCGTGCGGCGGGGACGGAGGTAACGGATGTACATGGCCATCGGCATTGCGGCGGCGCTGTTTGCCGCCGACCGGATATTGAAATATCTGTCCCGGACGGGGAAGCTGAAATGGGAGCGTCGGTATGTGCGCCTGACCCATCTGGAGAACCGGGGGTTCTTTCTGGGGCTGGGACAGAAGCACGAGAAGCTGCTGCGCTGGCTGCCGCTGGGCGTATGGCTGGCGGCGGCAGCGTGTCTGCTGCCGGAGCTGGGCAAGCGGGCCTTCGCGGCACAGCTGGGCATTCTGTCGGTGCTGCTGGGCGGCATCAGCAACCAATGGGACCGGCTGCGGCGGGGCAGCGTGACGGACTATCTGCAATTCCCCCACCGAAAGGCCAAAAAACGGGCGCTGGTGTGGAACCTGGCGGACTTCATGCTTATCGGCGGTGTGGTGCTGACCGTGGCCGGACGGTGAAAGAGCTTATCAAGAAATAAAAAACCGGGCCATGGCCACATTTTCATAAGTACAAATTGTGGCACAAGGGCGGCTGATGCGAAATGCCCCGTCGCAGGGATTTCCTGCGGCGGGGCATTTTTGACATCTTTAGGCAAAGAAATAAAACCACAGCTCTAACAAGGGAACGAAAAAATCTTTAACACGAGTAAAACCTCCTATTGCAATATGCTGGTAAAAGCTTGCTGGCCGTTTTACTAGAGCAATAGGAGGTTTAATGCGTTTTAAGAAAGACGAATACAAAAATTCCGCAAAGTAAACTAACTTTGCGGAGCATCTTGTGGTATAAATGTACTACACTTATTGGCAGAAGTCAACAGGAAAGTGCAATAATCGATTGATTAATGGAAGTTCTCCAACATTCGAATATTGTAGACAAATTTGAGATTGATAGGCAAAGGAGGATGACTATGCAGCATTGCAAAAGAGAGTATTGTAATGCAGGAACACGGCAGTGGTCGCAAAGAGGCATCTACATCCGCAAGGCATCTAAGGCCAAAAACTCAGAACAGATAATTATTAGGAGCAATGATTCACGCTACAGGGGTTATCCTAAAACTGAGAAGAATGCCATTCAGCAAAGAGGTGTGGTCACTATCCAAGAGGCCGTAACAGGCTTCTTGGCCGAAAAGGAAAACACTATAAAGCTCTCATCTTACCTGCGCTATGAGCAGATGCTGCGAAAGCATATTCTCCCATCGTTGGGCCGTGTATGTGTAGATCAGTTATCAACAAAAGCATTCACATCTTTTCTGCAGCAAAAACAGATAGATAGCGAGCTGTCACAGAAGACGTTGAAAGATATAGGCACATTATTGAAGGGCGTTTTAAAGTATGCAGAGACTACATTCAATTGCAGCAGTCCTGCACATGGTGCAAAACTCCCGAAGTATCGGCAAAATATGCCGGAAATCTTTTCGGATGCGGAGATAAACTCCATTGCCAATAGAGTACTTGATGTACCGAGTATCCTAGGAATAGCTATTTTGCTGACATTGAACAGTGGTTTGCGATTAGGAGAGTTGTGTGCGCTACGGTGGTCTGATATTGACTTTTCATCGGGAGTAATTTCTGTCCAGCGCACAGTACAGAGATTGACCGTAGATGGAGTGGGCAAATTGGTGATCCAGCCCCCTAAAAGTTTATCATCCCTACGACGGATACCCATTCCTGCAGATATGTTAGCGTTGCTGAAACAAGTGCGTCTTTCTAATTCAATAGACAGCTTTTTGATGACAGGCACGGACGCACCTATGGCCCCTCGCACCTGTCAATACCAGTACAAGTTGTTTTTAAAGGAATGTGGAATTCACTATCGAAATTTTCACATTCTGCGCCACACCTATGCAACTCGCTGTGTTGAACGGGGAATAGATGTAAAAAGTGTGAGCGAAATGCTCGGACACTCAGATATTAAGACGACTTTGAATCTGTACCATCACCCATCATTAGCCCATAAGTCACAGGCCGTACAAAACATCTGCTTTTTACCCGTACAAGAAACATTTATACCAACACAATTGATGGGTAGTGCGCTCATGCAGCGTTTATGAGCTGCGAGTTCCGCAAAGTTAGTTTACTTTGCGGAAGTGCGGCAGGAAGGCCATTACATTTCTGTATTATGCCTTAATATACCCTGCTGATACACATAAAAGCTTCATAGGCCCTGGGATGTCTTACAGCGGTTATCCGAACTGCGTTCTGTGCGCGGTCAGGTAATTGTATAAAAGGAACGGGAATAATAATCCCACGCGAACGGCACCGTGGGCGCAAGAATGCACCAAAACAGCAGTAGCTGTTGGACGAAAGTCCGCCATTGAGGGATGCCCCTTGAGAAGGTAGGTAGCAAACGAGGAGCAGCAGCTCCGTGGCGCGAGGCGGGAGACTTGTATGATTAGGGCCATTAGCGGTGGGCGGATTCTCCACGCGTTGTGACAGGAGTGCTTGTTGTGACAGCTATCATAGTTTGTTTACGCACTTCTATTTTGGGTGCTTGCCGCTTTTTTCAGTTTAGCTGAAAGAGGCGGCATTTGTCATCATTGAGGGGGAAAATATGTCAAACAGAGATCCACGCCAACGATTTGACTATCAAAATTGGTTAAATGGTCAGGTCGCCGAACGAGCTAAAGCCTCGCTGACAGCGCGGGATGCAGCGTTCGCCGAGAACAATGCCGGGGTGACTCGTGCGGCCCTAACGCAGTATCTAAATGTATGTGCCGCTGCGCTGGGGCATAGTCCCAGCCCCACAGAGATCGACGGTGGTGCGTTTATCGAGCAGCGATTCGGCAGCTGGGATAATGCCATGACAGCCGCAGGATTGCCCCGGCCAAAAACCACACCTAAACTTAACAACACACTGCGTTACCGCATGGAAAAAGAAAAGCTGCTGCCGCTGTTTCTTTCCGAACGCAAGGAGAAGAAGCGGCAGAAGCAGATCGAGAAGAACCTGCGGCAGGGCCAACTGGCCCACGAAAAGGCCGTGAAGCGCCGCGCCCAGCGGGAGGCAGCCGAGGCCGAGAAAGCCGCCGCCGAAAAAGACACCAACCCTTGTCAAGCCGAGACAGTCTGAACAGAGACTGTCAGCTTTCCATAGGGGCGGGAGGGGTTCGCCGACCCCTCCTGCCGTCCTCAAACTGTTACCCGGTAAGCACGTCATGATGGCACATGACGAGTTTATAAAATTTTTAAGGAGGAAAATGACATGAAGAAGAGAGTACTGTCTCTGCTGATGGCAGTCATGATGCTCGTAGCCCTTGTGGTTCCGGCATCTGCCACAACAGACACAAGCGGCACTGTGACGGTGTACGTCACCACGGGTATGTTTACCACAGGCGGTATAAATGAATACCCGGCTTATAAGGGCGGCACGATCTATTCAAACCCCAACTTTAGCATCATGGGATATGAACTTAACATCAATACTATCGCGACGGATTATGTCAGTTCTACGCAGCTGATTTACGAGGCTCCCGAATCTGCAACTACCCTGAAGACTCCGAACATTTTGGATGCCATCCTTGCGGCGTTCTTTGATGCGAACGTGGATATATTCTCCAACGTAGTCGCCGGGTGGGATGCAAATCCTGTTAGCGGACCTGCTGGTGGCTATATCAATGGCGTTAATCCCAACTACGCCGTATATGACAATCCCGATACCGAAACTATTAACGGCGTTGTCTACGACAAGTATAGCGGCCAAGGTTGGAATATTGCCTACGGCATGGGTCTGAATAATATCAGCGCGGCTGAGGTGTATGGTACAAATGTCGAACTGGTAAATGGTATGGTCATTATTTTCGACTTTAGCCCCTATACCATTTATGAGGTTCACACCGACAACTAATTAATCACAGCGGATAAGGAGATGGGGCGGGAAATCTGCCCCATCTCCCTATTAATGCAGAAGGGTATGTGTAATATGTCTACGAAAAAGAATTTTTTGGCAAGGGCGCAGGCATTGCTTTTAGCTGCCGTGTTGACACTCAGCTTGCTGCCGGTAAGTGCTTTTGCCGCAGAAAATGATCTGCCACAGGAGGTAACACCTTCAGTGGGGCAAAATGCCGAGGTCGAGTACATCGGCGAGGAACTGAACGTTTCCACAAGCAGTGAGGACTCCGCAGAAACAGGTGCGACAGATTCTCTTCCTTCTTCGGCCTACTCAAAGCAAGAAGACGCCGCGCCTACTACGGAAACATTAGCCCTGATGGAGGCGCAAAGCATTGAGGAGACACCTCCGTCCCCTCTCGAATTTTCTTTTTATGATGTCAGCACGACCAAGACGACCTCGCTAGAGTTGCGCCAAGCAGAGGACGGAACCTATACGCTCTATATTCCCGTGAGTGGTGTCGTAGATCGGAATCACTGCATAAAAATAATCGCGCCTGAGAGCTACACGGAAATTTTTTCGTTAAAATACGACAGTTATGTGCCGGGTGCGTATAAAATAGCCCCTTCTCCATGGGAAGCAAAATCTGAGGAAGGAATACTTACCGCCGAAGCCTATTCGGTTGGGAGTGCGCCTTCTTTGGGAGATACGGAATTGATGTTTTCACGGAGTATGCAGCTGTATGTTGATGGGGCGACCTACGATATATCTGTGCAGCCGTATTGTGATCTTGAAACAGTAGGGGTTGAAGAGAGCAAGCCCCTTCCCACATATCGTTCGAACATCGCACGTCCTTACAAAGAAATAGAACTGTTCAAGTATTATGCTACTGCTGTAACAGGCAAAGAAATAACTGTTAAGCCAAATGTAAACAGCAATGTCAGTGCTCTCCTTGATCCTATAGGTCATAATGGATGTGCGTTGGTGGATGGCGTCAAAACTAAAGCATACACCATCACCGAAAAGACCACCGTGACTATCGTGACGCGTGGTTCCGAAGAATGGGGCGTGGAGGGACGCACCTATACACTTCTGCTCGACCCGATTGAGAAAGATTATTTTCCGGAATTAACCTATAACGGCAAGACTCTAGCGAAACCAAACACCATGGTATCAACGAACATTGGTGAGAAGTATTCAATAACGGTAACGGCTTCTGCGCCGGACGCAGACCTTCAATGGAGGACTCTTAGCGGGAAAATCGTCAGCACAACCAATACGGTTGAAATAGACACATCAAATCCTGCAAATGGAATGCAAAACAAGCACATATTTGAGGCATCCGTTGTGGTGGATGGCTTAAAATATACCAGTACGGCGAGCTTTCTTGTCACGGTAAGGGGAAATAGTCTAAAGGATCCTGTTATCACGAGTCAGCCTGTCTCAGCGACATACGAAACGGGCAACAAGGCTTCTCCTTTGTGTGTCGTGGCGGAAGGATCTGCAGGCGGCAAACTTTCATATACATGGTACAAAAACACTAAATGCAGCACCGACGGGGCGGAGTCTGTCGAAAACAAAAGCAAAAACAAAAACGAATACATTCCCGACACAGGAGCGGGCGGCATATATTACTATTACTGCGTCGTGCAGGATACATATGGTACGGGCAAAAACAAAATCACCAGCAAGAAAGTGACCTCAGATATTGTACGGGTCGAAGTAACTGGCGGAATGCCGGAAGGCGTTACAGGAAGCGGAACCGAAAAAGATCCTTATATTCTTTCAACGGGCGCACAGTTGGCAGCGCTGCAAAACCTTGTAGCCAACGGGGATGGCAAGCCCTTCCGAAATACCTACTTCAAATTTGCAAATGATATTGAACTTCCGCAGGATTGGGAGCCGCTGGGCAGCCTGAAGGAAGGCGCTGCCCTTCCCGATCGGGGCGTCAATATCAATGCTTTCAGCGGGATCATAGACGGCGACGGGCATAAGATCATCATCCCAAAGGGCGGACTGCCTTTGATTGGATATGCACGGGATGCGGTCGTAAAAAACCTTAATATCTATGGTGAAGAAATCAATGGTTACGGCCTCTTAAACAGCTATGTGGTTGATTATGGGGACAACGGCGACTATAATGTTGGCGATGTTCCTGAAACCATTCGGATCGAGAATTGCCGCTTGCTAAAAGGCTCTTCCACCCTGAAGTCGGGCTTTATCGGGGGTTATGCGTCAGGCAAGAACTATGTGTATATCATTGATTGTACCATAGAGGAAGGTGTCACGATAGGATACACCGGGGCCGAAAGTGGTATTGGTTCATTTGGCGGTGAGTTCAATGGTATGCTCATAAACTGTACCAGTTCTGCCACGGTAAAGGGCAAGAACCGAGTTGGCGGCCTAGTCGGAAATAAAGGCCAGTCTATGGGCCTATTCCAAATTCAAAACTGCTCTTTTACCGGCGCTGTCATCGCTACTGGCAATTATGTCGGCGGCATTTTGGGTTCGGGATATAATGCCTGGTCTGCACCGAACTCGCCTTTGGCAACAGTCCGCAATTGCTTTGTCAGCGGCAGCATTACAGGCGCCGATAAAATCGGCGGTATCACCGGCGGTGAACCCGGTGTCGTACAAGCGTGGGGCAATGGTGCTGGTGATGTAGTCGATAATGTATTCTACGGTACGATCACAGCCACTGGCGAGGGGAAATTTGTTGGCGGCATCATTGGCTATATGCAGTCGCTGAATAAGTATAATTGGGTCAGCGACAACTATTATTGCGAAGATAGCGGTGCGGCTAAGGGTATTGGCGAGATCGCTATCGTTGATACCAGTGCCGAACACGAAACAGACAGCAACACCCGCTATGTGAATACCGCAATTGAAGTCCCTGATATTTTCGGTTTTGATCAAAGGGGTGGTTATAATCGTACTGATGACCCTGTAGGTAAAGACGCAGATAAACTGGTAAAGCGTGTCACGAAGGAAGACCTGACAAATGAAACCGTTGTTGCACTGCTCAACAGTTCTAAAACCAGCTTCCGCAACTGGATTCAAGGTGCGACCGGGCCGATTCTCCGCCAAGAGGCCGTTGCCTACGAGCTTGTTGTCGGAGGCGAAATCAAAAACCGGCACTATGTCGGCGATGCTCTGAATCTGTCCGGCCTTACGCTGACGGCCAAGTGGTCTGACGGTACGACTACCAATGTACCGCTGAATGATCCCGACCTCAAGATCACCGGCTACGACAGCAGCAAGCACGGTCAGCAGACGGTGACGCTCCAGTACGGCGCGGCTAAGGTAGAGATCGTCGTCACCGTGCTGTATAAAGAGCCGGAGGACATTACCGTGACCATCACCCTGCTGGGCGACAAGGCCCACGGCGACAACGGCCAGGTACACGGACTGTCCAAGGGCGGCCTGACCGCGTGGGTCAGCGGCCACAAGGTGGAAGTGACCACCAACATGACTGTGTGGGACGCGCTGCAGAAGCTGCCCGGCGTAACATGGGATAACCCCACCGGAAACTACATCAAGAGCGTGACCTACGGCGGTGTGACCATTGGCGAGTTCACTAACGGCAAGAACTCCGGCTGGATGTATACGCTGAACGGCAAGTACCCCATGCTGGGCGTCAGTGAGCAGTATCTGAAGAAGGGCGACGTCATCGTGTTCCACTACACGGATGACTACACGCTGGAGGCGGCGGACATGGGCCCCGCGCCGGAGGAGAAAAAGACCGCTGATGAGGTCATCGCCCTTATCAACGCCATCGGCGTGGTGGATCTGACCAAGGGCGATGTCATCGCCAAGGCACGCGCCGCGTATGACGCGCTTTCCGCGGCGGACAAGAAGCTGGTGACCAACTATCAGACGCTCCTGGACGCTGAGGCGGCCTACGCCAAGCTGGTGGCCGAGCTGGGCAAGAAGGCGGACAGCATCTACAAGACCACCGGCGACTATCTGGCAAAGCTGGGCACGCCCAGCGTGGGCAGCATCGGCGGCGAGTGGATGGCGCTGGGGTTGGCCCGCAGTGGTCGCACTGTCCCAGAGGGCTACTATGACGCTGTGGTCAAGTATGTCAAGGACAACATCGACAGCAACGGACGGCTGGACAAGAACAAGGCCACCGAAAACGCCCGCATTATCCTGGCGCTGACGGCCATCGGCAAGGATGTGACGAATGTGGACGGCCATGACCTGCTGGCCGGGCTGAATGAGATGTCCTACCTCTCCAAGCAGGGCATCAACGGTGCGATATTCACGCTGATCGCGCTGGACAGCCACAACTACACGCCTGCCGGCGATGTGACCCGCGACAAGCTGGTACAGGCTATTTTGGAAGCGCAGATCAGCAGTGACGGCGGCTGGAGCCTGGACGGCAAGAACGCCGATGTGGACATGACCGCCATGGCTATCCAGGCGCTGGCAGCCTACTACAAAAGCAACAGCAGCGCGAAGAAGGCTGTGGACAAGGGACTGAGCTGGCTCAGCTCCGTGCAGCAGAATGACGGCGGATTCACCAGCTGGGGCGCAGCCAACAGCGAATCCTGCGCGCAGGTCATCGTTGCGCTGACTGCACTGGGCATTGACCCGACCAAGGACAGTCGGTTCATCAAGAATGGTGTCAGCGTGCTGGACGCGCTGTGCAGCTTCGCGGTGAATGGCGGAGGATTCAAGCACCTCGCCACCGAGACAAGTGCCAACGGCATGGCGACGGAGCAGGGGTTTTATGCACTGGTGGCATATTACCGGCTACTGAACGGCCAGACCAGCCTGTATGACATGACGGATGTGAAACTGGAGGGCGTCAAGGCCGAAGAGCCGGTCGATGATACCGACAAGTCGGATGATACTGCCGACACGGATACACCTGTCGATACGGAGGTCGGAGAGGCCTCCAGTGGTGGACAGGTGGTGCTGTGGGTGGTCATCGGCGTGGTGGCTGTCGGTGGTATTGCCGCACTGGCGGTGACCAGCAAAAAACGGCATGGCAGAGATGCGGAGTAATTCTTGAATACACCAACGCAGGGGCGCGGAAGCGTCCCTGCGTAAGGTGCTTTTGTGAGGTTTTCAACATGAAAAAGAAGTCGTTTTGTTTGCTGCTCTTAACAGCGGTGCTGCTTTTTTGCGCCGCCTGCGGCCAAACACAAGTGGAGCAGCCGGAGGACACCGTCGATAAGGATCAGTACATGACCGAGCCTGTCCCGGAGGGAAAGCCCGACCCGGTAGAGCCGCAGGACACGACGATGGATACCACCGTAACGCACACCTGCACGTTTTCCATTTCCTGCGAGACAATTCTGGACAACATGGACAAGTGCGTGGAGAACAAGAAGTTTCTTGTGCCGGCGGACGGCATTGTTTTTCCTGCCACGGAGGTAGAGTTCAGCGAGGGCGAGAGTGTGTTCGATGTGCTCCAGCGCGTATGCCGTGACAACGCTATTCACATGGAATCCAACTGGACGCCCATGTATAACAGCGCGTATGTAGAGGGGATCAATAACCTATACGAGTTCGACGTGGGCAGTCTCTCTGGGTGGATGTATAACGTCAACGGCTGGTATCCCAACTACGGCTGTTCCCGATACCAGGTGAAGGACGGCGACGTCGTGGAGTGGCACTACACCTGCGACCTTGGGGAGGATCTCGGCAGTGGTATGGGCGGATAATGGAGGCGCCATGATATAGAGAACGCTGGTATAGGAAGCGGGAGTCCCAGAACGCATTGGCCTCTGGAGATATTCGAGAGGCCACCTGACCATGCGGTCAGACAAAATAGTATAGCGGAGAAAAAAGAACAGGGAGGGCCTTTTTACCTGAGAA
>OGOJ01002396.1_pt1 | contig 11924 bp, 10 predicted proteins | sample 1552601 | NCBI WGS metagenome assembly OGOJ01 (sample SAMEA2580184, study PRJEB22360) | human gut metagenome | biome: human gut; feature: human-associated habitat; material: faeces | place: Denmark | collected 2008/2010
CTGTACAGTCAAGCACAATGTAGTCGCAAGAATACTCATCGTACAATTTGCGTATCACCAAAGCTTGGTCTTCAGTGTGCATACCCTCAAAGGTGTCACCGTACACAATGTTGCTCATAAAGCGTCCAGTTTTGGTTGGAAGCATTTGGTTGATGAACACGGCGGAGGCGTCGTTATTATGCTTTTTACTGCTCATCAGAGCAATATCCGCAGACAAAATACGGCGTTCCCCGTTTTGCTTTGGTGGAATTTTTACCTTCTGGCTATTGCCAAGAAGTGCGGACAGCTTATCCGGTAACATCGGGTAACTGATACGGCGGGTGTCTTTTTGTTAGGGAGAAACCCTCTGCTTAAATCAAAGAATGAGCCGTCCTCTGCACCAAACCACATGGCTTCCATTTCCATGCTCCATTTGATTTCATTAAAGTCGCTTTCGAGCATATCGCTTTCAACATCTTCGGGGAAAAGAAGCCCCTCTTGGATGGAGAGTTGATACGGGAAGCCGCACACAAAATCTGTCTTAGAATCATCAAGCATCAGCTTAAATGTGTCCAGCATTTTGTTGTATGACCAATGGTCTTTGAAGTAAGCAGAGGATAAGAAACAGGATTTGTTCGGCTCTTTAGCGTACTCAGCTTTACGCTCAGCCGGGGTCAAATCTCTGTATGGAGGCATACGACGACTTGTCAGGAACTTTTTCAAGACGGTGTCAATGGTATCTTTCTTAACCATTCTGAACTCGTCCACAATCAAGATGTTCGCACGGTTGCTTCGAGCGTTATCTGAAGCTGTAACGACCTTGATATAACTGGAGTTCTTGAACATTATTTTTGCGTCCTGCCCAGAAAACTTTGTGTCGCCCATATCTATCTCATTTCTAAGATTTGGGGATACAGGCATCAGTTCTGTTTGAATCTTTTCCAGCACGTTAATACTCTGACCGCGTGTGCCAGATGTAATGACGACTTTTGTGCCGGGGTATAAGATGCAGCGAATGACTACGAAAATGGCAATAAGGAATGATTTACCCATTCCTCGGGCAGCAATCCACAGGAACGTTCGGCTCCTGTCCATCATTACAAGAAGAGCAGTCTGGAACCATTTCAGAAAATCAAGTTGCAAATACTCTTCGACAAAGATGTCGATGTTCTCGCGGTAATAGCTGCCCCAAATCGCCATGCCCTCGATAACACGAGAGCGTCTGCTTTGATTTGGTGACGCCATTACATATCACCGCTGGATTGAGGACTGCCAAAGATATCATTCAACAAGGAGTCGTCATCCTCTTCGTCGTACTCTGGGTGTTTAACACGAAGCTCGTCCATTGCGTCTTCGTACATCTTGCAATAACTGTTGCGCAAACCGACCATTTTGCAAGCGTGACCAAGATACCACGTTGTGATATTCTTAATCGTTCCACGGATATCGCGCTTTTCCTTTGGCGTTTCAGGAAGAGGTCTGCTGTACTCCCATTTCTGGATACCAACACCGAGCGGCATCTTGTCGAGTTCAGCGTCTACATCGTTCTTTTTCTGCGCCGGTTTTAAGTTCATACTGCCAAGCAGAGAATTAAGTGCGTTAACGTTCTTATCAATTGGTTTGCCCTGTGCACTGTCGCGTGCAATAATGGATTCGAGCAAGCAAATCTGTCGGTACAACGCACGCTCACTCGGGTCAACAACCTGCCTGTCGCCAGTCCAATCCTTGTAGCGACGCTCCAGCTCAAGGTAAAAGTCTGGAGTATAACCGGCACCCCAGAAATCAACAAGGGCTTGGTCAACGTCTGCCTCGGCAGTATCTTCCGGCTGTGCGATATATGAAGCAGTGGGAGTCTCTTCTGGTTCAAGCAACGCCTCTTCATCAAGCGTATCGTCAAAGGTTTTGTCAATATAGCGAATGATGTTGGTCTTTCCGATATAATTGCGAATCCGAGAGTGAACGCCAGCCGTGCGTTCAACCATTGCGTAGATGTCTTCGTTCCAATAAAGGTCGAGCTTCATGCACATACGCTTCATAGCCGCCTTGTCATCGCCGAGCATTGCACGATACTGTTCGTACATATCCTCAACGCAATCATTGCACATTGGCAAAAAGCCAGAGCCACGATACATGGGGCTATGACTCACTGGGAAGTAGCCCTTTTTCCGGCTGTATGATGTGCCGCATCTGCAACAGTAAAACTTTTGGGAAGTCTGAATGGTCATCGAATCATCAACGGTCTTCTCAAGCTTCTTACGTCTTGGAGCCTCAGCCATTTACCTCAGCCCCCTTTTGGTGCTATCTTCCCACAGCTTGACAGCCAAGCGCATTTTGTTGCCGGGATAGAATCGTGGAATCCAATGCGCAGGTACATCGACTTTTTCGCCAGTCTGCGGGTTCGGACAACTGCGAGCCTTGCGCTCTAAGATGTCAAAGCAACCGAAGTTATGGATGGAAACGGTGTCTCCGTTTCCGAGATTGTAAAGAATAATGTCAGTGAAATCATCAACGATACTTGTCGCAGCTTTCTTTGTATAACCGTGCTTGTCCACAAGCTGTTGAATCAAATCGACCCTTTTAATATCCATCCTTTATACCGTCCTTTCTGTTACAGGTCTGCCAGAGACTTTTGAGCATCAGAACGAATTTCTCCGTTTTCATCGAAATACTGAGAGATTTGTTCCTCGGCGCTCAGGTCTTTATAGACACGAACCATGTCGGCAGACTCCCATCCGACGATATCTTGGATAACATTATCGGGTAGTCCGAGTTTGGCAAGATGTGTTGTGAAGTAATGTCTCAAACTATGCCAATAGAAATCCTCACCAGTCATGCGGCTAAATGTGTTAGCCCAGCTATTGAGCGTTGTATCACTCATCTGCTCACTTGTAGTACCGGCGGGGAAAAGCCACTCACACTCGATGCCGAGCTTTTGGCGCTCTGCCATCCACGCATCGAAATATGGTTTGAACTTTTTCGCAAGAGTATAGCAGTAGATGTACTTGCCAAGACCGAACCCCTTCGTTTGAATGGGCTCGCTGGTCTTATACAGCGCTCCGCCGCACACGAGGTTTTCATCTTTGAAGTCATCCACTTTGAATCGACACAGCTCTGCTTTACGGCGACCGCTGCACATTGCAAGAGCAACGGCGCACGCCTTTTTGTTTTGACCGGACGCCAGCAAATCATCAAGAAGCTTGTCCAAAGCCTCGTCGCTCCAGACTGTTTTCTTTCTTACCTGCTGCATAGCCGGATTCTCAATTTTTCGAACTGTCGAACGGAAGTCCTTAAACTCATCCTCGTCATCGAGAATGTTCTCGACATAGTTCGACAAAGAAGAAATTGCAGACTTCAAGCGGCGAACACGCGCAGGCGAGTTCCCATTCTCGTTAATAAGCCAATGCTGGTACGAAGCATAATCGCGCTTGGAAATTTTAGGAAAAAACTTGTTTCCGTTGTTCTGCAAATTCCACACCCAGAAAATATCGATGTCATTGGAGTATCCAGCAATAGTTTTGGGGCTACGCTGGACAGATTGCAAATATGCAATGAAGTCTTGCTTCAAACGAACATTGTCTGGGTTGACCTGATTCAAAAGCTCAGGGCTTGTGATTTCATTTTGCTTCGTTTTTCGGGGCATACAAGCCACCTCGCTTTCTGTAGAATTAAAATTGGTTGCGGGCATCGGAGTTGAACCGATTCCTCAAGGTTTATGAGACCTGCGATTTAACCGTTTGTCCTGTCCGCAATATGGTGGGAGAGGTTGGATTTGAACCAACGCAGCCCGAAGGCGGCAGATTTACAGTCTGCTGTAATTGACCGCTCTACCACTCTCCCAAGTAGTGGTGATGCGTAAGGGGGTCGAACCCTTAAATTCCGCCGTGAAAGGGCGGTGACTCTACCAATTCGTCCAACGCACCTCATGGTTGGTGATGCCAGTGAGGTTTGAACTCACAACCTCCTGCTTGAGAGGCAGGTGACTTAGCCGATTCGTCGATGGCACCAAGTGGTGGGACAGGAAGGTGTCGAACCTTCATCCTCCGGTTTTTCAGACCGGCGCTCCGACCGCGTAAGCTACTGTCCCGGATGGCTCCTCCTGCAGGACTTGAACCTGCGACCAACGGATTAACAGTCCGCTGCTCTACCAACTGAGCTAAAGAGGAATATGTAAATAGGGTTGCCCGGTGAGGGCAACCCTTGTGCATCGTTAAAGGGGTATTCCGTAAGAACAACGGATGCCGTCTGTGTCACAGACGCAAACCAACTGTTCTGCCTTACCGAAAATTCGCTTTTGGACGCAATAATCGTCCATACCAAGGAAACTGCCAGCCATGACGGTTTTGACACCTTGGACTTCATCAATCTTGTTGTGATGCAAGTGACCGGAGAGCACGGCGTACAACGGGACTCGTGCCATTGTCTGCAATGTTTGAACCTTGCCTGCAGAACCGTCAAAGTCCCCGTGAACACCACAATACATTCTCCCGCGAATGTTAATCAGATACATGGTGTTATCAATCTTGACAGCATCGCTTGTTGTCCCGATAATCACATTCTCGAAATTTTGGAGACGGGCACCAAGATACCACTCAACAATATCGTCCAACCGTTCACTGAGCAGCGCATCATCCTTATTTGGCGTAATACGGCTATGATTACCCGCAACGCTCACAAATGTGACTGTGGAGAAATGCTTACTGAGCTCGGCAACAAATTCGGCAATCAACTCGGATACGCCTTTGATTTGTTCAATCACATTCTCTTTGTTCGTAATAGCGATGGATTGATGGATATTTCCACTGATAGCATCACCGTTCGACCAGACAATGCAGTTCTCGCTTCCATGCGTTTCGCCAATAGCAATGATTCTGTCTAAGTAATGACACATCATCTCGCGGCAGATATCAGAGTTATATGTATTCCAATGGTTATCAACGTTCGCTCCATAGTGGATATCATTCAAGCTAACCAGAAGGTCGTTATCGGATGGCTGGATATGGCATGGCTCGTATTCGAGTTGTGGCAAATTGCCGCTCTTTACTGCGTCCACAAGAATCTCATTCAACTCTTCTTGCCGGGAACGCTCACGAATCAGCTTGTTAAAAGCATTGCGTTGGTCAAAGAACTTTTGACGTTCTTTGAGCAGCTCAATGCGCTTGCTATCCAATGCAGACAATGCGTCCATGTCCTGAATAGTAGCTTCGCCATCCCGCTCGATGGCTTCGATGATGGCTTTCATGCCATACATTCTTTTGCGGACTTCGCTTGAGTTAAAACAGTTACCATCACCAAACAGACGCTCACTCAGTTCTGCGTAGTCATCGTCAATGGTGCGGTCAACCAGCTTACCAATTACGATGTCGCGCATCTCTTTATAGCTTGCTGTGCTGGCTATGGTTTACACTCCCTTTCGTTTGTCGTGAACACGCTCCAGTCCACGCAAACTGCGGAGCAGCTTCATAGGAGCGCCATCCTCAACCATGTAGTAGTGGTGCCGTTTGGAATCTTGCTTCATCGTGCGAACGATATGAACACGAGGAAACTTCTCACGAATGGCTTCTTTTTCTGAGGCGGTAATTGCAATCACTTAAAAATCATCCTTTTCTTCAAAATAGTTTTATGCTTTGTCTTTTATCATTCATACATACACCCCATCAAACACGCCTCAAAGCATTGTGCCGCAACGGTTTGATGGGGGTATTTATTTCTAACAATTCGAGTTTTTAGATAACTCTTTAAGGCGTTTCTGCACCGCATTACTGCATTAACAGTCTGACGGGTCTTAACCTCGACAGCGCAACTGGGGCAATATTTCTGCGGGCGACCCTTTGCAGGTGACTGCGCTTTTACAGTCAGTCCACAATTCTCGCACTCGAAATATGCGCCACCGTAATACTTGAGGTATTGGTAACCAAGGTTCCTAAAGTCTTGGATATGTATCGCCGTCTCACCGGCTTGAATGAACTGCACTTGGACATTCAGGTTGTCGATTTTTTTAGAAAAGCGAATGAATCCGGCATCACGCAGTTCGGCAAACATCAAACTCTGACGCTTAATGGAGGTATTGATGTTCGCCATCTGCATAATCTCTTTGTCCGAAGTATTCACCCAACCATTGTTCCGGTCGGAAGCGGCGTCCCAATATTTCGCAACGCAGAGAAGCGTGAACGCCAACCGCCGGATTTGCTTACCTTCAAGCGTCTCAATCTTGGCGAGCTCTTCTCTGGTGATGTCCACACCATCCAGACGGATGAGCGGAAACTTGCTTACGTTCTTTGCAACTTTATCAAGCATATCCGACCAATGAACAAGTGAAGCAGAAGGGTCACACTGTAGCATGAAGGAGTCGAGCAGACTCCGAATCTCCCTTTTGCTGTAGTGATTCTCGTAATAATACTTGGACACACGACTCAGTGTCTCAATCGGCTTCTTACCAAGGTCATGGTTGGCAATCATTTTTTCTGCCCAGTCATATTCGTTAAGAACAATGCTCATAGCGTCCCTCCAATCATTTTTTGTTGTAATGAAAATCTGTCACCGCAGAAGAAGATATCCCCAGCGGGGTCAACCGTCGGGTAAGAGATAACCCCGTTATGCTTATCCAAAAGGTTCTGGATGATTTCGCCACCGCACATTTCCCACGCGAAGCGCTTGGTCGAGCTCTTCTTATAGCAAATATCCAGAACAATGTCGCATAGCACAAAGCGGTTGGAGCAAACGCGGGCACATTCTTGTTCGAACTCGGAGCGCATCTCAATCATGCGGGAGAACGTATCATACTCATCGACCCTCTCGTAGTTGGCAAAGACGGCATAACTGCGCAAGCGCTTGTTGTAGTTCTCGTAGAGTTTCAAGATGGCGTTGTACTGCGTTCTGCTATACTCAATGCCACTCTTCATCACGGTGTAGTCAAAGTCAACATCGGCATTATGGCGACCAAGATAGCCATCGAACTCCTTCTCGAAGCGCTTGCAGATTCTGTTCATCACGCAGTCGTGGTTGCCCACTGGCATCCGGCTCTCATAGTAGCGAAGGAAATCTTTCTGCCGTTCGCTCAATTCGGAGCGCGGCATCTCCAGCATTTCATCAATCGTCATCTGGAACTCGCGCATGGCATTCTTGTTTGTGTTTTTTATGTATGTGTTATACTGCTTCATCAAAGCAGGGTAGATAATACGCATGAAGTATGGCTTCTTGTCTGCGACGAGACGCTGATAGAATCTGCGCCGTTCCGGGTCTTCAATTGTATTGGCGCTATGTCGGTCATGCCACTCACGAGGCATCGGCTTGGCAATAATGCCTTTCGCTTTGTCGATGGCATTCTGCTGAAAAAGCTGTCCGCACTTTATGCGATAGTCAAGTTCCTCGTACTCTTTGGAACCCTTCTGGAACTGCGCCTGCACATCGAACATTGAGGTAATCCAGTTTGTGGTCTTTCCAATATCATCGCCGAAGCTATCGATGTTGGCTTGTATGGCGTCTGCCTCGGTGACAATTTTCTTCTTTGCTTTTCGTTGGACGCACATAAGAGCGGGGAGCACTTTCAGATTATCAACAAGCACCTTGTTATCGGTAAGCATTACAAGGTCGCCGTCTTTGTCCATGCCATTGAGCGCATGGGCGGCAGTGTCCCACGAGTTGAAAATCGTGCAGGTCGTCATGTATTGATACCAGTGAGATGCCTCGTCGCTGCGGTGTGGGAATACAAGACGAATGTTGTTATGGCAGGTCATGGGTGCGCGGTAACAGGCAAGCCGTTCGGCGTGCTGGTCGCACCAATATTTGTTGTAGATTTCACCAGACTTCAGAAGTCCGGTAACCTTCAACCCGAAGATGTGTTGACACAGTGAGAATGGGTCGCCGGAGACAATGGAGTAGTTCCCATGTACTTTGAGTACGCCGACCTTGGCTTCGTTGATGCGATTACGAATCATCTGATAGATACTGCTCTGGACGTAAGGGTCGTTCAAAATCTGCGGTTCAATCATAATCGCCTTGACATAGTCGTCATCAACGCGGTCAATATTATCCTCATTCAAGCCAGCACCCTTTAAGAACAGCAGTGTCTTTGCCCAATCCGCATAAAGAACGTCTCGAATCTCATCCATCGTCGGTTTGATAAGCTGCTCAATGTCATCGTCGCTCAGCTCGTAGCTCTGAATGAATTGATAGTTTAATGTCCGCTCAGACTCAAGTTCCTTTGGGCAGGTCTTGGCGATGCCAAAGGTGTAACCGTTTGCCAAGCAGTTGCTTACATAATCGTCACAGCTATCGTAGGAGTCCCATAGTTTCAGCATGGACGTGGTAAGAATCAGCTCAACATTACGAATGTCCACATCGTTACCCCAAGCGTCTTTAACAATATAGTTCTCAGCGACATTTTCTGCGAAATCCAAAAAGTCGAACGTGAAGACCATGCCCTTCTCCCAAGAGAAACGTGTGTTCACGCCGCTGACGAGGTAGTCTAAGCCAAGCTCTTCACCCCATCGGGCAGCAAGTGATGGGAGCATCAAGCCGTATCCATCGGATTCATTGAGTTGCACCATGACCTGCTTACGCTCTTCCATGATTGGCTCTCCGTCCTGCTCATCGTTCAGATAGATGATGTCCGACAAGAACTCGGTCTCGCAGTCGCTAACAACAAGAATGCCATGCGGAACTGACACAGGGGTTGATGCGCTGCAGGTAAGTGCCTTATACGCCTCCAGTTTGGCAGGCACCATTTCTTTTTCCATGTTGCGACCATTGTCAATGCGGCGGCGAATCTCATCGGCATGGCGTTCGCTGATGAACACGATGGTCTCGTTCTTGACGCCACCATTCGTTCCAAGCAACCGCTGATACCGAAGCCCGTTAATACTAAATCCACGGCAAGCTCGATGGTAGTCCTTCTCTTTATCGATGATGACGCAGAGATAGTCCGGCTTAAACTGGATATCATCCAGTTGCGCATACAGTTTCTTGATTTGACGACGATTTGGAACGCTATTCGGCTCTTTACGAAGCCGCTTGATTTCTCCTTTGATTTTCCGCGCCTGCGTCTCAGCATCGGTGATACCGTTCAATTCGTCCAGCCAGCGGAGTACCTGACTGTCGGCGAGGGAGATTACCTCGTCATTCTTTCTTGCCTCTGCAATGGGGAGCGTAAGCTTCCACTTCGCCTTTCGCAGGCGGCTGCTATGAAGCTTGAAAATGTATTTCTGACATACTAACTGTTTAGCCAGTATGGGTCACCTCACTTCGTATTTTATTTAATTATGTTGATATGGCGTAAGTTACTCGTTCTCTTCTACATAACGGAACCATTCCTCGCGGAATGCAAACCTCTCGCTCTCAATGAACCGTTCGAGGGCTTCATCGTCATTTAGCAGGTCGGCATCTTCGTATGTATATGGAACACGCTCCTCCACGAGATAATCCTCTGGCAGCGGTCGGTGGTATCGTTTATTCAATCGGGTATCCTCCTTGGTTTGTAGTGTTAATCCAGTCAATGAGCAGCTCTCTCATGCGTCTGCTCGGTATGTATAGATTGATGGGCTTATCATCTCGAATGGCGCTACGCCATACCCATTGAAGCATTTCGGACAAAGCGAAGTGCTCTGGGTTAATTGTTACACCCTGCTTGGCAAAGAAACTCATAATATTGGGGTCTGCAAATCGGTTTACCAAGTATGCGATATCGGTTCGGTCTTTATATTGGTTAGTCGCTCTGGCGCTCGTCTGTAAGAAGTTATTTCGGAAACGTCCAGTGCGAGAGTCAACGAGTTTGTTGACATCACTTTTGAAACAAGCCCACAGGCGCGTCTCACTCCCACCGTTTGGAATACTCTGAAAGAATTTCTTCAGACCGTTTCTTAGTTTGCGAATATCCGGGTCATCATAGCGCCTTCGGTCATACCACCCTTTTGACAAGGCATATTTGTCATTGCCAACTGAATTAAGCTTGGCGTCATCAATGATGTGAATCAACTCTCGGTAATCCAGAGGCGGCGGCGCATCTGGGTGGTCGGAGAAGCGGTATCCGTTCTCATCTGTCTCGACACCGACGACGGTATAGTTAAAACCAAAAAAGTCAAGATATGCTTTCTGGTACTGTCCATCGAACAGGTACGTCAGCATGAACACTTCCTCGAAGGAACGAAGTAAATCTGGGTTGAGGATGTTCAGTAAAGAGTTGTTTAAGCGAAACAAAGACCCCGTATCGGACATTTCTTTGTAGTCGTAAAAGCGACCGGTGTATGCATCGTCTGTCCACTCAATACGTCCATCCTCATGCTCTACGGCGAGCTGGGACAGGATTAGCTCGAAGTCCTTCTGAGAGATATTGAGGCGTTCGATTACTTGAATGCTTTCGTCCACAATCAACGAATAATGCTGTTGGCGGACGAGCTCCATAGCTTCTGCGTCCATCAAATAAAACAGCGAGTGGGTAGCAGCTACGTTATGCCCCATTCGCATATGGAGTTTCAATTCAGCAGATTTGCTCATGTGGTCACTGTCTGGCTGGTCGAAATCGCAACGTTCGCAGATGCGCCCTACCTCGTCCAGATATGGGGTGATGTAGAGAAACCGCTTGGAGTCTTTATAGCGGTTCATATAACGAATGGCAGCGGAGGATTTACCACGTCCCATTCGGGCATCGACAACAGTGATGGTGTTCATCGGTGGTAAGCACCACCTTTATGGATAGTCTTTCGTATAGAAATCACGACCTTTCTTTGGAATTAGTGGGGTACAAAAATTTTAGGACACACAAAGGGCGCTCGGCTGGCTATACCGTCGCTATCAATGCGGCGCCTGTAACTTACTTTGAACGGCTCTTCAAATAGCTTGAAGGTATCCCCCAATTCTCTTTATAAGGCTGGAGGTGTGAAACCGTTGTGAGACAAGGCTTTGAGAAAACGTTTAGGACACACGCTGTGTCTTTTTTGTTTTGGCGGTATGAAGTTGTCAAGGTGCAATGGGTGATGGATTATGCCATCAGGGACTCGCTTTCTCCAATGTCGCTATCGACCAGATAGTTGTGGTTGATGCTACCGAGATTGAGGCTCCGGTATGCTTCATCAATTTCTTCGCTGGTGATACCGATATAGTCCAGAGTCTGAGCAGCGGTCGAGTGACCGAACATCTTCTGGAGGAGCAGGAGCTTGCGAGGGTCATTACCACTCATCACCATCTGATGATAAGCAAAGGTCTTACGCAATGAGTGAGTTGCCATACGGTTACCAAGTCCAAGGTCACGAGCAATGCCTTTGAGCATTGAGTCAACGGCTTGCTTACTGATGGGCTTATTCTCGTTTACTCCATTATTGGACTGGCTGCGGAACATATAGTCACTGAGGCGAACGTTTGGAGTGTTCTCAAGGTACAGGGTGACAGCTTCGACAACTGCGGTGTTAATGGTGATGTAGCGGTTGCGCTGATGCTTGCGTGTGTTCCGGGTCTTCTTTTCCAGAATGGGGAACCGGTCACGAAAAGTGCAATCATCATTGATGATGTGGGTGAAGCGCAGAGAGCGAAGGTCGCTGATACGAAGTCCAAAGTTAATGCCAACGATGAACAGCATATTGTCTCTGAAACGCTTCTGCCCAATGAGGAACTGGGAGATGCGGATGATATCATCCATACTCTTGATGGGCTCAGCAGCGTGCTCGACAGCAAGGTCAGTGTGCACCTCCTCGGTGGCGGGAGCGATGAGACCAGCCTTGAGCTTACGGCAGCTCTGCTGGACGGTTGCGATGTCGATGACACCGGAGGCACTATTCGTCTTGTTGAAGTCTAACTGGATAATCTGAGCCATTGAGGGAATCTCCTTTCAGATGCAAGAAGTAATTTATTTAATTTACTTGATATGCTATATTATATCAAAAAGAAAAGAGAGATACAACAAAATCACATAAACAATAAAGATAATAACGGGAAAAGAAGGAATAAATAGAAGGCTG
>OGOJ01002397.1_pt1 | contig 11917 bp, 13 predicted proteins | sample 1552601 | NCBI WGS metagenome assembly OGOJ01 (sample SAMEA2580184, study PRJEB22360) | human gut metagenome | biome: human gut; feature: human-associated habitat; material: faeces | place: Denmark | collected 2008/2010
TGCTGAGGGTGTCCCCGCCAATCATCACATTGTCACAGGTGCCAAAGCCCTCCGGGACATACTCCCCAAAGTCCACTTGCACCTCCGCTACCACAGTGGGCGTGCTGTCATAGAGCATGGCCTGCTCAATCAGGTGCTCAATGTAGAGGTCACTGGTCTTGTCCATTTCCTCAGAGTAGAGCGGGTTCTTTTTGAGCTTGTTGAGGCGGGTGGTGTAGGTGCGGGAGGTCATCACAGTGAATTTCTTGAGGGTCTTGAGCTCACAGATTGAATGGGCCAGGCGGCCCTCCTCCGCATATTCGCTGGTGCGCTCCGGCAGGTGCTCCTCAAAGCGGGGGGCAGCCGTGCATTTCAGCCAGCGGGATGCCGATGAGGCAGAAAGCAGGGCGTGCTTTTCGGGAGGCATAGGGCACCTCCTTAGAGCTGTGCGCCCAGCGTCCGCAGTTCGGTGGCAAAGACACCGTACTGGTCCGGCTGGAGCTGGGTGACGGCCTGCACGCCATATTTGGCCAGCAGAGCCAGCAGTTGCTCCATCTTGCCCGCATCCACCAGGCTGGCACCGGCCTTGGCGATCTGGTCAAGGGTGTAGGTGGGGGCCGTGGTCACGGGAACAGTGGGAGCGGGGTTAGTAGGGGCCACAGTCTGGGCAGGTGCCGCAGGAGCCGGTGCAGGGGTAGGGGTTGCCACAGGCGCAGGGGTGGGCTGGGTAGGGACCACGATAGCGGGCGGCATGGTGACCGGCGGCACCGGGGCATGGGTGACAGGGGTGGCCACAGGAGCCACGGGGGCGGGAGTGTCCTGGGGCACGGAGATGTTGACGGCGTTCTTTTCCAGCGCCGTGGTCAGCTTGTCAATGGCCTTGAGGACGGCAGCATCCGCCTCAATCTTGATTTTCATTTCCAACATTGGTACAATCCTCCTTGGTATCATCTTTACAGTCGCAGCGCTCACCAGGGTCAAGGTGGGCTCCGCAGTCAGGGCAGGTCTTATAGTAGGGCATTTCAGTCAACCTCCAGCACGCTTGTCCAGTATTCAAAAGCGGTCATAACCTTGCGGGAGTAGTCGGTCTGGTATGTACCTGCATCCCACAGCTTTCTTGCGCCGCCGGGCCCGCAGTTGTAGGCCATCAGCGCAAGCTCTGGCTCTCCGTAGCTCTGGAGATACTGGGAGATGATATAGATACCGGCCTCAATGTTCCCGGCATGGGTCATGGGGTCAAGGCCTTTTTCCAAAAGCCACTCGTGATTGACAGAGTTGATCTGCATGAGGCCATAGTCACCAGTGGCGCTGACGGCATCGGGGTCAAAGTGGGTTTCAACCTCTGCGATGGCAAGGGCCAGAGCATAGGGCACCTCATAGTGCTCACAGCAGTCCTGCATGACTTCCTGGAGTTCGTAGCTGAGGAGCCGCCCCTCACTCACGATGTCATCACGGTGGCGGGCAGGCTCCGTGGTTTCCTCTGGTGGTGCAGAGGGCTCCACGGGGCTCTGTTCCGGGGCTGGAGGGGTGACGGTTTCCGCCGTCACCACAGGCTCAGGGGTCTTGACCTCATCGTCCGTCTGGCGGGCACTGCATCCGCTGGCATAGCCAAGGGCAAACACAGTGGCAAGGACGGCCAGAATGGCCATGATGACCATGGCGTTGCGCCTCCGGGCCATGCGGTGCTGGCGGCACCGCCGGGAATACCGGCGGGCATAGGGCTCACTGGTGGTCATGGTGCTCACCTTAACCGTTCATGCGGCGGTTGATTTCCGCAATCAGCTCATTGGTGGTGTACTGGTCCAGGCCACCATCAGCCTCCACGGCATACTGGGAGGGGATGAGGAAAGCGGGGCGGGACCCGAAGGTGCCGGTGCAGCTGTAGAGGCTGACATTGCCATTGGTGAGCAAGCCCATGATCCAGGTATCATCCTCATCCACGCAGGGGGTGCTCCAGGGCGTGGCGCTCCACTCCCAGCTCTCAGGCTTGGGCAGCAGACCGTGGAAACGGCGGATTTCATCAAAGGTCAGTGGGGCCACCTTGCACTCACAGCTCCCGTACTCCTTGGAGCCGTTGAGGGCAGTGAGGTCAACCTCACGGGTGATGAGTTCATCAGCGTGCCCCTCAGTCAGGGCATCCGCAAAGGCACCGTTGAGGTGTTCACGGAAAGAGCTGACGGCAAAGTTGTTGGTGGAGCCAAAAGAGCTCTTGATCTGGGCGGCGGTCACCAGCAAGGTGCCAGCCGTGCGGTGCTCCAGCACAATGCAGGGCTCCCCATGAAACTTGACCACCTGGCCGGGGGCCACATTAGAAACAGCGGTTTTCATTGGTGTTGTCCTCCTTGATATTTGTTTGCGTGGTGCGGCACATCTTGCAGATGGAGATGACGCTGAGGCCAATGTCAGACAGCTTTTCGGGATAGGTCAGTGGAAAAAGCTGTCCACACTTTTTGCAGCGGACATGTCTGGTTATCATCGCCATGGCTCAGTCCTCCGCATCGTCATCCGGGCCCTCAATATCAATGAGGTTTTCTGCCTGGACGATGATTTCAGAAACGATCTGCCGAATAGGCAGAGAGGTCTTTGCCCGCAGACGGCGGACCACTTTTTCCGCCTCTGGGGTCAGCCGGACAGTTCCGATGCACTCATCAGAAAGCCGGTTGCTTTTCAGCACAATGGGGTTGTTACTCACGGTTTTGTCCTCCTTGGTTTTTAATAGGTGCGGGGTTTCATGCCTCATTGCCGGAGCGCCTACCCCTCCGTTCAAGCCCCTGCTGGACACTGAGCTGGGCCAGGTCGGCGTTGTAGCGCAGGCGCTTGTCAGGGAGCCTGGTGCCGTCCCGGCCACGCCTCAGCTCAGCATAGACAGCGGAGAGGGAGATGCCCAGGGAGCCTGCAATCTCTTTTACACTCATTCCGGCCTCCACCATGCGCTCAATTTCTTGGCGCTCATGGTAGGAACGGAAAGCATAGTCTGCCAATGTGTTCACCTCTTTTCACAGTCAGATTGTTGCCGTAGCGCCTCAGCACCTTAGCGGTACTGAGCGCACAGCAGGCCACAGATGGAGGTGGGCAGGTCATAGGGAATGATTTTCATTTCGTTGGCCCGGTCCATCATGCTGACCGCTGAGGGCAACGCCAATGTCATGCTGGACTGCATCAAGGAACTCCACCGGGCCGTGCACATCTTGCTGGACAAGCAGGAGGATGTGGATGAGTGGATGCTCTCCGGCATCACCAGCACCATGCACTGCACGGGGCCATCCTTGGAGCTGTTGGCCTGCATGGCCGCAACGGCCTCATCCTCCTTGGCCTTGTTTTCCAGTTCCTTGAGGTATTCCTCAGTGAAATAGAACACAGCACGCTGGAGCCGCTTGGCAACTGCCACCCGCTCCTCAGACAGCACCGGGGCCTCCTCAGTGGCGGGCTCCTCAATCCAGATGTTGGCCGTTTCCAGATGGCTGCTGTCAAGGTTGACCTCCAGACGATCACCCAGGTCACAGATGTAGTCATAGTAGTGGCCCTCTGCGGTGCTCCGATAGACGGGGTAGCCAGCACGGGTGCTGCTCTGCACATCCTGCTCATAGTCGGTGGGGAAAATCTGGTTGACCTTGTTCCAAGCGTCCTGCTTGCTGGTGACTTTGATGTTTGCCATGATGTAGTCCTCCTTGACGGTTTCCTCTGGATGAGGAATAAAAAAAAATGAGCTACACAACCAATTCCTTGGTGTGTAACTCAATAATAGGGGCTGCCGCGGTTTTCACGCCGCTCTCTTTTGCTTGTATTTGGGAAAAAGCTGTGGTAAAGTATAAACTAATATAGTATGGATAAACGGGGGCGGCGACGTCCCTTTCAAAAATAAGGAGGAAAACGGTATGCGTATCGTTGTTTTAGCAGGTGGGCTGAGTATGGAGCGCAATGTGTCGCTCTCGAGCGGCAACAAAATCTGCCGCGCGCTGCGTTCGCGCGGACATCAGGCCATTCTGGTGGATATGTTCATGGGCTTTGAGGACTATGACGGTAAGCTCGAAGATGTTTTCGACGCACCGGACGGCTTCTGCGGCGACTATTCCGTCGCCGAGGCGGAGCCCGACCTCGCCGCTGTGCGCGCGAGCCGCAAGGACCAGAGCAAGAGCCTTTTCGGTCCCGACGTGCTCGATGTGTGCGCCAAGGCGGACGTCGTATTTCTGGCGCTGCACGGCACCTGCGGCGAGGATGGCCGCGTGCAGGCCGCGTTCGACCTGCTCGGCATCCCGTACACTGGTGCGGGCTACTTATCGAGCGCCATTGCGATGGATAAGGACCTGACGAAGCGTCTTGTGTCGGAATATGTCATCACGCCGCAGTGGCGCACGGTGCGCTATACGGCGAATGAGATCGGCAAGCTCGTTTCCGAAACGAAGCTTCCCTGCGTCGTGAAACCCGTGGCCAATGGTTCGTCCGTCGGCGTTTCCATCGCGCACACGGGCGCGGAGCTGAAGGTGGCGCTCGAAGCGTGCCTGCAATTCGGCGCGCAGGTCGTGCTCGAACAGTACATCTCCGGCCGCGAGATTCAGGTTGGTATCATCGCGGGCAAGGCACTGCCCTCCATCGAAATTATCCCGAAGACGGGCTTTTATGACTACGCGAACAAGTATCAGGCTGGCGCGGCGGAGGAAATTTGCCCCTCTCCCATCCCCGAGGACTGGGAGATGCGCGTGCGCACCGCGACCGAGACGGTCTATCGCCTGATCGGCCTGAGCGTCTACTCCCGCGCGGACTTCATCGTCACGCCGGACGGTACGCCGTACTTCCTTGAGATCAACACGCTGCCCGGCATGACGAAGACGAGCCTTCTTCCGCAGGAGGCGGCAGCGGTCGGCATCGGCTACGAGGAACTGTGTGAAAAGATCGTCGAAGAGTCGCTGAAGCAGAGAAGAGGGCTGTAAATGGAGGTCATCACGGTAAAAGAGCTACTCGCGGCGGTGCACGGCGAGCTGCTGCAGGGCGAGGGGACGGCGAAGATCTTCGGCGTGAACACCGACAGCCGCACCGTTAAGAGCGGCGAAGTTTTCCTGCCGCTCGTCGGCGAGCGCTTCGACGGGCATGACTATATCGAAAAGGCGCTTTCCGCGGGCGCGGAGGGCTGTCTGTGCGCCCGCGTGCCGGAAACACTGTTGCCCGGAAAGTTTTACATCAAGGTGCCTGACACGCTGCTTGCGCTCAAGGACTTGGCCGCGTGGTACCGTGCGCAGTTTTCTATCCCCTTTGTGCAGGTGACGGGCAGCGTCGGCAAGACGACGACGAAGGAAATGATCGCCTCGGTGCTGGGTGTGAAGTTCCATACGCTCAAGACCGCGGCCAACTATAATAATGAGATCGGCACGCCGCAGACGTTGCTGGGCCTCTCCCGCGCGCATCAGGCGGCGGTGATCGAAACGGGCATGGACCGCGCGGGGCAGATCCGGTATCTTGGCGAGATGGTGAAGCCCGATATCGCCGTCATCACGAACGTCGGCGACATGCACATTGAATACCTCGGATCGCGCGAGAACATTCTGAAGGCCAAGTGCGAGATCTTCGAAAACCTCAAAAAGGACGGCCTCGCCGTCTTAAACGGCGACGACGAGCTTTTGAACACCGTCTCTCTGCCGCAGAAAACGTTGCGCTGCGGCCTGTCCGAGCACTGCGATGTCCGCGTCAGCGAGGTCGAAGACCTTGGCATCGACGGCATTCGCTGCGTCGTGACGACGGCAAAGGAGCGTTACGCGCTCGCAATCCCCGCGCCGGGAAAGCACATGGTCTACTCCGCGGCGATGGCCGCGGCCATCGGCGAGTACCTTGGCGAGACCAAAGAGGAGATCGAGCGCGGCGCTGCGGCCTACGAGCCCGCGGGCTCACGCATGCACGTCATCACGTTCTCTGAAAACCGCCGCCTGCTCGACGACTGCTACAACGCGGGTCCGCAGTCGATGGCGGCGTCGTTGCGCGTATTGGGCGCGAGCGGCGGCAAAAAGGCCGCCGTCATCGGCGATATGGCGGAGCTCGGCGAGCTCACTGAGCGCGCGCACAGGGAAATCGGAGCACTCACCCAAGAGCTCGGCATTGACACTGTCATCGCAATCGGTGCACGGGCAAAATACTTTACAGAAGGGAACCCATCTGCGCAGTGGTTCGGGAGCGTGGACGAGGCGATGAATGCCGTCAAGGCGGCGTTCACGGCGGAGACGGCGATGCTCGTCAAGGCCTCGCACTCCATGCACTTTGAGAAGATCGTAGAGGAACTGACCAAAGCATGATCGACATCAGTGTTACGGGACTCATCAAGTCCTTTGACCTCGAAAAGAAAATACTGGACGGCATCACCTTTCAGATCGACACGGGCGAGCGCGTGGGCCTTCTCGGCAAAAACGGCGCGGGCAAGACGACGCTTTTCCGCATCCTGACGGGTGAACTCGACTACGACGCGGGCGAGGTGAGCATCGCCTCGGGCCGCAGGTTGGGCCTCATCTCACAGATCCCCGTGTATCCCGAGGGCTACACGGTCGAAGACGTGCTCAAGAGCGCGTTTTCGCGCATGCAGAGGATGGAGGACGAGATGAACGCCCTCTCCCAGCAGATGGCAAACGGCGACGAGAGCGAGGAAACGCTGCGCCGCTACGGCGAGCTCTCGGCCAAGTTCGAGGGTCTCGGCGGCTACGACACCGAGACGCCCATCAACAAGGTCGCAAACGGCCTTTCCATCCCGCCGGAGATGCGCGAGCGCCTGTTTGACACGCTCTCGGGCGGCGAAAAGACGCGCGTGAACCTCGGCCGCCTCATTTTGGAGGATACGGATATCCTGCTTCTCGACGAGCCGACGAACCATTTGGACCTGCACGCCATCGAATGGCTGGAGCAGTATCTCTCGACGTTCAAGGGTACGGTCGTCGCCATCTCGCATGACCGATACTTCTTAGACCGCACCATCACGCGCGTCATCGAGGTGCTCGACGGCAAGGCGGAGTTTTACAGCGGCAATTACAGCTTCTATGCGGTGGAAAAAGAGCGCCGCTACTTGGAAAAAATGCGCCAATACGAAAAGGAACAGGCCAAGATCGCTCAGCTCGAAAAGAGCGCCGAGCAGCTGCGCATGTTTGCCTTCAAGGGCATGGACAAGACGTACCGCCGCGCGCTGTCGATGGAAAAGCGCATCGAGCGCATGCGCACGACGGACAAGCCGACGAAGGAGCGAAGCTTAAGCGCGCAGTTCAAGTCGCAGGAATTCTACGGCGACGAGGTGTTTGCGCTCAAAAAGCTTAAAAAGAGCTTTGGCGACCGCGTGCTGTTCCACGACGTGGATTTACAGGTGCGCGGCGGCGAGCGCATCGCGCTCATTGGCGACAACGGCACGGGCAAGTCGACGCTCATCAAGATGCTGATGGAAGAGGAATATCCCGACGAGGGCAAGATCAAGTTCGGCCCGTCGGTGCGCATCGCGTACCTGCCGCAGATCGTCGAATTCGACGTGCCGGAACGAAACTTGGTCGACACGATGCTCTACTCCAAGCGCAACATCACGCCGCAGAGCGCGCGCAACCGCCTGGCCGCGTTCCACTTCACGGGCGAGGACGTTTTTAAGAGCGTCAGCGTGCTCTCGGGCGGCGAGCTTTCGCGCCTCAAGCTCTGCATCCTGATGGATGAGGAAGTGAACCTGCTTATTCTCGACGAGCCGACGAACCACCTCGATATCGCCTCGCGCGAGTGGATCGAAGAGGCGGTGGAGAGCTACGACGGGACGCTCCTGTTCGTGAGCCACGACCGCTATTTCATCAACCGCTTTGCAACGCGCGTGTGGGAACTGGAGGGCGGCGTCATCACCGACTATCCGATGGGCTTTGCGCGCTACCGGCAGGTCAAGGCACTGGAGGCGCAGAACAAGATCGACCACACGCCAAAGACTGTGAAGGAAAAGACGGTTACAGAAAAACCGAAGCCGAACCGCTCTGCCCAGCAGGCGCGGCGGCAGCTCACCATCTGTGAAAAGGAAATTTCCGCGCAGGAGACCGCCATTGCCGAGATCGAGCAGCGCCTCGAAGAGGCGGGCGGCGACTACGAGCGCTACAGCGAAATTTATAAGGAGAAGGAAGCCGCCGAGCAGAAGCTTGGCGAGCTGATGGAAAAGTGGGAAACGCTCGCCGAGCAGGCGGGCGAATGAGGAACATACCATGAAGAGACAGAAAAGACTGTGGACGGCGGCAGCGGTCTGTGCCGTGCTCGGCGCGGCGTGCCGGGCTGTCCCCGGCGTGCGCTTTGCAGGACTCCTGTTCTGGTGCCTGACGGCGCTTTTGATCGCCTTTGCGATGCTCGAGCAGTACAAAGAGCATGCGTGGGCAAAGTGGGGAAAACGCGTTCTGCTCGCGCTCGTGTGCCTAGGCCTTGTCGCATTCGGGTATCTTGAATCGCTCGTTATTCGCGGCGCGCACACGGACGGGCGCGCGGAAGACGCGCAGTGCGTGGTTATTTTGGGCGCGGGCGTGAACGGCACGACGCCGTCGCTGATGCTCTCGTCGCGGCTGCAGGCGGCGCTTGACTTCATCGCGGACAAGCCGGACATCCCCATCATCTGCTCAGGCGGTCAGGGACCGGGGGAGGATATCTCCGAGGCCGACTGCATGGCCGACTGGCTCATCGCCCACGGCGTGGACGAGAGCCGCATCTACCGCGAGGACCGATCGACCAGTACGCAGGAGAACTTTGCTTACAGCGAAGAGATCATGGCGGAGCTGGGGCTTGATGCGGGCGACACGTTCGCCTTTGTCACGAACGACTACCATATTTTTAGGGCTGGGCGCATCGCCGGAACAGATGCGGCCTGCGGCGTGGCGGCGACGCTGCCGCGCAGCGCCTATTACGATGCCTTACAGCTCAACTACTATGTGCGGGAGGCCTTTGCCACCGGTTGGCTCCTGCTGAGAGGAAACTGAGTATGAACGATAACATTTTATGCCTTTACTATTCCCGCACGGGAAACACGAAAAAAGCCATGGAGGAGGTCGCCGAGGCGCTGGACTGCGAATGTCTCGAAATTCGCGACAAGGTCGATCGCAGCGGCACGATGGGCTACCTTCGCTGCTGCTTTGACGCGATGCACAAGCGCACGAGTGCGGTTTCGCGCCCGAAATGCCAGAAGCCGCTGTCGGACTACAAGCTCGTCATCCTCGGCACGCCCGTGTGGGCGGGCCGCTGTTCGAGCGTTATCCGCGGTTTTTTGAAGCGCCGCGGCTATGAGATCCAGAACGCGGCGTATCTCATCACGCACAAGAGCGAGCAGGACTACAAGGACGTTTTCCGCCAGATGGACCTCTATTTGCAGACGCCGCACGTGGCGGAAGTCTCGCTCTGCCCCGATTCGGCGGGCTACCACTTCTGGCGAGACCAGTTCGTCAAGGCATGCTCTGACTTCATTGCGGAGGACAAAGCCTGATGTGGGAAAAGCTCAAACAGCTCGCGCGCCGCTATGACGAGATCGGCGAGCTGCTCGAAGTGCCGGAAATTTACGCTGACCCAAAGAAGCTGCGCGCGCTCACGCGCGAGCAGAAGGAGCTTTCCGCCGTGGTGGAGACCTACCGCGCGTACCAGAAGTGCGAGGACGACATCGTGCAGGCACTGGAGCTTGTATCCGATCCCGAGCTCAAGGACATAGCGCAGGAGGAATTGAACACTGCCAAGGCGGAAAAAGAGCGCCTTTTTGACGAGCTGCGCGTGCTGCTCCTGCCGCGCGACCCGAACGACGACAAAAACGTCATCGTCGAGATCCGCGGCGGCGTGGGCGGGGAGGAGAGCGCGCTTTTTGCCGCCGACCTCTACCGCATGTATGCGATGTACGCGGAAAAGCGGGGGTACCGCGTGGAGCTGCTCAACTACAACGACACGGAGCTCGGCGGCGTGAAAGAGGCCGACTTCATGGTCAATGGCGATGGGGCGTATTCGAGATTCAAGTTTGAATCCGGCGTCCACCGCGTCCAGCGCGTGCCGGAGACGGAGTCCGGCGGGCGCGTGCACACCTCGACCGCGACGGTCGCCGTGCTGCCGGAGATGGAGGAGGTCGACGTCGACCTCCGGCCCGAGGATATCGAAATGCAGGTCTACCGCTCCTCCGGCGCGGGCGGCCAGCACGTCAATAAGACCTCGTCTGCGGTGCGTCTCATTCATATCCCCACCGGCATCGTCACCGCCTGCCAGACGCAGCGCAGCCAGTTCCAGAACCGCGACTACGCCATGCAGATGCTCAAATCCAAGCTCATGGAGCTGAAGATCCAGCAGCACGCGGAGAAGATCAGCGACCTCAAGGGTGTGCAGCTCAAGATCGAATGGGGCAGCCAGATCCGCTCCTATGTCTTCATGCCCTACCAGCTCGTCAAGGATACGCGCACGGACTACGAGACCGGCAACATTCAGGCGGTCATGGACGGCGACCTCGACGGCTTCATCAACGCCTACCTCACCAAGGCCGCGAACGGCGAACTGAAAAAATAAAGAAAAAGGTGCTCTGTCCGCCGGACGGAGCACCCTTTCACGCACGGAGATACGGAAAATGGACGAAAATATCAGAGAAGAGATCCTACAGGAAAATAAAATGGGCACCATGCCGGTCGGCAGGCTGCTCTTCAGCATGGCGGTGCCGATGATGGTATCCATGCTGTTTCAAGCGCTCTACAACGTGGTGGACAGCATCTTTGTGGCAAAGCTCAGTCAGGACGCGATGAACGCCGTATCACTTGCGTTCCCGCTCCAAACGCTGTGCATCGCCTTTTCCGGCGGCACGGGTGTGGGTATGAACGCGCTGCTCTCCCGCTCGCTGGGCGAGAAGAATCAGGCGGGCGCGGACCGCGCGGCGAATGTGGGACTGTTTTTGACGCTGTGCAATTTTGTGCTCTTCGCCCTCATTGGCTGGACGCTTGCGGGACCGTTCTTCCGCTTTCAGACGGACAACCCGCAGATCATCGCTTACGGACGCGACTATGTGACCGTCTGCATCGGCTGCTCGATCGGCCTGTTCTTCCAGATGTATAATGAGCGCCTGCTGCAATCGACGGGACGCACGAACCTCTCCATGATCACGCAGATCGCCGGCGCGGCCACCAACATCGTTCTCGACCCCATCCTCATTTTCGGCCTGCTCGGCTTCCCGCGGCTGGAGGTCGCCGGTGCGGCGATCGCCACCGTTATCGGTCAGCTCGTCGGCGCGTCCATCGGCTTCTATCTCAACCTCACGCGCAATCCCGACGTGCATCTGCGCCGCCGCGAGATCCGTCCTCACGCCGCGACGATCAAGGAGATCTACGCGGTCGGCGTGCCGTCCATCATCATGCAGTCCATCGGCTCGGTGATGGTGTTCGGCATGAACAAGATCCTCATCTCCTTTACCGAGGCGGCGACGGCGGTGTTCGGCGCGTACTTCAAGCTCCAGAGCTTCATTTTCATGCCCATCTTCGGCCTGAATAACGCGATGGTGCCTATCATTTCGTACAACTACGGTGCGGGCAAGCCGGAGCGCTTCCGCAGGACGATCCGCCTTTCGGCTGTCACAGCCATCGCCATCATGTGCGTGGGTCTTGCGCTCTTCGAGATCATCCCCGGTACGCTGCTCGGTCTCTTCTCCCCCTCGGAGGAGATGCTGACCATCGGCAGGACCGCGCTGCGCATCATCGGCCTGACGTTCCCGCTCGCGGGCTTCTGCATCGTCTCGGGCAGCGTCTTTCAGGCGCTCGGCACGCCGTTTTACAGTCTGATCGTCTCGGTCTGCCGCCAGATCTGCGTGCTGCTGCCGGTGGCGTATCTGCTCTCCCTGACCGGACGGCTGGAGCTGGTGTGGTGGTCGTTCCCCATCGCCGAGCTCGTGAGCCTGACGCTCTCGGCCATCTTCCTGCGCAGGACGCTGCGCGCGGCCGGCGAACGCCTGAGCCAAAAATAAAAA